>Ga0206907_1067_pt1 | contig 14307 bp, 8 predicted proteins | sample Alteio_BWOrgHeat_80_FD_152951 | JGI IMG/M metagenome (GOLD analysis project Ga0206907, IMG submission 152951) | Enriched cells from forest soil in Barre Woods Harvard Forest LTER site, Petersham, Massachusetts, United States -... | ecosystem: Environmental > Terrestrial > Soil > Temperate forest > O...
CGGCGCGGTAAGGCCCAGGGATTTGCCGCCGCCATCGGGCATCCAATCATGCGGCGGCGCCCAGGTGATTTTTTTTGCCCCGTCGGTGAACTCGAGAACGGGGATGGGAGGTCCCTCGTTGCCGTGCCTTACATCGGAGTGGGGCGTGAGGTCAAGAGCGCGGCAGATTCCGGGCAGTAATAGCGCGCAGGCGCAACCAAGCGCCAGCTGTCTGAAATAAGTCTTGTTCATCAGTGTGTGCTCCATTGCCCCCGCGTGTAGGTGTAGGCGGCCGGAAAGCCCGGCGGGTTGTAATTCTGCAGGGTTGAATCAAAAAACCATCGCCGGCTCGGGGCGTTGTAGTAATTACCCGTGGGCTGCCAGGGCTGGACTGCCTGCCTGCTATTGTAAAGAAGGGCAAACGAGCCGTGGATCGTGAGATCGGTGCTGCCGCTCCAGTTTTCCAGCAATCGCGGGAAGTTTTCGACGCCGCCGCTGTAATCCGTGCTGACATTGAAATGACTGACGACGAACTCAGTGGGGACGTTCCCGGCAACAATGGCCGCGTTCACGGTGGTGCTGCTGGGATTGCGGGAGCCGAGCGCGGAACCGGAGGCGGAGTCAGCCCAGCTATTGGAAAGGATGGTCACCGCATCCGCCGCGATGACAACGGGTTGCTCGACATAGGTGCCGGAGGTCCAGGATGGCTCGGAGGTGCCCGAGGGGTACGCGCTGCTGCCATTGGATGAAGGCTGGTTATTAACGGTCACGCCGGAGGAAGAGTAGGACCCCGACAGGGTGGAACCGGTATTCAAATCCCCCTGGATGTAAACCGGGTTCGGGCTGGCAATGGTCAGGCCGCCATTGCTGTTGCTGCCGCTGGTGCTGCCGGCCGGAATCGAGCCTCCGTTCACCAGGCGGATGCCGCGCGCGAAACTGCTTGTGACATGGCTGGATGAAGCATTCGTGCCCGTCGTATGCAACCCGTTGGTGCCGGATGTGGTGATGCTGTAGCCGTAGCCATTGGTTGTCACGGCGGAACCGGAAACCGTCGCGCTCGTGGAGGTGATGGTGGCATTGACTGCGCTTGTGTCCTCGACATAGAGCAGGAGACCATCGTTGGCCTTGACACCCTCGAAGGTGTTGTTATCAAGGATTTTTCCCGAACTGTATGCCGTCGTGATGGCCCCGACATCGACATTGACGGCGCGCACCGTATCCCCGACACGGCCATCGTAGAAAGCCGTGTTGGTGGTTATGGCGCCCATGATGGCATTGTATTCCGTGGGGTTGCTTGCGTAGGTCATCGGCGTGGCCGAAGCGCCCTTGTAAATTGTGACATTGTTGTTCCCGTCCACGAAAATGCTATAGTCGGCGTTGTTGGCGAGCCGCTCGCTGTCGCCGGTGGAATCGATCTGCAAGGGATCGGTCATGGTTCCCGATGCGGTTTCGATGAGTTCGTGGTAGCCTTTGTCATTCGGGTCCTGCGTGATATAATTGGTTCCGCTGTAAGCGCCAGTGTCATAATAGTCCCCTGCGCCGATAAAGTTCTCGTCCATCTCCGAGGTGACGGCATCAATCAGGTTTTGCGAGACGCCCAGATGGGGGGGATCGGTGGAAGGCACGGTGGGGGCGCCGCTTGGGGCGCCCTCATTGTTACCCGGAGCCAGCGATACGGAGGCGGAGCCCGTGTAGGAGACATCCTGCTCCAGCGTGAGGTCTCCATTTGCGTAGTAAAGGTCCCCGCCGGCGTAAATCGTGCCGTTTACATACATGGACTGGCCGGGGTCAATTTCTGTGACAGGCTGGGCGCTGTACAGGAAGTTATTGAAAATGTTCGATCCCGCCTTTGTGAATATGCGCTGCACCGTGACCTGGCCGTATGGAAAGGTGACGGTGGCGGTGGCAATGTAATACATCCGAACCAGGAGCGAGGAGTTGGTGCCGTTTTCAAGGGTGGGGGTGCTGGTGCTGCTGAGCGCAACGCCATAGGGAGTGGCGGCACTGAGGCTCCAGCTTGAAAGCGACATGTTGGCCGGAGGGACATGGATCGAGGTTGAGCCCGTGGATATGGAAACGAGGCCGGACGTGCCGGTGAGATAGGCGCCAGTCGGTCCGTTCTTCACCTGGGTTGCCGTGAGGTTCGTCCCGTTGCTCATGGCGTTGCGCCATTGATCGAAAATATCCTCGACTACTCCGTCGGCGTAGGCAATGGCCATGTCGCGGTTCATGGATCGTTTCATGAAACGGGCCTCGCCGGTGGTCATCATTAATACGGCCCCTATCATAAGGGCCATCGTCGCGATCAGCATCAGCACGACCATCAAGGCCGAGCCTGAATCGGTCCGCTTGGAAATAACAAATGGTTTCATCGTGTGTTAGTGCTTAGTGTGGTTTCGCTATCGGTTATCGTGCGCGGGGGAATGATGGAGAGTATCGTCGTGTCAGAGTTTTGAAACGCGCGCGCGCTGTATTGCAAATCATAAGACACCAGGGATACGCGAAGAGTGTACAGTCCCGTCGTGGAGGCCGATGTCCCTGAAACAAGCAGCGAAAAGGGCGCGATGGACGCGACATTCTCGCGGATCAAGACCGGAACATCCGTGGATGCCGCATTCCATGTGCAGGGGTAGGCGGAAGTGGGATCGGTGAAATTGGGATAATAATTCAACTGGTTATTAACCACCGCATAGGCCCGCCGCGTATAGAAATAGCCGGCGGTGTTGGCTGGATTGCTGGAGTTGTAGGAAATGTTGGTATTGGTGGTGCTGGTGCCCGTGTAGAGATAGTAGCCCGTTGCCTGGTTAAGCGTGACCTTGTATTTCGTCCCCGTTGTGGCGGTAGCGCTCTGGACCACATATTCACCCGAATAAATCAGCGGCATTTGAAGGACATCGCCGGCGCTGGGAACGTATCCCGAGTTCTTGAAATCGAATTCCAGCGTCGTGGATGTGGGGCTGACTGTGCCGCTATCAGTGACCCCGTCCCCGGTCAACTGGTAAGGCCCCGTCCCGGCTGGAATGAAGAACCTCACTCCATTGGCGCGGTTGTCGTTGATCAAATAACTAACATAGTAAGCGTCCGTGTCGCTGCTCCCGGTGTAGGTGGGGGTGACATCGGTGTAGGTCGTGGTGCCTCCCGTGATGCTTACGTCAAAAAGGGTGAACTGGCTTGCCGAATTGTGCAGTTCATACAGCATCCGTTCCAGTGAAGCCCGGACGACATCGTGGCTGTGGTTGACGGTCAGGTTGCGATAAATCATTCGCGTCGCCATGGTGGCATAAGTCAGGATGCTCATTGCGATGATGACGGTGACCGCCGCCACCACCATGACTTCGGTGAGGGTAAAAGCGTTGGAATTTCCGCGGTCCGTCTTCATGGGTCAAAAATTATCAGTGGCGCGGACGCCGGAAAGGCTGATGCTGAATTGTTTTCCGCGATAGGTATAACTTACGGTCACGGTGACGCTGAGAAGACGCGGGTTTGAGCTGTCGGCGGTAAACGCCGTGACCCGGCTATCAATCACCTGGGTGTCAAGGGCGCCTGCCGCAATCGTTCCCGTGAGCGTAATGGTCAATGCCTGCGCCGCGGTGCCCGAGAGGGTTGTAGTCCGTGTGAGATTATAGGGATCGTTGTTCAACGGCAGATTAGTCTCAGTGACCGAAGAATAAACATTACTGCTGTTCGGGCTTATGGTGGTGCCGCTGAGATAAAGAACGGGGCCGAGGGTCGAGGTGCTGTTGGCATAGCAAGGCACGGTCATGACTTCGTCCATTCTTTCCTGGGCCACGGCCAAAGCGAGGGTTTCGTAGCGCGCATTGCTGGCAAACCGGTTGAAAGTCGTGAATGTGAGGATCGAAACACCGGCAAATGCCCCGAACAGGGCGACGGCAAAGGTCAATTCCATCAAGGTAAAGCCTGCCTGTCCCCGTACACGGCGACGGGACATGGAATGTTCATTTGGACACCACATTATGGTCTTTATAAGAGCAAAATGTGTGCCCGGAACACATTGTAATTGCATTCCGCCGGGAGTATTCCTTTTCTCTGTGACCGGGGGGGCGGAAATGCCTATTTGCGCAGGCGGACGAGCAAATCGCCGCTTTCAGCCGATTCGCCGACGTGGGCGAGGATTTCGTCGATCACCCCGTCGGTCGCGGCGTAGATGGTGGTTTGCATTTTCATGGCCTCCAAGGTGAGCAGCCGGTCGCCTTTCGCGACTTTGCTCCCCACAGTGGCCGAAAGCGCGGTGATCATGCTCGGAATTGGCGCCCCGATTTGCATGGGGTCGTTCGGGTCGGCCTTGGCGCGGGCTTTGGCCTTCGGAGCCACGGCACGGTCGGCGATGGTGGTTTCGCGCGGCACGCCGTTTAATTCATAAGAGACGATGCGGCGGCCGTCCTTGTCGGGCGCGCCGATATTGATGAGCTTGATGAAAAGAGTCTTGCCCTCCTCGATATTCACCAGGATTTCGCCGCCCGGCTTCAGCCCGTAGAAAAACGCCGGGGTGGGGAGCACGCTCACGTCGCTGTAGTCGCGCGTGAATTTCACGTAATCCGCAAACACACTGGGGTACATGAGATGGCTGTACAAATCGTTGTCACTTGGTTCGCGCTTGAGCTTTGCCGCCAGTTCTGCGCGGGTCGAGTCGAGGTCGATTTTCGCCGCCTTGGCGGCGTTGGACGGGCGCTCTTTGCCGAGCACCACCTTGAGCAGTTTTTTCGGCCAGCCGCCAGCGGGTTCGCCGAGACCGCCGGAAAGCATGTCGATGACCGACTCGGGGAATGTGGTGCCCGGTTCGAGGTTCACCACGTCCGCCGGTTTGATGCCGCGCGTGAAAAGAAAGAGCGCCATGTCGCCGACGACTTTGCTGCTTGGGGTCACTTTCACGATGTCGCCAAAGAGCTGGTTCACCTCCGCGTAGCAGCGCGCGATCTCCGGCCAGCGGTGCGCCAGCCCCATGGAAGCGGCCTGTTCCTTGAGGTTCGTGAACTGGCCGCCGGGCATTTCATGCAAATAGACCTCGGCGCTGCCGCTCCGGGGCGCCGTGTCAAATGGCTCATAGTAGGCGCGCACCTGCTCCCAGTAATCGGAAAATTCATTCAATGCGTCGAGGTCGAGGCCGGTGTCCCGCGGAGTGTGCTGCAGGGCGGCGACCACCGAGTTCAAATTCGGCTGGCTCGTGGAACCGGACATCGAGGCGATTGCCAGGTCGGCCACGTCCACCCCGGCATCGCTGGCGCGCAGCACCGAGGCCGCATTGATCCCGCTGGTGTCGTGCGTGTGAAAGTGTACCGGGATGCCGAGTTCTTCCTTGAGCGCCTTGACGAGCGCATTCGCGGCGTAGGGCCTGCAAAGGCCGGCCATGTCCTTGATCGCGAGGAAATGCGCCCCCATGCGCTCCAGTTCCTTCGCCAGTTTGACGTAATAATTGAGCGAATATTTGGCGCGGGCCGGGTCGAGGATGTCCCCCGTGTAACAAATCGCCGCTTCGCAGACGCCGTGGGTTTCGCGGACGGCGCTCATGGCGGTCCTCAGGTTCGGCAGATAATTCAGCGAGTCGAATATCCGGAAAATATCGATGCCATTTTCTGCCGCGTTTTTCACGAAACCGGCAACGACATTCGGAGGGTAGTTCGAATAGCCGACCGCGTTCGAGCCGCGGAACAGCATCTGGAAACAAATATTGGGGACTTTTTCCCGCAGTTGCCGCAGGCGCAGCCATGGGTCCTCGTGCAGGAATCGCATTGCCGAGTCGAAGGTCGCGCCGCCCCACATTTCCATGCTGAACAACCCCGGTGTGCGACGGGCGACGGCATCGGCCGCCGCAAGCATGTCGTAGGTGCGCACGCGCGTGGCGAGCAGCGACTGGTGGGCGTCGCGGAACGTGGTGTCGGTGACCAGCAGCCGTTTTTGTTTCAGCGTCCATTGCGCGAATTTTTCCGCGCCAAGCTTGAGCAACAATTGCCGCGTGCCGTCCGGAGGCGTCTGTTTGAGGTCGTAAACGGGCGGGGTTGCCGCAGCCGGCGCATCGAGGCGATGTCCCTTGGCCTGCGGATTGCCGTTTACGATCACGTCGCCGAGGAACGTGAGCAGTTTGGTGGCGCGGTCCCGCCGCGAGTGGAAGATGAAAAGCTGCGGCGTCGTGTCGATGAACCGCGTGGTGGCGAGGCCGGAGCGGAAATCGGGATGGCGGATGACGTTTTCGAGGAAGGGGATGTTGGTCTTCACCCCGCGGATGCGGAATTCGCGCAGGGCGCGGTCCATGCGCTGGAGCGCCATGTCGAACGTCCGCCCGCTGGCGGTGACCTTCACCAGGAGGGAATCGTAAAACGGTGTTATAACACTTCCGGAATCACCCATGCCGCCGTCGAGGCGGATGCCGAAGCCGGCGGCGGAACGGTAGGTGAGGATTTTCCCGTAATTGGGCGTGAATTTGTTTTCCGGGTCCTCCGTGGTGATGCGGCATTGCACCGCGTAACCGTTGCGGGCGACCTCCTCCTGCGGCGGAAGCTCCAGCTCGGGGCCGTGAAGCCGCGCGCCATTGGCGATCAGGATTTGCGAGCGCACGATGTCGATGCCCGTGATCACCTCGGTTACGGTGTGCTCCACCTGGATGCGGGGATTCATTTCGATGAAAAACCACTCCTTGGTGTCGAGATCGAGCAGGAACTCGATGGTCCCCGCATTGTTGTAGCCGATCCCGCGCGACAGACGCACGGAGGCGTCGCAAAGCTCGCGCAGCACGCCGGGGGCGATGCCGACCGAGGGGGCGATCTCAATCACTTTCTGGTGCCGGCGCTGGACGGAGCAATCGCGCTCGTGGAGGTGCAGCACATTGCCATGGTTGTCGCCGAGGACCTGGACTTCGATATGCTTTGCGCGCGGGATGTATTTTTCGAGGAAGACCGCCGGGTTTCCGAAGGCGTTCCCGGCCTCGTCCTGCGCTTCATCGAGAAGGCGCGAGAGATCGCCGGCTTTTTCCACCACGCGCATTCCGCGTCCGCCGCCGCCGAACGCCGCCTTGATCATCAGCGGGAAACCGATGCTGCCGGCAATTTTTAATGCTTCAGCGCGATCAGTGACCGGCTCCTCCGTGCCGGGGAGGGTGGGGACGTTCACCTTTTGAGCGAGGGCGCGGGCGGCCACCTTGTCGCCCATCATCTCCAGCAACTCCACACGCGGCCCGATGAAAATGATGCCCGCCTCCTCGCATGCGCGGGCGAACTTCGCGTTCTCGGACAGAAACCCGTAGCCTGGATGAATCATGTCCACGCCCTTTTCCTTCGCCACCGCGACGATACCTTCGATGTCGAGGTACGCGGCAACCGGCCCTTTGCCCGCGCCAACCAGGTAGGACTCGTCCGCCTTGAACCGGTGGATGCAGAGCCGGTCTTCCTGCGCGTAAATTGCCACCGTGCGCAGGCCGAGTTCATTCGCGGCGCGCAGGACACGGATCGCGATCTCGCTGCGGTTGGCGACGAGCAATTTTTTCCCGGCGACGGAGACGAGTTTGGCAGGATCGGCCGGGGCGGGTTCCTGGCGTGGGCGGGGAGTCATGCGGCGTCTATATACCGGGTGGTCTGCGCAATGGCAAAAAGAGTTTTCGCTTGGCCCCGGATTTTTCCTGCACCGCCGCTCATCCGTCCGGTTGGGCGGCCTTCAAACACGCATCACGGTCCGGGATATGGACTACAAAACGTGTTTTCCATTCATAAAGCGTTTTACTTGACATTGTTCCATCGTCTGAAACAGCATCTTGCTTCCCATGAAAATATCGCATCCCTCCCGGACGTTGATCATCGCAGCAATGGGTTTCATCCTCGCCGGAACTGCCGCTCATTTATTTGCAAAGGGGAAAGAGAAGGATGATCCCGCTACTGTCGCCACGCTTACCTCCGGGGTATGGCATATTGAAGGAGAGAATCTTAAGGGGAAAAAGTGGTCCAATGACTTCACTTTTTACGCCGACCACACCGTCATTGAAGGTAAAAAAAAGAAGCTTACCTGGGAGATTAGCGACAACAAGGTCCTCATCAAATACCCCACCTATAATAACGTCATGTTTTTGCCCCTCGATCCGAAGGGCACCAAGGGCCTCTCCAGCGATGGCTCCCAAAATATTGCGACCAGAATAGGGAATTCCCAAGAAGCTAATACGCCGCAGCCGACGGTGAATGGCGGTGGAAGCAGTGCAACGGCGCAACAAAATCAAGTGACCGCCGCCAACGCCATCGACACCATCAGGGACACGGGGCCTGCGACGACCGGGAGTGTGCTGGTTGCGCTGGATGTGAAGCAGCCGCCGACCGTGAGGGCGGGTATCACAGCCCTTCGTGAGAAACTTCTTGATGAGGCTGTCAAAGCTCCCGCTTCGAGCCCCGATGTTTACAAGGTTGCGGTGAGTCTGTGCGATGCGTGGATTGGCGCTCTGGACGAGAGGGACAAGATCATCGCTTCCCAATCCCATACACAACCCATGAGCACCGCCGACATGGATTCAAGCAAGGCAGTGCATCCCGGCTATTATTCATTGCAGCAGGAACAAATTGACGCGAAAAAGAAAAAGCAGGCAGACGCAGCGCAAAACGCCTTTTTTAGCGACGCACAAAAGCAGCAATGGGCGCAACGCTGCACCCAGTTGCATCAGGCTCTCGACCAGCTTTATACCCAAATGGGCGACCTTCGGAGGAAGGCAAACCAAGCCAAAGGCGCGACTGCCCCGGCAGCAGCCACACCGGGTGGCGCCCCCACGCCGCCCTAGTTTCTCTCCCGGGTAAGTTGAACTTGAGTTGCAGTTCAAGGAACTCCTGAAAGAGAATTATGAAAATCGCTTTTTGTCCTTGGCGTTTTGGCAGGATCGGCCGGGGCGGGTTCCTGGTGTGGGCGGGGAGTCATGCGGCGTCTATATATCGGGTGCGCAGTTCAATGGCAAAAAGAGTTTTTCGCTTGGCGAAGTGATTATTCTTGTGGTAGCGTGAAACACTACATGGTCTTAGGGAGACATTTTTTCATAGGGCTGTTTTTATTCCTGGCATCGCAACTCCTGGCCGATGACAAAGCTCCGTCTCCCCACATCAAATTGGTGCTGTTCCAGAAAGGGTTGAAGAATCCCACCGTGATTGCGGACGACGGCACAGGGCGCATTTTTGTCGTCGAGGAGGAGGGCAAAATCCGCCTCTTGGAAAACGGGCAGGTCAGGCCGCAAGCCTATCTCGATATTACAGACCGCGTTTGTTTTAACTGGGAATGTGGTTTCCTCGGCCTGGCGTTCCACCCCGATTTCGCCCACAACGGGCGGTTTTTTGTGAACTACGTCACGAAGGTGGGCAACCAGCTCCAGACTGTCGTCTCCGAATTCAAGGCCAATCCCGCGGACAAAAAAGTGGACCCTGCCACCGAGCGGGTGATATTGCGTTTTGACCAGCCTTTCTGGGACCACAAGGCCGGCCAGCTTGCATTTGGCAAGGATGGGATGCTTTACATTGCGACCGGCGATGGCGGCAGCGGAGGCGATCCGCAAAACAACGGCCAGAACTTGCACACCTTCCTTGCAAAAATCCTTCGCATCGATGTCGATCACAAGCAGCCTTATGAGGTGCCGCCGGACAACCCCTTCGTGAACCAGGCCGGGGCATACCCGGAAAACTGGGCGTACGGCCTGCGCAATCCGTGGCGGTTTTCATTCGACCGCGGCACCGGCACGCTTTATTGCGCCGACGTCGGGCAGGACAAATGGGAGGAATTGGACATCATCGAGAAGGGGAAAAATTACGGCTGGAGCGCAAAGGAGGGGACGCACGATTTCAAGCCGGAGCGCGGGGTGGGTCAGCTTGTGGACCCAATCATCGAATACCCCCATACCGAGGGGAATATTTGCATCATCGGCGGGTACGTCTATCGCGGGAAACAATTTCCGGCGCTTCAAGGCATTTATTTCTACGGCGATTGGGGAAGCGGGCGCATCTGGGGGCTGAAATGGGACGGAAAGTCCGTGACCATGAACGCGGAATTGATGCCGCCACAGGACGTGCACATGAGTTCCTTTGGCGAAGACAAGGACGGCGAGCTTTACGTGCTCGACTATAATAACGGAGTTGCCTACCGCCTCGCGCAGTAAAACGCGCTTAGGTCACGAAAGGGCGCCTAAAAACCAATTACTCGGAGCGCGACCGTCCCGGTTGCCATCCAAAACAAACCAAACCGTTCAGGCTTGCGCTTTTCCGTTGTGGGGTTCACATGAAAATTAGAATGCAAGCCTGCGGCTTGAATCGTTTCGACGGCAAGCGGGACGCTTGCGCTACTTTTTGACGCCCTTGATGGAGTGTCGGCACGAGAGGGGACAGGTTTTCAAGTGGCGCAATTTTGTTTTTATGCTAACAAGGGGACGTGATTTCCAGAGCTCTCCTTGCCGGGTCACTTTTGGCGTTGGCGGCTTCGCAGTTGCTTGGGGCGGACGCTCCGCCGCACATCAAGCTGGTGCTGTTTCAAAAAGGTTTTACAAAGCCGGTCGCCCTCACCGCCGATGGGGCAGGGCGGATATTTGTAATCGAGCATACGGGGACGGTCAGACTTGTCGAAAACGGGCAGACGATGCAGGACCCGTATCTTGACATCAGCGACCGGGTTGACCAGGAGGGGGAATCGGGGTTGCTCTGCATGATGTTCCACCCGGATTTCGCGCGGAATGGCCGGCTTTTTGTCAATTACAACACGAAGGTTGGCGACCAAGAGCAGACGATCGTCTCGGAGTTCAAGGTCGATCCCAAGGGGAGGAAGGTGGACCCCGCCGGCGAGCGAGTGCTTTTGCGGTTCAACCAGCCGTGGTCGAACCACAAGGGCGGCCAGCTTGCGTTCGGAAAGGACGGGTTTCTCTACATCTCGACCGGGGATGGAGGCAGCGGGTACGATCCGCAGAGCAACGGCCAGAACCTGAAAACGTACCTCGCAAAATTCCTCCGGATCGACGTCAATGGCAAAGAGCCGTACGAGGTCCCGCCGGACAATCCCTTTGTGAACCAGCCCGGCGCACTGCCCGAGATTTATTGCTTCGGCATGCGCAATCCGTGGCGGTTTTCATTCGACCGCGAGACAGGCGTGCTTTACTGCGGCGATGTCGGCCAGGACAAATGGGAGGAGATCGACATCATCGAAAAGGGGAAGAACTACGGCTGGAGCGCGCGGGAAGGCATGCACGATCTTTTTCCCGACCGCGCGCGCGGGCCGCTCACGGACCCGATCAAGGAATACGGGCATACAGAGGGGAACAATTGCATCATCGGCGGGTATGTTTATCGCGGAAAACAGATGCCCGGTCTCACCGGCGTTTATATTTACGGCGACAATGGAAGCGGACGCATCTGGGGGTTGAAGTGGGACGGCAAGGCGATCACGATGGATGCCGAACTCAAGGGGCCGGAGGACGTGCACATGAGCGCATTTGGCGAGGACAAGGACGGCGAGCTTTACGTGCTGGATTATAATAACGGGTTTGTTTACCGGCTCACGGAATAAACCTCCGCCTGCGGGGGTGAGGCCCGTTTTACGCGATCTCGATTTTTTCCCCGACCTGCATCACCTTTGCGCGGATTTTTGCCGCCGCGGCTTTTTGCTCGAAGACGCGCGGGTCCATCTTGATTAGGTCGAAGGTGTTGTAGTGCATCGGGATGGCGAGCTTCGCCTTGAGAAAGCCGGCGGCCATGACCGCGTCGTCGATCCCCATGGTGAAATTATCGCCCGCCGGCAGCAGCGCGGCGTCGATGGCGTCGAGTTCGCCGATCAGCTTCATGTCCAGGAAAAGCCCTGTATCACCCGCGTGATAGATTGTTTTACCATCGGCCGTGACCACGATGCCGCAGGGGTTGCCGAGGTAGAGGAATCCGTTTTCCGTTTGCCTGGAGGAACTGTGGTGGGCGATGGTCAGTTTCACCCGGCCAAAAGGGGCCTGCCAGGCGCCGCCGGGATTCATCGGGTGGATGTTTTTCGCGCCTTCTTTGGCGCACGCCATGCAAACCTCGAAATTTGAAATGATCGTCGCGTCGGTGCGTTTCGCGATCGGCACCGCGTCCCCCAAATGGTCCTCGTGCCCGTGGGACACGAGAATGAAATCGCATTCGATCTGATCGGCTTTCGTTTTTGCCAGCGGATTGCCGGTGAAGAAGGGGTCAATGAGCAAACGGTGCGCGGAGGTTTCAACGAGAAAACAGGAGTGGCTGAGATAGGTGAGTTGCATCGCTGAAATCATAAATGCAAACCACGGAAATCGAAATGCAAAAAAACCGGGCTACCGGTTGTCCCGCAGGGGCTGTTCCGCTTGATAGACCTTCAGGTGCTGTTGCAGAATGGCGATTTGAGTCGTTTTACCGCGCGCTTGGGCGATCTGAATGGCTTGCTCCACAGTTTTGGCTGCGTCGGCAAAAAGGCCTTCCTCGGCATAGGCCGCCGCCAGTGTGTCGAGCACGCCCAAGTCGCTCCCTCCCGCGAGTTGGTTCGCCTTTTGGGCCATTGCGACCGCTTTCGCGCCGTTTCTGAGTGGGGAGTCCGGTGAGGTTGCCAGCAGCCATGCGAAGTGGCATAAAGCGTGGCCGAAGTTCGGATTGATTCGCAGCGAGCGCTCGTATTGCGCCGCGGCGTCCCGCCAAATCCCCTGGTCAACTAATGAGTCGCCGATATTGCAGTAGGCAGCCTCGGATGAGGGAAGCGTTTCCGGCCTTATTTTCTCCAAATCCTCCCCGTCCGGGACGAATGAAGGATGGTCGAGTTTATAGATGTAAATTGAATATCCGACCGTGTCCACGAGCGAGGCGCGTTTCAGCATCGCGCGCCAGCAGGCGCGCAACTGCGGGCTGAGATAGACGCCCGCCAGGTTTGTGGCACTGATGGCGAGATAACCCGGCACGACTGCATTCGTAACGGATATTGAGCCGTCGGCGTTCCGGCAAAATTGTTCCATCGGCGATTCGTAATACTCCAGGCCGGGCATGTTGATGTGTGGTATTCCGTAATAACGGGGATCGCCCATGCCAAAATAGCAGAGGTTGATCAACGGGGTTGAGTTTGTGGAACCAAGATGGGCATCCATCCATTCCTTCAAGCCCTTGAGGTCCTGGCCCCAGTCCAGGTTCGAATCCACGAGCAGCTTTTCGCCATTGCGGGGGCCGCCGGCCAGTTCATTGAAATAGGCAAGGTAATGCGGAAAAATAATCGCGGGCTTCCACGGGGGCGCAAACACCACGTTTGAACCCAGGGCAATTACCCCGAGCGCGCTCGCGGCGGTCCAAATGCGCGCGCTGGATTTCCATTGCGTCCACGTCTTCCCCAGCACCCCGCAGAACACGAGCAGGAACGGATAGACCGGCAGCAGGTGTCTTTGCCCGATGTCGAGATCCGAAAAGATCGACACCAGCAGATAAATGCCGCAGGGCACGAGCAAATACACCCATGGCAAATCGCGCCGCGTCCGCGCGCGGAACGCCATAAGAAGAGACGCCGCGAGCAGGATGAGCTCCGGCAGCGGGGTTTTGAAAAGAGAGATCCAAAAGAAATAGCTCTTGAAACCGGCATACGAGAAGTTGCCCATCAGGTATGAGAGGCGCGAGCGCGATCTCAGTTGCTCGGAAGCAAACCCGTAAATATACGCTTCGGGCAGCAAATGATGCCGCATCGCAAATAACAGCGAATTGCCAATGAGGTCCGGCTTGGCTGCGGCCATGGCGGCTTGAATTTTCGCCGCGGGAATTTCCTGCGGATAATCCTTTCGCAAGGATTTCTCCGCCGCGGCCCTGCGCACGGCGGGCTCGATGGGGAGCGTTCCCAATTCGTAATTGATGTTTATATCGTAGAAAAGACGCTTGGCCGCTTCCGCCGATTTCGCCGGATCGGCAATTGCCGAATATCGAAAGCCATACATTGCCCAAATCATGACGAAGGCGGCCGCGCAGCAGACGAGAAACAGGCACTTGAACGCGAACGCCTTCCGCCACAGACCGGACAGTTCGTGTCGCTTGCCGACAAGCCACTTTTCCCGTTTAAATATCCGCCATACACCGAGCAGAAAGAAGACGGGCAGCAGCAAAACGGCGGAAAACTTTGTCACAAAAGCCAGTGCGAAGAACAGCGCCGTAAAGGCCGCGTTGACGAAATTGAGGCGGCGCGACGCTTTCCAAAAAAAATAGACCGCACCAAAGAGGAAGGCCGAAACCCCGATGTCGGTCGTCACCAAGCCGCTGTGCGCGATGCAATTCGGATCAAAACAAAACAATGCCAACGCGAGCACGCCGCCCGCCATTCCGTGGAGTTCCCGCGCCCAGAGGTAAATCAATAGCGCGA
>Ga0206907_1068_pt1 | contig 14200 bp, 13 predicted proteins | sample Alteio_BWOrgHeat_80_FD_152951 | JGI IMG/M metagenome (GOLD analysis project Ga0206907, IMG submission 152951) | Enriched cells from forest soil in Barre Woods Harvard Forest LTER site, Petersham, Massachusetts, United States -... | ecosystem: Environmental > Terrestrial > Soil > Temperate forest >...
CCGAAACCATTGTCGAGGGAGGCATAACATTCACACGATATACATATGTTCAATTGGCTCAAGAAAATTCAGGCGTCCTTGAAACATTGGCACCCACTTCTGATGATGTTGGCATGAAATTGATTACCACCTCGGTCGTCTGGCAATCTGGATCGGACAATAAACTTCTTCAGATACGAAATGTTTATGCCAACCCCAGTACAGCAATGTCTGTTTCACTTCTTACGGGAACCGTGCGTGATGCAGTATCCAGTGCAACCATTGCGGGAGTTCTTGTGAATGTGGCAGAAAATGTAGGTTGGCAAGACTTCTCCGATGGTACAGGAAAATATCGAATTAATTTATCACCAGGAAGTTTTAATTTAGTGGCTCAGGCCAATGGCTATTATGACCAATTCATCCCTTTTAGCATCGCTGCAACGGCGACTCTTCCACTCGATATTTCCATGGTGCCTATTGCTACTGGGACTGTGAAAGGCGCTGCTTGGCTAAATCAAAACCTTGTTATCAGTCAGGTCATGGCCAGCACTACAACAGACCGTGATTATGAATATATTGAACTTTATAATCCAACGAATACAAGTATTTCCGTAAACCCCTTTCCTAATGGTCTGTACCTCTATTATTACGACTCTGAAGACTTCCTCTTCCGCTTCACTGGTATTACGTTTATTAACAATACAATTCCTGCCTATGGTCATTTTCTGATTGCCAATACGACGGATTCGGTTACAGTAGGAGGTGTTACTCAAGCAGTCGATGGATATTACACCGCTTATAATCCTGCTCCAATTCATATGATGCTAACCAATAAAGCAGGCGTGATCTATCTTTGGCGATTAGTTGGTGGTAGTTGGAGTATTATTGATTCTTTTAGTTGGTATAACGGTGGAACAGCCCCTGTTTCTTTCAGCCCCGGCGTACCAATGTACGCACTTAAGACGCCTTCAGTGGCTGGCAATGGTTTAGCCATCAACGAACAATTTGGCAGACGAACCAGTACATCCAGTTACGATTCCACCATTGGTCCCGCCTACAATACAAATATCAATAATCAAGATTTTATCGAATACAGTGCTGCCGCACTTACTCCTAGCAACACCACCATAGTCAAAACTCCGATTGCTGGAACGCCTGCAACAGGAGCCATTATTTCTGTGAGTGACGGATTATCAAGTTATACGACCGCTTATGCAATAGGAAGTCCTCCGTATGCAGAATTTACTGTTCCAGGTATTGCTACAGGAACTTGGAATGTGTATATCGCCTCAGGAACTCTTTACTCTTCCATTACGAATGTTTTTGTAACACAAGGGTCTACGACCCCTGTGCCAAATGCAACAACTACGCCTACAGGGAATTATTCCACTTTTATTTCTTCTTTGGCTACCGACGGATTTGTTACGGGTCGTGTAACAAACGTAAATGGGGTTGCTATTTCGACAGGCATCACAGTTGCAGCGCTGGGAGCTTCAGCAAACGTCAATAGTCAGGGATATTATTTTCTGCAACTCCCCGCAGGGACCTATCAAGTCACCGCTAACCCGAATAATCAAAATACATCTTATGTTTCTGTAGCACAATCAGGCATCGATATCTTTGCAGGCCAAATTAATGCAGGAGTAGACTTTGTTCTTTCTCAAGGAGGACGATTAAACGGATTTGTTACTCGAGACGGAACCAATGCCTTACCTGGAGTGGTATTTACAGCTATCGATTCGAATGGCGTATCTTCAAGTCAACAAGTCTCCGATGCAACAGGACGTTTTACATTAGTCAATTTATCTACAGGTGTTTACACAGTGAGTGCCGCACTAGACGACGGAGACTCTTCATCGCCCACTCAAAGCACTGCAACAGTTATTTTAGGAGGCAACGTTTTTATCGCAACATTTACGATAACAGGTGCGTTCGGAACGATAAGCGGAGCAACAACGTTGGGTGGACTTCCTATAAAGGTGGGGACACTTATTGTGGTTACAACAGGGACCTTCACTATGGCAGCTCCACCCACTTTAAGCAGCAATTCATTGACGGGAACTCCTTACTATATGACCTCTAGTCAAGAAGATGGTACTTATTCGCTTGGCGTTCGAGGAAGTACGACAACCACTTTTAATGTAAGCGCATTCTATACAACGTTAAATGGATCGGTTGTAACAATTAGTTCTCAAAGCCTATCAGGAATCACAATCACACCAGGAGCAGCTACCACAGGAGTTAATTTCGCATGGTGATGACAGCGAATCGTAAAGGATATACCCTCGTTGAACTACTGATGACGATCGCTATTATTGGAATTTTGGCATTTGTAGGTCCTCCTCTCATTCTGAATACGGTACGTCATTTTATTTTAATACGAACCAAAATTCAGTTACAGCAAGAAGCCCGTGCAGCCATGTATTTACTCACTCGGAATCTCCGTCAAGCCCAAAGCACCTCTATTCAACTCGATCAATATAGTACTGCTCAACCCCTTTATTCGCGAATTCGCTTTACCAAAATTCAAGGAACGACCGTTAGTTATTATCAAGAAGGAAATACTCTGGTCGAAATTATTGGCAACAGCAAAACAATTCTGACGAAAAATTTGCGCTATCTAGCATTCACCTTTCCCCGATCAGATAATATGACTTTGGTTTCTGTTTCACTTACGCTTGAACAAGGCATTTACCAAGGCCAAACAAAAGCATTACATATGGCCTCTGAGAAAATTCAGGTGATGAACTAATGAAAAACAAAAATGGCCAAATCCTTCCCATTGCTCTTATTCTTTTAACGATGCTGGCCATTATTACGCCAGCCATCATTACCTGGTTGCAACAAGAGTCGAAGTCTTCCATCCGAGGATCTCAAATGTCACGAGCACTCAATTTAGCAAGCGCTGGAGTCGATAGAGGAACTTGGAAACTTCAAAGTTCAACGGCAACGTGGACTGCCGCAGCCTTGGGAACCGTCATCACGGGATACAATTTTGATACGACGTATACAGATGTAGATGGCGGAACCTATCGTGTTAAATTCTCTTCGGGCCCAAGCACTTCTCAAGTAACTATTTATGCAGAAGGACGAGATACGACTGCCCTAGATGTCCGTGCAATTAAAGCCATTTATAAGAATCAAACCATCTATAGCGCACTGATGACGGGAGGAAATATCTCTTGGTCAGCAGGCTTGGCTATTTTTTGGGGACCTATCATTGCTCAAGGGAATATTACTCTCAAAGATGATGTTGTTGGCGTATACCGTTTTCCTCGAAAGTATGCCAAAGGAGTCGTTATTAGCACAGGCACTTACCCTCGAGATACCAATGGCCTTACTCCTCCCAATACCGATAATTTAGAATGGTGGTCAGATTATCCGGGGATACCGGCAGTACCCGCTCTTGATTTCGCAACGTTGCGCTCTTCTGCAATCGCAACAGGAACGTTTAATGTATATGGATGCAAATTATCGACTGCCCCGGTTGGGGCATGGGATATTCGAGCCACTTGTTCTTCCGCTGGAAATCATAACTCTCATTTTGGGAACCCTTGGAATCATCCCAAATCTGCAAAAAACCAACCGAATACGGATTATGTTTGGTACTGGGATGGAGACGTTACATTTGCCGGTGGGACAAACCCAAATGAAAGTTGTGGAATACGAGGAACCATTATTGTGAGAGGAAATCTCATTATCGATTCCCCCGGAGAATACAGTTATACGGGACATGTTCCCTCTACAGCCTGGCAAGAGCATCAACGCATCACGAGTACTCAACTCGATACAAATTCTTCTGGAGAATATCCTGCTGATACAGGATTGAATCAGAACGGCTCGACGTTCGGTTTTGGATCACAAACCTTTTGTCTTCCCACAGGGCTTAACACACGCACGTGTGGCATTGGATCGACAGTCGGAATGCGAGGATTTGTTTATGTCGGAGGTAATATGACGATGCAGAAATATATGGATGTACATGGAGCACTCTGGGTCAATGGAAATATTACAGCTGTCGGTGGCAGCGCAACACAAGGATTTGGAGTCTATTATGACGACACTTTAATTGTCCCCGCATTAAATGTCATCTTGTTGAAAGTATCCTGGCAAGAAAACACCCCAAGTACGATAGCCTGGGCTCCCTAGAATTTGGTAATCAGCACGAATGGATAAAGGTTAGTTAATGACTGGAACGCTCTGAAGAATCGCTCGCCATTCCGCACGAGCCGATTGTAAATGTTGTTCGTATTCCATGACCTTCTCTCGCCAAACATGTGTTTTTTGTTCACGGTATTTGGCTTTCATTTCTCCCCATTGCATTAAAGCATGATCCAATTTGACTTTGGCTTGAGCGAGACGTTCACGCAAAACAGGATGATGAACTTCAGGTGCTTGAAGAATTCGTTTTTCTGCATCTAAAGCATCCACTTCCATACGTGCCCGTAAGATGAGATGAGAAGGCATTCGATGCAGACGATTCGTGAGGCCAAGAAATTTACTGCCAGCAATTAGCCATTTCGTCGGATCCCATTGATACCAATAAATTCCATTCCTATAATCCGACGGAAACGTATGATGAAAGTTGTGATATCCTTCTCCATTGGTTAAGAAAGCTAACCACCAAGAGTCTACCGAGGTATCTTTACGAGAGAATGGCTGAGTCCCCCAAATATGCGCCAATGAATTAATAAAAAAGGTCACATGATGCACAAAGACCACACGGATTAAAGCACCCCATAATAAAGTACCAAAAGGACGTCCAATCGCATACCCAATGGCCAAAGGGAGCCCAAAACCAACCACAAGCGCGATGGCAATATGATACTTATGCTGCCAACGAACCAACGGATCTTTCATTAAATCGCCGACATTTGTTAACTGTTTGGGTTCGCGGGTTTGATATAAAACCCAACCTATATGAGACCAAAAAAAACCATTTTTAGCATTGTATGGATCGGCATCTGTATCAGTATATCGGTGATGGATACGATGATCTGAAGACCAATTTAGAGCAGAGTTTTCCATCGCACAGGCTCCAAATATCAAATAGAAAAACTTCATAATTGGATGTGCCTGATAGCTTAAGTGCGAAAAATGACGATGGTAGCCACCTGTAATGCTTAGCCCAGTAGCAAAAAACATAAGAATAAAAATGGTGATATCGCTAATCGTAATTCCATAGCGAGGAATGTAATAGATTGAAGCCACGATCGCCGCTAATGGCGAAAGGGTTAAAAAGAAAACGTTTGGCCAGTGAAGTGGATGTTTAGGTTTAAATTGAGACGCCATTTAAGCCTCCTTTTTATTGTACAGCAATAAACGAGTCTAACATAATCCCCTAAGGGATACTAGTTGAAAATACAACAAGAAATTGTTTTTACCTTGACGAATAATCCCCCTAGGTGATAGGGTGTTCTCACTTTATTTCGCAAGTAAGGTTTTGGGAACTAAATAGCGATTCAGCAGGTTTGCTATAGAAAAATAATGAGGAGGACTTATGGAAGAAAAAGCAAAAGAAGGCGAAAGTTGTTGTTCAAAGGAATCATCTAATTGTGGATGTGGAAAAAGTGGTTGTGGATGCGGATCTGGGAAGTCATGCTGTGGCAGCAAAGCACTATGTGTGTTGATTGTACTGCTCGTGGGTGGCGCACTCGGGTATTTGTTTGGCGAACGTTGCGGAATGTCTAAATGTCATATGGGACCGTCTGCGATGTGCCCTATGAGCTCAATGCCTGTAGCCCCTCCACCTAGTAAGTAATCACATTTAGGCATAGCCCTTATAGCTCAGTGGAGTTATGAGGGCTATGTCTGTTTTACATTCAGTTGTCTTAACACGAGAACTTTCGACTTGTTGTGCAAAGAAATTCAAGTTATACCTATGAAGATGAAATCCACAATCTTTGGAATTGCACTTCTTATAGCCCAATCAACGCTTTATGCCGATCGGATTGTTTTGAAAAGCGGCCTTTTCTATGACGGCAGCGTGATTGAAGAAACACAAGACACCATCCTTTTTCGTCGCACCGTTCCTAGCTATAAAATCTTACGGATTCCACGAGCTGAGGTTTTCAGCGTAGCCAAAGATACTCAAACCGCCCATAGTGAATCCCTTACGACTGTTTATGTCAGCGCTGAAACATTGATGCTTGGGAATGTAACGACATCGAGTGATTTTTCAACGGATCCTGCCGCGACGCTCAAGTTCAATGTTGGCTTTCGTTTTCATCCAATGATTCAAATTGATGGAGGGCTTCTCTATACACCGAGTCAGTCAGGCAATCTGCATGTTTTTAATGCAACCACTGGAGACATTCGCGGATATGAACATTTTGATACGTTAGGGGGTGGCTTTGGTGGACGTTTCTTTCCATTTGCGCTAAGCACAGGAAAAATTGAGCCGTACTTGTTAGGCGGTTATCAATGGACACGCATGACACCAAAAGGAACGGAGGATCGTATCAAAGGCCATTCTATCTATATCGGAACAGGGGCTAGTTATCCGATTTATCAACATTTTTTCCTCGAAGGACAGGTTCTTTGGCAAAAATCTTCATTTCATCACATGAATATCCAAGGACAAGAAACAGACTTTCGTTCAACACCCACAATTGAAAGCGTGCTTTTTGGTTTAGGGATTTCCTACCGGTACTGAGTTGTCCGTTTTTGAATCAGAATTACCTTGTAAATTATTAACGGGGTTAATATCGTTATCACTGTCACTCTCTATATCTGGATTAGGTAAAAGACCATTGGCTTCCATTAACTCATGTAATTGGGTACGACGCCGTGCCATAAATGCACGCTCACTAAAGGGGCTCCATCGCCTTGGGCTAGGGAGTATCGAAGCTAAAGCAATCGACTCGTCCGGCGTGAGATCAATCGCTGATTTACCAAAATAATATTCTGCTGCAGCTTGTACTCCATAAATTCCTTTTCCCCACTCTGCGACATTTAAATAAAGCTCTAAAATCCGTTTCTTAGATAACGTATGTTCAAGTTGAACAGTGATAAAAGCCTCTTTTATTTTCCGATAGAGATGTTTACCAGGAGAAAGATAGAGTGTTCTGGCCAATTGCTGGGTTATCGTACTAGCTCCGTAGGAATACTTTTTCTTTTTCCAATTTTCGTGGAGAGCTAATTGAATTTGCTCCCAATCAAATCCGTGGTGTTGATAAAACGTGTCATCTTCCGCCAGAATCACAGCCTGCACTAAATAGTCTGAAATCCCAGACATCGGAACCCAAAAATATTGTGTTTGCAATTTTTGCTTTTTTACAGCAGCTTGCTTTTTGCGAAGTTCAATGAGAGCCGTTGTCTTGGGATTTGATTTCTTTAATTCACTCACATTGGGAAGACACAAAAGATAGATCAAACAACCGATCATTAAAAGTCCAAAAAGAGAGAAGAGGTATTTTAAAAACTTCAATGAATCCCTCGGTAAAGTAGAATTGCAGCAGCCGCCCCCACATTGAGCGATTCGACAGGCGATTTCATAGGGATGAATACTGTCTCTTGGAGATGAGTGTCCCACTCAGACGAAATTCCTGAGCCTTCACTCCCCAATAGAATAGCCCAGGCTTTCGACCGATCTAATTCAGCATAGGAGCGTGGCTCTGTCCCAACGGAGGTGCTATCTTTCTCCGAGCGCCACACTACTGGCGCTCGTCCGCCAAGTTGTGTGGCGGACGGGTCAGACCCCTTCGTTGCAACAAGACGATATCCCGCCAATTGAAGATGATGAACGATGTCCGTCAACAATTGATGTTCTAGACTGGGCAACCTAAAACTGGATCCCATCGCTCCTCGAATGGCTTTAGGAGAAAAGATATGAGCGCTATTCGTTGTTGTGATAACTCCGGCAGCACCCGCGGCCTCCGCCGTACGCAAAATAGACGCCAAGTTTCCTGGATTTTGAATTCCATCGAGGACAAGAATTGTTGCTGGCTTTTGAGAAAGAATCTGTTCCCAAGACCATAAGGGTCGAGAACAAACTGCGGCAATTCCTTGCGGTGTTTCAACGTCTGAAATCAGATCAAAGACAGAAGCATTCACTTGAAAAACTTCTTTGGCTTGGTTCCGCGCCGCTTCAATGAGTTGAACTTCTTCACAAAGCGATTCCTTTTGACAAGATTCTGAACAGAGGATTAACGTTTGAATCGATAAATTGGCTTGCATCGCTTCGCGCAACAGCCGGGGACCTTCTACCCAAATAGAATCGCCTGCATAATCTTTTTGGAGTTCTCGAATTGCTTGAATGCGAGGATCTTGACGCTTGGTAATTGAAATCATTTGGATATGATAATAATCCACAGCCTCTTCAAACCATAACCGAGCGTAAATACCATAAGGACAACCCCGAGAAAAAACACTATCTGTCCAAGTCCTATAGCATGCTTGAGCAAACCGATACTCCCCAGCAAGTAATTCCAATCATGCCCTCCACCTTCACTGCCAGACATCCCCGTGGTTAGAATGAGCGCCTGGAGTTGAGCATCAGCCATATAAAGACTGATGTTGAGGAAATTAGTTCCTATCCAGAAAAGACAAAACCCAATACCTGCATTGTTCTGTTGACGGAAGAAATGGAACAGACAAGCCGAGGGAAGTAACAATTGCATCAAGGTTCCCCCTGCAACCGTCAGCCATCGAATCCCAAAAATGCCAAACAACGGATGGCCAGCTTCATGAAAAGCCAAATTAACCATTGGCAATGGAAACCAAAACTTTTCAGCAAAAACCCATCCATCGGTAATGGGCAGATATGATGGGAAGCGAAGCGTAAAAGGTAGCGCAATCAGTACAGCAAAAAGGAAGGGCCAGCGATAAGCTTCCAACCATTTGGCCATTCGATCGCTTTTGTGTTCTGTGTCTAGAATAGATCGTTCCTGCCACTTTTCGAAAATTATTCCGCAGGCCGTGCACGTCGTTTCGGTTTCAGAATTCGGGCGATGACAGTGTGGACAAAAAATGAGGATTACCTTGGAGATCGAGCGATCCAAGCCCCAAAAGCAACTCCCTGAAAATAGCGTTGCACATCAATATATCCAGCAGTACGGAGCAATCCTTTGAGACGCTCTTCGGAAATAACTCCGAGATCAGGACGGGTCGGACTGAAATGGGTTTCTGCTTCAGCGGGATCCATGCCCTTGCGAATGGCCCAGGCTTTCGACAAGGTCATCATCTTTTTATAACGCGTCGACTCGGTATCGCCAAAGAGATTGGCCAACAATAAAGGCGCACCTGGCTTCAGTAAATTGAGAATGGAAGAAAGAAGTTCAACACGCTGATCATCATCAGTTAAAAAATGAAGGACTAAAAGAAGGGTCCCAGCATCAAACAATTCATCTCCAGGAATTTCATCTAAAGCCTTCGCATGAAAGGTCACTCGATTCGTAAGCTGAGCGGCCTCGACTTTTTCTTTGGCAATCGAGAGCATCGTTTCGGCTGGATCTTGAGCTGTGAATATCCATTTGGGATGCTTCGCTCCATACGCCAAAAGTTCCACACCCGTTCCAGCGCCAACAATTAAAAGAGATGCCTTCTCGGGAAGTTCATTCGAGAGAACGACTTCGCTTAATTCATGAAGGACCTCGTAGCCCGCAATGGCTTGACGGACTCGCTTGTCGTACGTTTGGGCTCGTTCTTTGGTGAAAACTGTCTTGGAGTCAGTCATATTAAGAGAACCTCATTTTGGACGCAATGGTATCGATCTGCTGAAGTAATCGTTTGAAAAGCGGCTGTGCATTTTCATTAAAATGGAACTCCTTCAATAACGTACGTGCCATACTTGGGAGACGCTCTTGGACTTCTTGGCCAATGGAAATAACAGCGCGTATGCCGAGCTCGGCTTGTTGAGCAAGACGTTCTAAATGATGAGGAAGTATCCATTCAGGACGAGCTTGTCCCCCTACTTTCATTGCTAGCTTTGCAGAAAGGTGGGGATACGCCTTTGTTGAGACCAAATCGTAAAAAGGAGAAAGCTTATAGGCTTGTCGTGAAATCAACATCGAGATATTCTTCGCATGAGCATCACAATTACCAATAAAAACATTGAAAAAGATCCATTGTAAAAGCCGCTGCTTATCTACCGCGGGTTGGGTACTTTGCTCAGATACAAGTTTAAAACAGGCTGCAAGTCCTGGTCCACCTTCCGACTCGTATTTTTGAGAATCTTGGAAACCCAATGCCTGACAAAAATCTTCTTGATGTAATCGTTGAAGCTGTCCTTGAGGATCTTTTTTTCGATCGTACCGCTCCACTAAGACATATGGGAATTCCCCACCCCTCAACATAATTTCAGGGACATCCCATCCCAATCTTCGAGCCAAGGTCATACAGAAATATTCGTTTTCAGCCAAGTAAGGAAAAGAAGGCGATTGCGGTTTTAAAATATGGGAACTAGGAGCTCCGTTGCCGGGCAAAAAGATTTTTCCATCATTAACGAGTACAGGAATTTTTTGTTGCGCCCCTGCCAAGGATAGACGCAACTCTCCTCGCATAGTCAAAAGAGGATTATCCCCCATACCAGCAATAAGATTTTTTAATTCGTCTTCACTTAAAGGGATAGCCTCTTTATTGGTTTCGCTCACATGATTTTCGTTAGGCCATACAGAAATTGCTCCAGCACACTCACCTCCCAATGCGGCGAGTAATTCAAAATCATTCCGCTCAGAGATCCCAAGCTTACGCGCCACCAATGTACGGACACCTCCTTCGGGCAGAAGGTTGGCAAAAAAAGGTCTTACAACATCTTCAGAAAAAGCCTCTTTTTTTAATGGAAGTCTGACGGAAAGAGGAACAGCCGAAGGGTCAGATAACCAAGCATCTCGATATTGAAAACAGAAAGCACGATTTTCCAGCCATAACTGGCCAATATATTGGTTTTCAAAATAAACAAAAAGGCGATCAGTCATGAATAAATGTTTTAGCCTGAATGGTGAGGGACAATCCCAATCCTTTTAAAACAAGGAGGGTTTTACCTAAATGAGAAGTGGCTTTGCCATTTTCTAAATCCGAAAGAAAACGTGTTCCTACACCGCATAATGCAGCTGCTTTGGCTTGTGTAAGATCTGCCTGCTTACGCGCTTTCCGAATATATTGGCCAATTTCGACGGGAGTCATCGTTCGACTACGCTCACGATAACCCTGAGCGAATTATTAATTAAATGAGTCGAATGGGTCATTATCATTCCTGATCGGTAATATTTTTGCTATTTTTAAGTATTTTATGCCTATTATTACCGATAGGGAATAATATAAAGAAATCCAGCGATTGTCAACGTAAATATAACCGATCGGGAATAATTTAACTAAGGGGATCAATCAATTATATTAATTGTTGCCGCTTTAAGCCATACTAATACAATTAGATTATTATGTATTTCTTTCCAATATTTACTGCCATTTGTAAAAACGATTTGCAGTCCGGAGGATTACCCCCAGGATTAAATAATCCACTAACCATTGCATTCTTAAAAATTTCTTCCCAATTTTTTTGTAGTTTTCCAGTCAGCATATAATTCGCCTGTATATTCACCCTAATTGCATCCGTAATAGGTTGCTTTAAATCGCTATGGTCGGTTCCAATTTTTCGGATTTCATTTAGGACAATGTCAGTATTTTCTATAAACATCTTTTGACTCTGAGTATTCTGACATCCAAATATTTCATTTATTGTTGCGGCTGCAAGTGTTTTACAGTAATCGTTTCTATCGCTTCCATACGTAGATAAAAAATCATTCGTTACAACCTTATAAAGTACTAACTTGATGATATCGACTCCTCCTACCATTCTATTAGCAAGGTTCTTTTTACGAGTTAAAAATATGAAGTAGACTACGAAAAGGAAACCAATTACTATTGCGCTAGTTGTCATGAAAAAATCTCCTGTAGATAATACCTTTGCTAACTTGGTACAGATGATCTAGTTTTTATTTCTTTGCCAACAGAGCATTCTTAATTTCCTGACAAACATAAAATTAAAAACCCCAATGCCTTAGGCTCTTGGGGTTCGTTAAATTGTTACTCCTCTTGAGCAATCTTGCTTATGGAAGATCCGTATGCCCCATCAAATAGCGATCACATTCACGAGCAGCGCCACGGCCTTCATTGATCGCCCAGACGACGAGGCTTTGACCCCGACGCATATCCCCTGCGGCAAAAACACCTTTTACGCTGGTTGCGAAATTGCCGTGTTCGGCTTTGGCGTTGGAGCGAGGATCGCGTTCGACATTCAGCGCATTCAAAACAGTATCTTCCGGACCTAAAAAGCCAAGTGCTAAGAGCACAAGTTGTGCAGGCCAGACTTTCTCAGTGCCAGCGATCTCTTTCATCTCGAATCCTTTAGGACCCTTCACCCATTCGATTTGCACCGTATGGACAGCTTTGACTTGACCTTTGGCATCGGCTTCAAATTTTTTGGTCGTAATGGAATAGGTCCTCGGATCAGAACCGAAGCGAGAAGAAGCTTCTTCCTGGCCATAATCCATTTTGTAAACCTTAGGCCATTGCGGCCATGGATTATCCGACGCACGCGCATTCGGAGGTTTTGGCAAAATTTCGAATTGAACTAAGCTCTTACAATTGTGGCGCAGAGACGTTCCCACACAATCGGTTCCCGTATCGCCGCCGCCAATGACAATGACGTCTTTGTCTTTAGCAGAAATATATTTCCCGTCTTTCAATTGCGTATCCAAAAGACTTTTCGTATTGGCTTGGAGAAATTCCATCGCCATATGAATGCCTTTGGATTCACGACCTGGAACCGGAAGATCACGGGGTTTTGTTGCACCCCCACAGAGAACAACTGCATCAAATTCTTTGAGTAGTTTTTCAGCGGGATAATTTTTTCCTACTTCCGTATTGGTAATAAAGGTAATGCCTTCTTGGATCATCAGATCGACTCGGCGCTGAACGACATGTTGCTTATCAAGCTTCATATTGGGAATGCCGTACATCAAAAGCCCCCCAATACGATCTGCACGTTCAAAAACTGTGACCCAATGTCCTGCTTTATTCAACTGCGCGGCAGCCGCAAGACCTGCGGGTCCTGAACCGACAACAGCCACTTTTTTACCCGTTCGTTTGGCTGGAAGTTCGGGTAAAACCCATCCTTCTTCGAAGCCTTTGTCGATAATAGATGCTTCGATCGTTTTAATTGTCACTGCTGGGCTATTGATTCCTAATACACACGAGGCTTCGCAAGGAGCAGGACACACACGTCCCGTAAACTCTGGGAAATTATTGGTTTTATGCAAACGATCTAAGGCTTCACGCCAAAGACCTTTAAAAACGAGATCATTCCATTCGGGAATTAAATTATTAACCGGACAACCCGAGGCCATGCCTGCGATGAGAGTGCCGGTATGACAGAACGGAACGCCACAATCCATACAACGAGCGCCTTGCTTGCGCAAATCAGGCTCAGGCATGTGATCATGAAATTCTTTCCAGTCTTTTGTTCGTTCGAGAGGACTGCGATCGACAGGAAGCTCGCGTTTAAACTCAAGGAATCCGGTTGGTTTACCCATAAAGTCAGTCCCGAATCCCGAGTCCTGAGTCCCGAGTCAAAACAGATTCAGAGACGCTATCATTCTTAAACTTTGGACCGATATACGAAGATGTTTGTAAATAACGCATAAATCCACCAATCATTTTTCCGATTTGATCCGCGAGAGCATATAGTTGATCAAATTCATTGTGATTTAGATAATTCGCATCTAAAGCGACATAAAGCTGTGATCGAAGTTCTCCAACAGATCCCTTAGCCACTGATAAAAATTGCCGAAATTCTTTATCACCGCCGCGTTCAAATCCCTCAGAGATATTTGACAATACAGAAACTGCCGCTCGTCGAATTTGATCACGCAAAGCAAAATCTCTCGAAAAATTATCCTTTGAGGTCACTTGATATATTAACCGTGATAGTTGGCGTGTCTTTTGCCATACATCAAGATCTTCGAATTTTTCAATTTTTGTCATTTGATTTAACGCGAGACCCGGGACTCAAGATTCGGGACTTTTAGTTTCCCCCTACTCTTGCGAGATCTTTCATATTCTCATTGAATGCCGCCATTTCGGCTTCCTCGCCCGACAAGCCACTGGCACGAACCCGTTTTTCTGCAGCCAATGCGCGTTTATAGTCTTTCGGAATGACTTTGACAAATTTGGAAAGCATCGAGGTCCAGTCTTTCAATAATTTAATTGCCACACCACTGCC
>Ga0206907_1071_pt1 | contig 13888 bp, 9 predicted proteins | sample Alteio_BWOrgHeat_80_FD_152951 | JGI IMG/M metagenome (GOLD analysis project Ga0206907, IMG submission 152951) | Enriched cells from forest soil in Barre Woods Harvard Forest LTER site, Petersham, Massachusetts, United States -... | ecosystem: Environmental > Terrestrial > Soil > Temperate forest > O...
CTGCGAGCGTTAGGCCCATCTTATGCGGGTCGTTGGTTTGTCCTCGATCCGTTAATGTTTATAATCACTGATTTAACCGATGCCATCGCTGATTTTAATGACGAGGTTCACGCCGTGGCTGTCGCGCCACAATCCTCTGCTCCTCACGATTTAGTACCAGCCTTGCCTGTAACGCCTTATACCGAGGTTTATTCCCTTTCTGAAGCCATTGAAGCCAATGGGTTGCCCAAAAAATATGCCTTTATTAATTTTCGTCCTGGTGCACTGCAACATGAATGTCAATTATTAGGAACGAATAATATTGATGTCATTAAAAAGGATCAAGGAGAACTGAATGAAGAAGATTTGCAAGAGATATTAGAAACGATTTACGCCTGGGGCCCGCAGGCGGTAGTTCTCGCGCATCAAACCTCAAGTGAATTTTTGCGCCGATTGTTAACAAATCCTCGTTTTCAAGGAATCTTGGTTTTTGTTTCAGGTGCACGCGATGAAATATCTCAACGTAGGAATGATCTTGAGGATTTAGAAGATATATATCACGGACGATGGTTTTCTTTTTTTATCTCTGGTCTTGATATGGAATTTTTTCGAGAGGTCTCACGATTTAATCAACGGGCTAGCGAAGCTCAACAAAACCAAGGATTACTGATAAGCCTTCAACTCCTACGCGCAACATTTTTTCTTCTTTCCGATACCAGTATTGGCCGCGAGCCACGTGATGACATCAAACGATTTAATTCGGCACGTTCCGCTTGGCAATTTTTCAAATCATTTTTTACACAAGAAGATATCGATCATCTTGAAAACATTTCCGAATCACGGTTTTTAAGGCCCGATCAAAACTATGAGAAAAACGAAGCCACGCAACTTTCAGAGGAAGGTAAATCAGTTCTTCGTTTATTAAGCAAAACATTCAATTATCCCTTTGTTCCTCGCGATATCGATTCCTGGATCATCGCTTTCATGCAATCTATTGTTGCCCTTCTCGATCCTGAGGTAATACCGTCTCCTATGCCGCAACTCACAGCAGGGACATCGTTGCGAGTTCTTGTGGCGGATGATGATGAGTCTCAGCAAGCACTGTATGCCGCAACGCTTCAGGAATTAAATGCCTCATTTCGGATTTATCCTTCCGTTCATTTGGCCAAAGGCGCTGTCCGCGATTTTCCATTTGATTTGCTCATTGTCGATTTAATGTTCGAGGGTGTTGCGCGCGCGGAAGAGATCCTCCGCGAGGCCATGGTTTATGCGACGGAACCTTTTCATCTGATGGTTGTATCAGGCGCTGACAATCCCCACGTGTCTTGGATCCAGGACATTCTTCAACAATTCCCCAATCGCTTTTCCTTTGAAGTTGTTGCCAAGCGCGACGCACCAGCTGCTTTGAAACGAGCGGCTTAATTTGTCAATTTCTTAAAAATAACTATTGCACGGTATATGTTAAATAGTTAATATTAAGTGTGATTTCTTCCTTTGCCGATCAAGCGACGCAAGATATCTATAACGGAATTGGTTCAAAGAAAGCGCGGCGGATCCCCAATCAACTGTGGAAAATCGCTTGCCGAAAACTCGATATGCTTCAGGCTGCGCATGAATTAGATGATTTACGTATTCCCCCAGCGAATCGTCTTGAGCGATTAAAAGGCAATTTAAAAGATTTTTATAGTATTCGAATCAATGACCAATATCGAATTATTTTTCAGTGGAAAGATCAAAATGTATTTCAAGTTCAAATCACAGATTATCATTAGGAGCTAATTTATGATCCCTCAACATCGTGAACCGACACATCCAGGCGAGATTCTTGTAGAAGAATTTTTAAAACCAATGGGTATTACTCAGGTGGATCTGGCCAAACGCTTAGGTATTTCTTTACAACGATTGAATACGCTAATTAACGGGAAACGAGACATGACCGCAGAAACCGCGCTTCTCTTGTCCCGTGAATTGAAAACGACCCCCGAATTTTGGATGAATTTGCAGATGGCTTGTGATTTATATTGGGCAGAGAAAAATCTAAATAAGGCTGCTTAGAAATCCCCGGGCCCACGAAATTTTTAGACCATCGGCCTATTTTCCCAAACAACAGGCTTTGGCATTGTTATATTCGTATTCACACAATGTTGTGTTTAGGGGGAATCACGGTATGTCTACTATCTTGACTCAGCGGATTTCAATCTTCATCGTCTCATTGTCGGTCACGTCTCTCGTTGTTGCTCAGTCTCCTCAAGTAGGAATTCGGCAAGGCTTACCTAGCGATTACTCTGTCCCCCATTCTGTCGAAGATGTTCCGTCTCTTTCTGGGAATAGGCAATGCCAAGTTTCCAAATCAACAACTACCCCAAAACCTCTGGTTCATGTTTCATTACATTATCCTTATGATGGAAATAATGAGGCGACTTGGGGGACATGGAATGTGGTAGAGAGCAATGACGCTGCTAAAATGCTGAAAGGTCCACGACTGCAATACACGATTATCCCGAGATCAAGAGTAGCGAATCAGAAGCTTCAAGGCTTTGTAATTGAAATTCATACCCCAAATCCTCCTGCAGGTGAGAATGACACGATCATTAGTTATACAGTTGTCCAAAAGAAAAACAAGACATGGGAAATTGAAGAAAGTAAACATTTCGAAACAGCAACCGTCATTCACCCAAAAGCCGGTGATATCGAAATAAAATCAGTCGGAAAAACGATTGTATTCTCTGTTCCTATGATACGGATCAAACAGGCGCTTCAGAAAATAGGATCAAAAGCGCGCATTGGAACGTTGCACGCCAAATTCGATGCTGATTTTAATCCGCCTCAAAGTATTCCTTCTACTGTCGATGTAGACGTCTATCCTTAAAGGAGATTTATCGATGATTTCTACCCCAAGGTTTCTCGCTAGCATATTTTTTGTGATAGGTGTGTCGTCTGCTACCCAAGCCGCTGCTCCGACGGTGGTAATCCAAGATTCTGAAGGAACTTTCCAAAACTACAACTCTCCTGGAGATCCAACAGGCACAGAGCATCCGGTTGCTCAAGAAGCGAAACCGCAAGAGCAGAATGTTTCAGTCCAAGCCTTCCAAGAAAAGATCGATAAGGAATTCGTAAAGCCTGCGCAAGCTCTATCCAAAAAAGACAACCTAGCCGATAACATTAAAGAAGGTAGAGATCTGGTTATTCCAGAGAAGGATCAATACAAATTATTTGTATTACGTGTCCTTTACGAAAATAATGAAAAAAACCAGTCTTACAAAGAAGTAAAGGTAATTGCAGACAAAGCCAAAAAACGTGCGATGGATTTACTCGACACAGCAAAAAAACTTAAAACAAAAGGCGACATCGACGAAAAGTCTTATATCCAAGCACGTGATGCAGCTAATGAAGTTCTTCAGTGGTTAACCATCCCTAAGCCTGAGCTACAAGGGAATCCGAAATGGATCAGCATTATCAAAGACAAGGAGAATCCTGACAACGATGTCCTCGGTCTAATTTATTTCATGACAAAGGAAAAGAAATCCTCGGAAGAGGACAGAAAGAACTCTTCAAAAAAAGAGGATAAGCAAAAGTTTTTTTGGATTACGCTTCATCCGAAATGGATATCAGACAGGACCCATATTCTTCAAATATCCTATGAGGTCATGATTTCTCCACAAGGCTTTCACCAACAACAAGGAGATATTCGAAGAGGAGGTGACGTATATGATGGGACTGGTTCATGGTGGAAAGAAAATGAAGCACATGTGTGGGAAGATCTTCTTAAATCAGAATAGTCGCGCGCTTGATGGTTGCTTATGTATCTCTTGATCATTTACGATCATCTATCTCATTTTAAGGAGTCCTTATGACTGAAACCAAAACTGTTCATGTCGAATTAATTCCCGTTACCACTATTTCTCCCTCCCTTTATCAAGCCCGAAAAGTATTTGATCCCGAAGCACTTCAGTCGCTCGCTGATTCTATGGCGCATGAAGGACAGTTGCAGCCAGTTGTGGTAAGGCAAGTGACAAGTCACAAGTCACAAGTAACAGGTGTGGATTCTGCTAATGAAAGTTCACCTAACTTGCTACTTGATACTTGGAACTTGAAATATGAACTTGTCTCCGGTGAGCGTCGTTGGCGGGCAGCTCAGATGTTGGGTTGGGAAACAATTGAAGCGAAGATCATCAGTACGGTGAGTGAAGCAGAAGCCGCGGCTAAAGGACTTATTGAAAATATTCAACGCGAGCAACTCAATCCCATTGAAGAAGCCCAAGGATTTGCAGAACTCTTAAAACTCGATACGACTTATTGGACACAAGAGCAGATTGCCAAAACCATTGGCCGAACCCAAGCTTATATTAGTCAATCACTGAAATTGTTAGAACTTCCCGAATCCATTCGTCAAAACATTAGCCGGCTTATACTTTCTAGGAGCCATGGGCTCGAATTGCTCCGACTTCCAACTCCTGAATTGCAACTGCAAGTGGCGGAGATGATCCCCGGACGATTGACTCGCGAAGAAACGCGCGAAGTCATCAATGCTTTATTAGAAAAAGGGCAAGCGACTAAAACCCTTAAACATCCCGATCCATTAGCGCCTCTCTGGAAGAAAGTAAAAGAAGAATTACAAGCAGACAGTCATAGTCAATGGAAAGTGCATTACAAAGGGGATCTTCAATGGAATTTCCAAGCCAAGCTGGATCCCTCGACATCTATGGAAGCAGATAAGAAGTTGGGACAATTTTTTTTGCGACTCGGTCATCTTTTAGGTGCGGCGGAATAATATCTTCAAAAGGATTGCTATGAATCTGAGAATAAAGTTGTTTTACAAGAAAGCATTTTTCTTTTATCTGATAGGTTTAAGTGTTCTTCTTCCCTCGGTAAAGGCTGTTTCTTCATTTGAACAAACAGATCCTACGCAACGGCCGGGAGATACCTACCTGACCAATGCTTTGTTCTCTTCCGATCAAACGCATCCGGTTATTCTTGTCCAACAGAAGGCGAGCTCGGTTAAAATTCAACAATCTCCATCAATCAAACAATTAACTGCTCAATTCGATCGAGAGCTTCAGCAACTGAATACCAAACTAAAGAAAGCGTCTCCAATTAAAGAAAATTTTAAAGAGGACTATTTAGTTCAAATACCGAGTGGTCTTACATGGTCAGAGAAGTGGAATGAGTATCAAACGTATTACCGCAAATTATCAGCGCAGGAAAAGAAAAAACTGTTTGCTGCTCGAGCCTTAACGGCTTTTACCACCATTGCGAGTCGATCGCCTATTCAGTCGGATTATTGGGCATTGGCGAATACAGGAGATGCTTTGCGGACCGCCATTAAGGGATCAAAAAAACCGATGTCTGTCGCTATTTTGCCTCCCGAATTATTGGCTGAGAAAGATATTACCGTTATAGACACAGACCATTCTGAGGTCGATCACTCCAAGACAAAAATACATATTACCGTTTGGTATAGAAATGATAGTGGAGTTATGGAATTTATTCAGAAGGAGTCATATACACCTCCTGGCAAGACAAAACCCATGGAGTTTGTAGTTCAATATCGTATCGGCCCTAAAGGCTTTCATCTTTTCGATATTCTCAAGCCTTCGTTTTAGGTGGATTATTAAAATACAGTTGATAGCGTTCTTGAAGTTGAACGCCTTGCGTTTTCATTTTTTGTTTTTGGATGGCTTTATCAATTACCTCTAATCGCTCTTTAGGAAGAGGGTGGGTTTGCGAAAAATGGGCCAAGGCCGATGTCGTCGACTGATTTTCAAGACGTTCAACCGTGTGACGCAATCCATTAATGTCATATCCTGTTTTCGCAAGAAAAGTCGTTCCGACGCGGTCGGCTTCTAATTCGTCATCCCGCGAAAGTCCATTCTCTAATAATTTCATACTAAAGTCAGAAAACGAAGTATAGGCTGAAAGATCTTTTCCTGTGGCTTCCGCTAGATTACTTCCTGCCTCGACGAAATTGGCTTTCTTCATAGCTTTAAGAATATGTTTTTGAGTGACATGACTGATTTCATGCGCTAAGACGCCAGCCAGCTCTGATTCATTTTTTAAAAACGAAAGAAGACCTTCCGTCACAAAGATATATCCTCCAGGTGTTGCCCAGGCATTGATTTCAGATGTTTTAAGAATTCCAAAATGATAAGGAAGTTCGGGTCGCGTACTTCTTCTCGATACGGTTTGACCGACCATTGCCAGATAGCGTAATTTCTTTTCATTTTTCAAAAAACCATAGCGACTGATGAGTTGTCCCGCAACTTCTTTTCCCAATTCGACTTCTTGGTCCTCGTTAAGATTTGTAGAAGCTTTAATCAGTTTAGAAGTTCCTGCCGCTGCTTTCTGATAATCAATTGAATCCCAATCCAAGGCAAACAAAGAAGAAGAGACAAGTATCAAGTAACACGTTATAAGTAACAGGTTAGGAGTAATAAATAATAAGCGACGACGAAAACCAAGTACCAAGTTACAAGTGACAAGTAATGAGTTGCCAGTAGAAAAACGACAAAAGCTGGTTTTATTCTTTAGCATTCATTCCACCTTACTTGCCACTTAGTATTTGTAACTTGCCCTTTTTGACTTGACCTTAATTGTCAATTAATACTTGCTGTTCTCATTGCTACTCATTACTTGTAACCTGTTACTTATAACGTGTAACTTGTTACTTGTCTGTACTGAGATGCCCTTCCATTTGAAATTGTTCTAGGTCTTCGTCCATCACAGTGATTGATTCCAAAAATAATAAATCTGGCGTCGGATCGATCGTCGAAGACGTTGTTGAAACAGTTCCTTCTTGAAGTCCTCGAACACCGGTAATCGTCGTATTGGGCTTTTTTTCTCCAGAGAGTGTTCCTAAACTATTTCCGATATTTTGGAGCAACGAGGGACTTTTTTTCTTCGGAGTATCGTCATCGGGCAGACCTTTTGTGGGGAGCGATAAACTTAAAAAAAGAAGAACAAAAAAATTATATTTTTGTAGGCGCATGGTTGATAGAAACATCGACGGTAAAGGGTGGACTATAGCCGACTTCTTCCCAGAGATTAACAGCAGCGGCACGGAGTTGAACTTTCCCTTGGGGCAAGGCTTCACGATCAATCGTCAGCATGTAAGGAGGACGCCAGACCCTACGCCCCACTCTTTTCCATTGTTTTTGATCTGACTGAAAATATTCAAGCCACGCGTGATCGATTTCATCTCCGATGGGATCGACGGTCAATGTCGGATTGGGAAGTTCTGTTGTTCCGTCATTCCATTGAATAATACGAACCGTTACGGGATGAGAAAGACCTTGGGAAATCAGTTTCAACGCAATCGCAGGTTGAAAATAAGAGAGAGGTGTTTGTAATGCTGCGGTTGCATTGTCTGGAGGATTGCCATATGTGTCATGCGCTAACCAAGTATTCGGTTCTTTGCCCCCCCAGCCCGCTGCAAGTACAGGTGCGGAAGAAACAGTGACGAATTCAGTCGTCGGAGACCATAATGCGATGTAGTTCTGATGATGAAAATCGATTTTGGATAACGGAACTTCGACCCAAAACCATTGGGATTCGCCTGCCCCCTCTAGCGCATTTTCAACATCACTTTCCCAAGGAATGACTTCCGTCGGCGTCAGTAAAAAACGGTTGGCAGTAGGCCAAGTTGGTGTCGAGTTTACGGCAATCCAAAGTTCTCCGGGGAGTGGCTTTTTATCCCAAGGCCGTTTGCCTATTTGCTGTGTCTTGGCGCGACCTAATTTCGCACCGATATACGCTCGAGCGTAGTTGCCTTGTGGAATGGGTGGCAGTAATTTTACCCAACAGCTATTAGATCCCACATACCAATTGCCATCCCATCCGCCATTGGCAAACAAGGCATAGTTCTGCAGATTTGGAAGTTGCGCGACATAGACGGGATAGTCCAGTGTTGGAGGAGTTTGTGCGATTCCTACAACACAATAACAGACGAGGAAAAACAAACTAATGCGAATTACTTTTTTCATCATAGAGATACCGTACATTTAGTTTTGCTAAATGTGAAGTCTACCTCTTTGAGAAGTAAAAGTTAAGCGTTAAGCGGCAGCAGCGAAAGCCGAAACAGAGACTCCTACTCGCTTGATAAAAGGAAGCCGTTCTTCCGGGGCTAAGCGATCAATAATTTTTGTGAGATTAATACTTGGAGCAATACCCTCATTGTCTCGAAGCGCCAAATCAAGTTCTGGTATTTCTGTCAGAATTGTTGCGATGTTTGCTTTGCGAGCGGCAGCGAAACGAGAATGTTCTTCTGCTGACAAAACGCGTTTCCAAAATAGCATTGAAAGTTTTACGAATAATTCATAAACAGGAGCCACATACCAGAGCATAGTGAAAATATTCCCAACCTGTTGAAAGAAACCTGCATGAGAAAAACTTTCACGCTTGAATAAAATTCTGAGCCATTGACGCCCTTGATACGTTTGTACAAGTTCTGCAACGTGAGCAGTAGCTTCTGGCACAATCGTCACTTGGCGAACAGGAGATCCTTTGTGTTCAGTGCTGGTTGCCAAAGCGATGTTCCAGCCACCTGTTACACGTCGTGTCCAAAAGGCCAATGCCAAAAGCTTCCAAGATCCAGCAAACGTGGCAATCGCACATACCCCGAATACCGCAGCGAGAAGCGGTGAACCGACGACAAACGCACCGACTAGCGTTGAGAAAGGAACCAGCAATGAAAGTGCTCCTGCAACAGCAGGTTCCCAGGCATACCAGTTGTGACGTGAAGAAGTTGCCATCTCTCGTTCTAGTTTGGGGCGTAGATCTTCCTGGACCAATCTATTAAGTTCTCTTAAGTCGAAATTATTTTCTCCCAATGCGAGTTGATCCGTAATATCGCCTTCTTCGTCTTGGACGAGGAGTTGACGCACGGTATTTTCTGACCAATCCAATTGCGGAGCAATTTGATTCCCGCGCTCTGCAATACGGAGTGAAAGAATTTTTGACTTTTCGCGATAGGAATCCCAAAAGTGATCAAATTCAGCATCGAGGTCCAGGCCATTTAAGTTGCCATTTGTTTTAAGATCTTCTACGTGGTTCATCCAGGCCATGACGAGTTTAGAAATCCATCGGCTTGATGCATAAAACGGGGCTGTTTCTCCGCTGGGACTTTTTTCAGGTAAGGAAAGATCAACGATTGGTTGATGTCCATTGCTGACTTCACCTCCAAAAAAGTCCAAGAGAAGGGCTAAATAATATTCTTCAAAAGCCAACCGGAATCGGCCTTTTTTATGGTCTTGTGTTCCGGGGTATGTATGAATCATTCCCATCAGTGTCTCGGGTGCATTTTGAATGCGTTCAAGCATTTGCCAAATATCTCCGTCTAAAAAGCCTGTATAGAAGGAACCATATCCATAGGTTTCCATTAATTTTCGCATGACTTGTCGATGCCCATCGTCTGGAAGACTAGAATAAAGAGATCCTCCCATGGCCATAGCAATACTGCGGTTTTTATCTGCTTTCGGTAGAAAGCCATCCCATTCCAATGTATCTTCTAATTGGATTAATGGACGTGTCTGCGGGCTAAAGGAACGAATTTTTTTAAAGACCTCCGATGGTCCACCATTTAGGGGTTTCGTTTGTGTGAGTTGGAACTGAACTACTTCGGGCGCATTAGTCCCTTGTTTCCGACGATTAAAAAAGTTGAGCCAGGTCTGCATTCCAAACTGCATATCAAGTCCTCCGACCACATGTTTGCGAGGATCGAGCTGATGGATTTCGACTCCTTGAGGAAGGACCGCTAACGTTGCGAACAATCCAAATGCTCCACCGTCTTTAATTTGGCTCGAGCCATCAATCGGGTCTAACATTAAGACCAATCGGTAAGGTAAATGTGGATTATTGCGCGCACTATTCACTACCGTATTTTTTTCTTCTTCGGAAATAATGGCGCCGACACGCGGTAACATCCAGTAAATGAAAACTTGATTAAAAATATTATCCAAGCGACTCGAGACATCGCCCGCAGGATTGACATGGGCATCTGTTTTGCGTTCTCGGGTATTGCGTAAAATCCAACGGAGACTTTTCATTTTTAATTGGCCACTTTTTATATCTTTTTCAAATAATTGAGGTTCATACTTGACCAGATCAGCCAAAAACTTCCCTCGCGGGGTGGTCCAATCAGTTTCATTCAAGACCTGATCTTCTAAAAAGACATCCATCATTTTTCGATAAATCTCTCTTGCATCGGAAGCGACCGCATCTCGAGCGCCTGTGTCTAATCCATCAATTTGAGGACGCCCTAACGCATTTTCTAAATACTCCTCAAAGGATTCTTTGAACTCAATATCTTCGAGATCAACATCTTTGGGTTGAGGACGTCCTTTCGCTTCTTCTTTATTTGTCTTTGCCATCAGGGCTTTAAGAGTAGAGACCTCTTCGCGAATTCCAGCGTCTTCTGATTTTTGTGCGAGACCGGTAAGAAGATCTTCAACAGAGATATGGTGATAAAATTCTTTTAATACAGTGACCAATGTGGTTTCTTCTTCTGCTGCTATGGAAGCGCCTAAGAGAGCCCGGTCGTCTCCTAATAAAGCATACGTCTGTTGTAGTTCTCGACGTTGCGTAATATCTTTTCCCAAATAATCTTCTTTCAGTTTCTTCAGCGTATCTTCTTCATTTAAATGAACGAGAACGGCATTCACTGTTTGTTGGATGAGAATGATCTCGTCTTTTATGGAGCCTTGAAGGGCTTTGGTGGGAAGTGTTTCGATGGCATTTTGGATGCGAAGCGCAAGCATAATGGCTTGAGCTTTCACGGCCAACGGTATTTGATCCTGGGGGAGCTGACTTAATGCGTTTAATAATGTAAGGATAGCGGGTTTGTTGGTGTCGTCTTTCACCCGGAGAAAATCAAGATAAGCTTGAACTTGTGCAACAAGATCGCGATTGCCAGCGTAGACATAGACTTGTTGGTCGCTGGTAAATAGATTGTCCGGCGGTGTGAGATCTTGGATATGTTGAAGTCCTTGTTCAGTCATGATCATTACAGATCCAAAGGCTGCTTCCATAATTTGAGCTTGCTCTAACGCTTCAGCCCACGTCAGCCATCCTGTAGCCATGCCTTGCTTGCTCATAGCGAAGTAATAATCAATTCCTGAATTGGAATGGCGCGTCTTGGTGTTTACAAAAGGCCAGAGAATATTTTTTTCAAATTCTTGAATTCCCTCCGGACGTTTTTGAAACGGACTGCCTAAAGAAAGCGTATCGCCTTTGAGAGCCATGCGAACACGATTATCTTCTGCGGCCTTGTCGACTTCGATCAGTCGACCGAGCGCAGGGTTTTTGGGATCTGGTAACAATTCAAAATCTTGGGTTTGAACACCATTTGAGACAACAATACGAATACTCGATCCCCAAATAAATTGAATGCTTGCCACTGGTTTATTTTCACCTTTTCGATAAATTCCAATACGACTCCCATTCGATACATTGGAAGAAATGTTGTGCGGATTATCAATAGAGGTCGCGCGGATAACCCAACCATCGTGTCCATGTTGATGCATTTCTCGTTTCCCATCGACATATAACTCAGAGAGACCAGGAACGTTTTCTGCAGATTCACGAATTCTCTCCACCAACTGAACGAGGACTTCTTTGCCCGCAGAAAATTCCACACGATTTCGCATCGCTGTGGTTGCCAAGCCGGGATTCTCTGCCGTTCCAATTAATAGTGTTTCTACGACGTTTCTCAACGGCTGATCCATATCTAAAGAAACCTGAAGATCCATGACGGTTTCGCTCATCTCTTCGATTTCATGGGGTTTCACTTCTGGAAGATTGATTGTTCCCTCATGAAACAGGTGTTCAATGAGCGGATGAATAAGATCTGTCAAATCCTGTTGTTGAAATTGATTTTGATTTTTCTGGGTGAGCGTTCTTTGGGCAGTTTCGACAATATGCTCTACATGCTCCATTGAGGCCCGATGTGTATAAAAGAGATGATTTACAAGAACAGCTGAAATAATCAGCATCGATTGATCCAGCGACATGCTGTCAACTTGACTGAAAGCCGCTCTCAGTTCTGTTTCTATCCCAAGTTGAACATCATAAAGGTCTTTCTGAATACGGACCATGAGGGCCCGTCCGATATTTTTCGTTTGTTCAACACCTGCTTGTCCTTCTGAAGAGACGGACATCGGATGAAAAAGAGAGGTATCCACTGCCAGACGAGAATATTGAAACCACATCAACTGAGCTAAAGTATCAAGCGACATGGCCTGAGTTCTGACAGCCATATAGGGCATATTGTTTTTTTCCAGTTGTCCAACCATGGCTCGCCATGCGGCATTTTCTCTTTTAACCAATTGAGGATCTGCCTTAGTTGTACATGCTTCTCCCACTAAAAAGACATAGGCCTTTTTGTTATGAATGACACGGTTCCAAGAATTTCGAATGGCATTCCAGCCATGGACAGCGACGGAATAAAAAGCCACGCCGGGTTTGGATCGACTCTCGCTGCGAACCTGGGGATTGAATGGATTTCGTGGCGAAATGAAATTTCGATAATTGTCCGATAAAGCCATTGCAACTTCTAATTCTCGTTCTAAACCTGGTGTCTGATTGAGTAAATTATCTAAAACGCCCATCCACATGCCTTGATCGTGTTTTGAACAAAGAGTGGCCACGGCTTGAATGGCATTAAGTCGATCCTGAAGCGCGACATCTGCATCAGGGTCCAGAGCTTTTTCATATTGGCGCAATTGTTTAATATCTGTTTTCAATGCATTATCATCCCAATCGGGAACAGCCTCCATGGCCTGATGAACAGAGGCGGATGTGCCTCCTTTTAAGAAATAAAAGAAAAGACCTACATTGGAAAACATACTGAAACGGCCCCCAGTTAAGACAGGATGATCCAATGTTAGCCACCCTTCGAGTTTTGCGCGCGAACGTAGCATTCCCAGTTGTGGATCGGTGATAAAAAGGACACTCTGCATGGTCTTTTTTGGCCGATGAGAAGGGCGTGAATTGATCAGTGCATCGCGTTCGCCATTCGCATCCGCTAATTCTTCGATGAGCGTCCAAGCATTCGCATCACTTTCGATCGTAATTCCAGATTTGGAAATAATGACAATTCCGACATCATCTTTGTTCGCACGAATATCAGCTTTCATGCGCGCAATATGGTCTGCATCGTAGGAATGGACGCCAATGACTTCGGGTTCTCCCATAAGGTTTAACGTATCAATCATGACCTCTCCCGAAGTCGATCCACCGATAGAGACGGTGTAAATGCGTTTTTTGTTTTTAAACCGCTCAGCCATAGCCATGATAGGTGGAATGTCATTGAGAACAGCGCGTTTGTTTAAGTGAAAAAGTTTTAAACCACTTTGATATTCTTTGAGAACTTTTTCCAATCCGCCTTTAGCCAATGAATGAAGAACATGAAGAGTATGGTCCATCGCTTCATTTGCGCCACGATTCTTCATTATGAGGTTTCCTAACACACCACCGATTTTTGTTTTCCCTTTTGTTGTTGTTTCACATGTCAAAATATTCTGTTGGATATTCAGACCTGCAGAGGGTTTTTCGACAGGGATGTTTCCTTGGAGATTTTGTTCTGTCGCTTCATCCAATTCTTGTAACGAACTTCGGGTTGTGGATCGAGAGTTATTCGCAAGACGTCCCGCAATGGCGGCAGAGGTTTGGGCAAAATGCAATGCGCGCCCAATGCCTTCGGAGGTACTGAGATCGAATTGGATATCCATTACGGGTCGTCGACTTAAAAGAACCGAGAGACGCAATGCTTCTTGAGCGATTTTTAAAAGGAAACCAAACGAGAAGTGGCGATACAAATAGCTGGCCATTTCGCTCACTGCTGAAAATGGCATAGGCCCTGCATTGATGAAAGTCAGAGACAATATGCTTTCCGCACCTTCACGACCAAAAGGAATAC
>Ga0206907_1070_pt2 | contig 13882 bp, 28 predicted proteins | sample Alteio_BWOrgHeat_80_FD_152951 | JGI IMG/M metagenome (GOLD analysis project Ga0206907, IMG submission 152951) | Enriched cells from forest soil in Barre Woods Harvard Forest LTER site, Petersham, Massachusetts, United States -... | ecosystem: Environmental > Terrestrial > Soil > Temperate forest >...
GGCTCAGCTCCGGAGCAAGATTGCCCCCCTCCTGTCGATAACCGACGACAATCTCAGGGTACGCCAGCAAATGCTTTATCAGCAGCCGACGCTCCGCGCCCTGCTTCCGGGCAGGGCCGCGGCGGGCGACCGCGAAGGATTGCTCGCGACCGCCGGCGCAACCGGACTTGTATTGTTAGCGGCAATGTTGGGGAAAACCCGCGACAGCATTGGTCCGGCAGTCGTTCAGTTGTGGGAGGCGCCCTGCGTTAGTACCGGCAAAGTTCGGGTGATGGCAGACATAAAACTGTGCGGTGCCGGGCTGATGCTCCTATTGCAGAACGCCGAGTTACGCTCGCGTCTCGATTGCCTAGAACTCAATCAGGACACCCCTGAGCTTGTCTTCATCTGGAGCGACGGACGCCGGTCGATTTTTGCCCCTTTCACGCCGAAAGAATGGCGCCGCCGCGTAGCGGAGGTCAAGAAAACCGGGCTGAGCCACATTGTCCGGCTGCCCGCCAATTCGGTGGATAAGATCGCAGATCTACTGAAATGACCGCCGGCGCTGGTGGGCGGCGCCAACGCTGCGCCGACGGGGTCTCCATTTTCTTTCCGCCGCAGGTGTCTGGCACCCACCCATAGCATAGGCGAAAAACGGCACATGCCCCATCGCTCGTCAGGCCCGAAACCTGAAGGTCTTAGGTTCAAATCCTATCCCCGCAACCAAGTTTTATCAGTAACTTACAATCAAACCCGAGCAACGTTATTGCTCCGGTTTTTATTTATGAGTTCCGTCCTGGAACGGCTAGAATCGGCGCTCAGGCGTCAACGGAGCGTCAAGCTCCGAACGACCGATTTCCGACCCCTGACCGGCCACTCGTCGTTGCTGTCGCGGTCTTCCGCTCGTGCCCGAGGCCGTGTAAAAACGTTTCTGCCGGCCAATCGGGGCGCAAGATTGATTCAAGCACTGCATCACGGACGCATCAAAGATTCGTCGCATTGCGCGCTAACCGTGACGCCCGGCGTTTCACACAGCCTGGCCCCGAAGCAGCCATTCCCGACCCTAGGCGTCGCATCTGTAGCGTCAGGTTCGATTTAAGTAGTTTCCGAATCTGTCTTGCTTGGCTCTCCGCCGGCTATGGTGTCGAGGTGGAGAAGGTTATTGCACCGAGCAGGAAGGAAGGTTCCCGTGGGCACGAAATCCTATACCTGGATAAAGCCGGGCGTCTGGGGTGCCGTTATCGGTGTGGTTGGCATTATGATTCTGGGTTTCTGGGCGTTCGGGTGGACGCTTGGCAGCAAGGCCGAGCAAATGGCCGTTGATCGGGCAAACGACGCTGTCGCGGTAGCCCTGGGGCCGGCGTGCGTTGCCAAGTTCCAAGCGCAGGCTGACGCTCCCGCCAAACTTGCCGCGCTGAAAAAACTGACGTCGGACTATGCCCAACGCGACTTTGTCGAGAAGGGCGGTTGGGCGACGGTAGTTGACTCGAAGGTTCCTGTGTATCGGCTCACGACAGAGTGTACAAAACAGCTTCTCGCCGCAAAATCCGCGTAGGTGTGCGTCGCTCTCCCGGAGAGCCGGTACCGGCTCTCAATCGGCCCTCACTTCCGCAAAGGGGCACCTTGCATTTGTTGGAGCGGCTCTACCAGAAACCGATCGCAAGCGTTGCTCTCGTCGACGGCATTTCGCATGCCCGTTGGGCTAACAGATTTCCATGCCGCAAGGTAGTGGGCTAAAGCCACATTCTTGCAATCACCAAAGATGCTAGCCGATGCTGGTAACCCGTAGAAGCTGATACAGCCAGCGATAAGCAACCATGCAATTTTCTGCATTGGGAGTGCCCTAGATGCCCCAAGGGCTAGACATGGTTATTCGCCAGGGCCCCCCACCAGTGGGTGCTGCACTTGCCTTCGCGATGATGGGCGCCGCCGGCAACGCGCCCGGCGCATAAATAAGCGGTGAGCAGCAACTCGACGAAGCCAGAACAGGTATTTTCCGATCCTTGTTCCGATCGGCCTCTCGGTTCATCTCGTATCGATGGGCGCAGCGAATTTGACCATCCTGTACACCACCCGTTACGGACCAATGAAGCCGGCATGATCCTCGCCTCGGATCAAGCGGGGGCCGCAGCGATGGTTGATCAACTGGAGCAGCGCGGCTTTGTGGTCGACAAGATCACGTACGGCCCGTTTGCCGAGGCCAGGCCGTCAATGTCCAACGCCGGCGATTAGCTAGCCTCTCCGCCCAGCCTCACAAAAGTCGGCGGCCGGCAGTAGATCTGATCGCGTGCCGGTTCAGGGAACAAACCCGTCGCGCTGACGGTCTACCAACCCTCGTCGTAGTTGACCGCTAGCGCGGGAATGAAAAAGCCGCTGATGCTCTCTCCGGGCGAGTATCTTCGGCGATGCCCGCGCGCCGCCAAAAGAACTCGCAGAGGAAGTAACAGAAGGCGTGCGCGGCCCCGGTTTAATCGAGATGCCGCCTAAGTCCATGACGATCTACGTCCTCGCTACACTACGAGCAACCTGTGGGCTCTGCCATCTCTGTCCCCCTTGTCCGTTTTCCTCCGTCTCCTCTGGCGGCCTAGCCGTAAGGAAGATCAGTGCGGCCGGCGTCAAGACACCGTGCTTGAGCGAAGCTTGCACCTCAGAAATTTGAGGTTTCGGTAGTGATTCGGCAAAGAGGGAAACTGGGTGCTCCCGCGCGTTACAATGTGAAAGCGAGCAAATCGAAGCGCGGCCTCGCTAAAATCAGGCGGGACGTGGCGGCTTTCTCGATATCCCACGCGTCGACAAGACTCTGTACCCGCGGACGTCCGTTCTGGTCGCCCCGACTACCCGCCGGCATGGTCATGAAGGTCGCCTTACGGTCGGCTCGATATTGGCCCCCCGAATGGCCGGAATCGGCGCGATTGAGCCGTCCAACCGCTGTGGCCCGAGCGCGTACTGATGCCCCATTTCAGAGACCCTCGCATCGCTCAAGACGGAAGGCAGACGCGGGGTGCTGAGCTGCCGTGCTCGAAGTCGCAGACCGGGGCCTCCCAAAAGCGGGGGGCTGGCTTGGTGATCAGCTAAGTAGAATCCGATCCTGTGCGCGACCAGCGTTACCGGCACAGTATCAACCGCTTCGGCACCGGCGTAGAGATGTTTTATAGGAGTCACTTTAATGTTTATTTCTTATGCAACCAGTGCTGCAAACGGATTTAAGAAATGGTCGGCTGCACACCCGGCCGCCAAATACGCCACCCAACCCAGCGAAGCGGCGCCCATTGCCCCAGCCGTTCCGGACACAAGTTCACCACACCCGGACGGTGCTAAATCATCTTAGCCGATGACCGACTTCAAGCATTCCGCCATTCCCATATGGCGCGCCATGCGGCTTCGGGAGACTGCCGCAGCGGCTCCTGTTGGTTTCCCCTTGAGGGCAGGGCTGTTAGACCTCGCCCTTCAATACGACCGAATGGCCGCCAATTCGCGACATGGTTCAGCTGAAGCTCGACCGATGAGGGATGAATGATTCTGGTAGCACTAGCCGTTGCCGGTTGTCTTGGAATGTGGTTCGCACTTTGGTCTCTCAACCGGCTGGCGAGCAAACGATTGCGATGGTGGTGATTGTTGTGCGTTGGCCGCGGTCCATGCGTCCCTGGGGGAATAGAATATGAGACGCGGCTTGTATCGAATTTTTGGAACTGGCGACCGCCCAAATGATGTCCGGGTTGATGATGGGGGCATCAGCGTACCGGTGGAGGAAGAGATTTATCGTGCTCGCGGTTATCAGCCGCCAGTTAACGAACTCCCCTGGGAAGAAGATTACTTACGTCAACGAGCGTCCGCGAAACCCTAGCTGTACGGTTCCGCCACGACGAAGGATGCCGATGTCCCCGGTTTCAAGCCGGTAGATCAACAATGGCGCATTGAGTATGGCCGGATCAGGCAACTCGGCGGCGGAGACTATTGTGCAGGATGCAGGCTGCAAGAAGCGGCAGCTCGTTCTGAGGTGTCGCCGTATGCCATTGGCCTTGCCGATCATCGTTCAATGCGAGACGCGATAGAGCGAGGCGACAAACCGAAGCCGCCCCCCTGTCCCTTCGATGACGGCACGCCAGAGAAGGCAGAATACAATCGCGGTTGGGATGCCCTTCCTCTGCGTCCCTGAGAATATTTAAGCGTCGACTGCCCAGCGACGGCCGCCCATAAACGCCAAGATTTGGGTGGCAATTTGCGATTTTACGACAATCACCAGAGGCAGCATTTAATTTGTCGGAGTTGTAAAGATATTTTAGGCAGAATGGCCGTTCGTGTGGATCGATATTTCTGCATTGTTGGGCACGTCATACTCGCCCATCTCGGCTGCTTTTAGCGCCAATCGAAACGTTACCCGCTGAATTTTCAGTGTTCGCTCATAGTCCTTGAGCGGTCTGAAATTCTGCGGAACGTCAAAAACTCTACTTCCGTAGAGGTCTCGATTTTCATCGAAGTATTGTGAAATGGAATCAGACAAGGTTTTGTATGCACCTCTTATAGCATCACTATACGCCGCGCAGCACGCTTTTTGGAGAATTTCACCGTCATCCTCAGTATACGACATTAGTGGTGTCCCTTTTCACGGACTCATAAATCGATCGTCTGACACTGTCGTAAAGGTAGGAGCTCGTCAACGTCCGCTCAGATGCGTGAGTGCGAAACAAGTCCTTAGCCTCAGCTTTCGCGCCGGCGTCGGGAGCGTAAATATCGTGTCTCCGCCACGGCCAGGCGTTCAGAATCTATTCTCCGGCCATCCAGTTTTCATGGCCGCGCAAAAGTTGAATATAAATATTATTTTTCATGATCTCCAGAATACGTAAGATATCTATGCCAACGATTTGCAATAGGTTAGACCCTATATTTTGTTAATTTTATCAATATCGCTTGCCGTACTCAAAAAATAAGCGCGAACTGGGGAATGACAAATGTAAAAATGATCAGTCCGCATTTGGTTGCACAATTCCTTCGGGGCTACCTCGCGCGCACCAAGATTGCGGCGGGTGATGTGCCCCAACTTATTGCCACGGTGCATCATTCTCTTGCTCATCTCGGGAAGCCGGAGGCAGCTCCCGCTGGTGAGCCCGCGGTCGCCGTCAGCCGATCCTTTGGCCGCGATTTTGTCATTTGTCTCGATTGCGGCTGGCGTGGGCAGATGCTCCGTGGCCATCTGACGACGAGGCACGGTCTCTCGCCGCTCGACTACCGAAGCCGGTGGAGACTGAAACCGGCCCATCTGCTCACCGCGCCCGTCTATTCCGAGCGGCGCGCAGCGATAGCAAAGCAGCTTGGTCTCGGCCACCACCGAGCGACGGCTACTCCGACGACCCTATAGCGCGGACCAATGCCGTTTACCGAGGCGAGGAGGCATCAAGATGGCAAACACAATGCATGTGAAAGTCGTGCCGCCCGACGAGGATGAGAAGCAAGCGGCGGCCGAGAAAACAACGCGGCTGCGTGCCCTGCGACTAGCCAAGGAAGCCGTTGACAGGGATGCAGCAGGGCGCGCGACCGTCGGGTAGCCCCGGCGTAATTAAGATTGGAGCGTCCCGTAATGTTTTCCGTCAAAACCCAACTTTTCTCGAATGCTGCAGCGGACGAACTCGGCAGATTTCCCTCCCTTGCAGATGCGAGAGTTTTTGCCGCAACGCGCATTCAATTCGCCCTGGAGACGTGGATCGAGGGTGACGGGGTGGTAGTGGTCAATTACCAACAGCTCCGACAACGCGTCGCGACTTAGAACTCGCTCGTTTTAATTCGCCGTCAAATTCCATCGACAACCCGCCAACCATCGGGCCTGTGGGCATCGGATGCGTTTTGCTGCGCCTCATGCAGCCAATCAGCTGCCAGTGCTGCGACTTTCTCTATATCGACCGTCGTCCTGATCGCGCGGGCATGCACGGTAGGAGCATCCCATCCCGGCCCTTCAGTAAGCTCGATCGTATACATCAATCGATCCCTCGCTTTCCGATATGCATATGGGACCGAAGCGACCGCCGCGAGACCCCGTCAAGCGCTACTAATTTCAACCTGAGGCAGCTCGCGGATCCAATTTGGACGCTCTCGCCATCCACTTACCGTGACCTCCGGCCTCTGCCGGGGCTCGACGCGCCCGAATTTTCTTGCGCACCAGTTCCGAACGACCAACCATAACCTGACATGAGACGGATTTGAGCTAGCGCATCATCGGGACAGACGGGGTAGGAGAATCGGCCTGGGATACCGGAGGCGCGGCCCCGTGGCCGTCCAAAGCGACACGACCATTTGCAATCAGGCCAAAGACCAAGCCTCCCGATAGGGCCAATGCCAAATAAATCAGATGACGCGTCGCTACGGAGCGGGGCTTCCGGTTGGTGGCGCTTTTAATCTGGTCGGGTTCAACGCCTTTTGGTGCCGCAGGCAGTAACTCGACGAGCCTGCTCGCAATCCTCCGGATGTCTGGGGAGGTCCAGGGGCGGTCTGGTAGTCGGGCGAACATTCGCGCAAGTTGGTTGGTTGCCGCTTTGCTCGTCAGACGGGACAATCGAGCCGCTTCTTGCCTTGGATCAAGGCCCAATCGCGCCAGCGCTGACAGCACGCTGAGCCATTTACCTCTTCGCGCACAGGGGCAAACAGAAACGGATCCATTTCCGGAAGCTCGGGTGTGTGGGCATGGCGGAGGACCATTGAACCAACTCCTTGCCTGGCTTCACTCAAAGATCGCGACTTGCAACGAATTTCGAACCAAGGAACATCGCGTAGATTTGATCTCTCCGCCGACCGATTGCGCGGGAGGGCGAAGCCTCGTCACGGAGCTCGAAATCGGAGGGCAGAGGCGACCCGGTTTGAGCGCGTGCTCGAGAGTTTGGCGATCGAGCCCGTCGCTAGTCACTGCTCGAGCGCGGGATCGTGGTGGCGAAGGGCCGGCGTAAACTGCTCGACGCATTGGTGACGCTATCCTGGGATGGCGCCGGGGTGGGCCGCGCGTGCGGCTTCTGCTCGATGACATGCTCGACCAGTGGCGCGCGCTCGACGATCGGATAGTGGCCTAGACGACGAGTTCGCCGAAATGGCGCGCAATGACCCAGCGGCTCGCTGCCTGGCCACCATTCCGGGCATCGGCGTGTTGAACGCGACCGCGCTGGTAGCCGCGATTGGTGACGGGCGCACATTCAGTCGTGGCCGGGATCTTTCAGCTTGGCTCGGGCTGGTGCCGCGCCAAGCGACCACGGGGGGCAAGCCGAGGCTCCTCGGGATCACCAAACGAGGCTGCAAATACCTGCGCAAGCTCATCATCCAGGGTGCGCGAGCGGCCCTGCCGTCGCTGGCTAGAACGCCGACGCCGCTCGGCAGCTGGCTGCGCGGCTTGCTCAGTCGTGCACACGGCAACAGGGTCGTCGTGGCGCTGGCGAGCGAGCTGGCTCGGATCGCCTGAGCGCTACTGCGCGACCAGACCGCGTTCGTCGCCGGCCGGCTTAGGGCAGCATAGGGGGATCGGCGCGCAGCGATCACCCGACGTTGCGCGCCGTAGAGGGTCTGCGGGTGGTGGAAGCGAGATGGCCTGACAGTCAACCGGTGTCCCGAAAGCCTATGGCGCAAAATGGCACTCGATGCCGGCCCCTTTATGAGGCTCGGGACGCGCGGATCTCCATCTTGGCCAGGGCCCTCGACCCTGAGACCGGATACGTTGATGCAGACTGCTCAGATCAGGTCGTGGAAACTGCTTGCCGACGGGGCGGGCCATACGTTTCTGACAGCGACCGCGCCTATTGATGCCGAGGCGGTGCAAACGCAACGCGTCATCTACTGGCGCTGCGACTTTTCTGAGGCGTTCAATGAGAGCTTCCTGTCCGACGATGCGGGTTTCCTGCTCCGCTACGTGTCGGACGCACATTTGAAGTTCTGTCTCGCCTGCTCTCATGGCGTCCCCCCTGGCGCTTGCGCATCCCCATATGTTTAGTCGGGGCGCGGGGGTATCCAACGCGCCCCGCGCGGAGGATGTTAGGAATGAGCGACGACACCATCAACCAAGCGAGTCAAGTTCGCCGATTGGCGGTTGGCGAGTTTTATGGCCTCTGCCATGGGCAGGGCATCTATCTACTGGGCAGCAGAATGCGCCTTTTCAACACCAGGAAAGCAGCCTGGCGTTCCTGGGTCACTGCGATTTAGCTGGTTGCGTCATTCGCCCGGCTACGGTCTACCTGAAAGCGCTATAATTTCAGACTGACCCACTACCGATGGCCCTGGCGGCGAAAATTAAGAAGACCGTCGCTGCGACATCACATTGGGCTCACAGATAGCGAAGGATCACGAACCCGCCAACGAGGCTCACTGCGAAAACGCTTGTCACCAGCGTCAGCCGCTTCTCGATAAAGTCGCGCACGGCGGGACCAAACCACCACAACAATGCCGCCAGCAGAAAAAACCGCATGCTGCGCGAAATGATTGAGGCGCCGACAAACGCCGCGAAATCGAAATGCGCGACACCGCTCGCGATGGTCACAAGCTTATAGGGAATGGGGGTCATCCCCTTGATGATAATAATCCACACCCCCCAGCGATCGAACCCTGTCTTCAGGGCATCGTAGCTTCCCATCGCGTGGTAAAATTCGAGGATTGGCCGGCCGACCAGATCGAACCCGTAATAGCCGATCGCGTAGCCGAGCATCCCGCCGACAACCGAAGCCAGCGTGCAATAAGCGGCGAGCCGCCACGCGGCTCGCGGTTGCGCCAACATCATTGGGATTAGCAGCACATCGGGCGGGATCGGAAAAACCGAGCTTTCCACGAAAGCGACCACGATCAGCGCCAGCACGGCGTTGGGCCCGGCGGCGATTTCGATCATGCGGTCGTAAGGGCGCTTTAGCATCAGCGTCGATCTCGGCTCCCGTCGCGCCACAAAAAAGAGCCCGGCGGAGATAAACAGGGTGCCGGGCTCAGGTGCTGTCAATGTGCTCACGGATCTCCCAGGAAACCCGCATTCACACGATACTCAAGAGCCTGCCTCAAGCGACCTACCCTCGCGTGGTAGCACACGCCGCCGGGGGACGAGGGCTCCGAGGGCGTCGATCAGCTTGCCAAGCTGGATCGGGTCGCGTGGGCGCGGGAGACGTTTGGTTGTCATAGCAGCCACGCCTGGCCCGGTGACAGCGCCAGTCTCTTGATCGTTTCCTCGGAGGGTCGGTCATAAATAGCTTCAACGTTGGCATGGGCAGGCACCATCTTCCTGACAGCCTCTACTGCCTCCGTCGGATCGTCGGTCGCGACCATCCAAATCTCGAAGGTCCGGCCGCCCGCCGCCGTTGGTGCCGCTCCCACGCGAACGAAGAATGCTCCTGCCATGTCTAATAATATGGCATGGCACGGGCGGATCGCAAACCAGCGGTCAACCCGTCAACGCGGCCTGTTACAATCAAACTGACCCACTACCTGGTGTCTCAGTTTGAAATCCGAAGAGAAAGGCCGCCCCGTCGCCGGAGCGGCCTCGCTGATGCGGTTCCGGCTTGCGACCGGATCAGCACCCCGTCATCTCGGCCCCTTCAACAGCCATCTCTCACGTATGGCCGGATCGCAAACTCGGTCGATGATGAGAAGCTTTTCACCGCCTCGACGTTGCACAAGGCCACGCAGGAGTCGTCGGCGGCGTCTATCAACATTGCGGCGATGGCTGTCCAGGCCTCGACCGTAACCGGCTCCGCGCTCAGGATGGCGCCTCCCAAGCGGTTCAGGTCGTCGCAACGCCAAGTGATCTCGTCTTTATGCTCTCCAACATCCTCTTTACCATCGTACTCGAGCTGCAGAATGGCGATCCATTGGTGACCAGCTCTGCAGCGGATTTGCCCTGCACTGGATTACCTTCTCGCCGCGAGCAGGAATCGACTGTGGTGCGCTGTGGTGAGGGCGGTTGTCGGTCCGGCTGGTGTGGGTATTGGCAGCACGTAACCGGGAGCAACCGTCGTACAGGCGCGATAACCGATTGCCAGCGGCCCCGACGAGCGCAAACGGTAAATCCGCGTTGTTTAACTCACCGCTCGAAAGCCCGTGGGTTCGGATAAGGTCGTCAGGATATTCCACGCGGGAGTGCCGTGCAGCCCCGCATCAACAGGGATTGCTAAACGACGAGGCGCTTCGCGCCGGGTAGGGTCTCGCGACCACAACCAAACCGCCGGGTTCGGCCGAAGCGGGCTTTAGTGGCAATACCTCGACAGCGCCCCCAGTTAGACGGCGCGGACTTCGCGAACTTCGGGAATGTAGTGGCGCAGCATGTTTTCGATGCCGTTCTTCAAGGTCGCCGTCGAGCTGGGGCAACCGGAGCACGAGCCCTGCATGTGTAGGTAGACAATGCCGTCGGCGAAATCCGCGAAGATGATGTCGCCGCCATCCTGCGCTACCGTGGGGCGGACGCGGGTTTCGAGCAATTCCTTGATCGCCGAGACGACCCCGTCGTCTTCTCCTTCGTTCGCCGCGGGCTCGATAGCTGTGCCGGTGATGATCGGCTGGCCGGTGGTGAAATGCTCCATGATCGCCGTCAGCACCGCTGGTTTCATCTGGGACCAGTCGCTGTTGTCGGTTTTGGTAACCGTAATGAAATCGCCGCTGAAAAAGACGCCGCTGACTTCGGGCAGGCCGAACAGGCGCTCCGCCAGCGGTGAGCGCGACGTCGCTTCTTTGCTAGTGAAATTGGCCGTGCCCGACGGCATCACCGCGACCCCCGGAAGAAATTTGAGCGTGGCCGGGTTGGGTGTCTGCTCGGTCAGGATGAACATCAACAGCTCCGTCAACGCTGGGGAAAGTCGCTAGCTAGAGAATGGGTATTTGCGCGAAGGAATCCAAGTAGCAGATGGCCGACGTGGCCCCATTTAAATCGGACCTAGGGTAGAATAACTAAATATATTCCGTTCCACAAATGGCGCGTACTTATTACATATCTCCTTTACAATCAAATCCATAACTCTGGAAGATCCATTATTGACTTTACGCATTGTTTATTTTTGAGCCTGATCCAGTTGTAATTATTGCGGCAACGTTCATATAAAGCTACGTTTCGCTTGTCGACGGGAGTTTCAATGAAAATGGGCTTTTTAAGCACCAATCGTGCTAACGGGGTCAAGCTACGGTCGGGTGTCCACACCCTAGCCAACAATGACGATGATCCGGCCGGCGGTGCTACCCCGGTTGTTCTTCCCCTTCCTGCCACTGACGAGCAGACCACGGCGCTAGCGGAGCACCTGCACCGTCCTTGGCAAATGCAAGGGATCAGGAATGGGCTGTGAGCCGCAAGGTACCGAGCAGCATTCGATCGCGGAACTGCTCGACGACCCCATAGCAAGGCTCTTGATGAAGAGCTACGGGATCAACCGCTGCACTCTCCAGCTTGAACTGGCTCAAATAGCCCGTGTCCGTGCGGGTGGACAGGTTGCGAAACCACGCTAATGAGAGATTTACAAGGCAGCGAGATCACCTTTGCCGTCGTGGGCGGCGTCTTCGGCGTCGGTCGGCTGGCGACGATGCTGAAGGGCCAGTGGATTCGGGACGGATCGGGCCTTGGCACGTCGGCCACGGGATTAACTTTCGAACACCGCCATCCGGATCCAATTCGACACCCGTGCCCGCGGGAAAGTCGCGGAAGGTTTATAGAAGACCGAAATACGGCGCATGCGCCGGCCGTGCGCGGTGTGCTGATGCACCGTGAAATCGAGCAGAGGTTTGCCGCAAGCTGGCCGCTCGTCCTGTTGATCCTGGCTTTCGTCACTTGCGGGTTGGCTGACCTCAGATAGCCTTTGCGCGGGAAGCGCGAGGCGCCCGCGTAATGGCTACGCGCCGCTAAGGCCCAACAATTGGCTTGACTAAGATCATCTGCCCGACACGCACGGGACGCTAAGCTAGCAGGTCACCGATCGTGCGGTGGAAGCTTCTATCCCCGGCGGACCTTTAGGCATCGCCAGTCTCTTTATGCAACTCGCCCCGCGCTCGCGCTAGATATTCCTGACGCCGATCCTCACTCAGAAAATGCTGCTTCCTGAGCGGGGTATATTGCGCGCGGGGTACCGCAAGGTCTAATTCCCAAGTAAAGCCATCTTGAGCGGCAACCGTCTTCGCCCGCCTCAGAACAGCGGCCTCATCTAGCTCAATCATCTTTTCTGCGCTCCTGTGCTTTCCGGTAGGCATATGGGAACTGAGCGACCGAACCGACGGCCGCGTCTATGCGACCGTCGACCCTTCCCAACAACCCTTCGTGATCGGCGCGAACGGCAAATCCGCGCTGACGCGCGGCCAAAGCACCGCCCGCCATATTTTACCGCGCTTGCCGGCGCAGCGAGGCCCGGGGACCGGTTGCCGCCAAATTGTCCCTGCCTTTGCCGCGATGCACCGGATATCGCATGGCGTAATCGAAAAGCCGCTCAGCATGACACGTGCCACGGCCGTGTCGATTGAGCGCAGGGGGGGACAGATGCACCCTTCGGCGATTGCGACCGGACTAGCGGGGTTTGAGGTCATGGGCAAATCGGGTCGCGTTGAATGCGATATCGCGCTGACGTTGGGGCTTCTACAGAACCATCTCCCTGCCGCCTATTTGGGTGAAGGTGAGGCCGGGATCAGCTGCTTTCCTAGCCCGCGCGTCGCGAGCCTCTAGCAACGCGAGGAATGATTCGTATTCCAAGAGGTAGCGCTCGTGCTTGCTCTCCTTGGTCGCGCACATGCCTGCGGCGAAGATCGCCGCCACCACCTTGTTCGCATCGGTCGCGTCGTCCATCGCCGCTCGCTCCATTTTTGCTTCCCCTGTGAATATCGACAATTACCGAGCGTGAGTAGGCTCGGAATCTACTCCCAACGCTAAACCCGGCCCGCCGGTTAGCGGTGCGTGAGCCGCCGAGCCGAAACTCGTCCTGTCTGACGACGCGGTGCGGCGGCTCATTGGTGCAGCCGATCAGCAGAGCCACAATTTGGGCTGTTGGTCGAGGTTGCGGCTGAGACAGGCGCTCGTTGCAGCCAAATTACCCGGCTAGAAGTTCCCGATTACAGGACGGAGCGGCGCTGCGGGCATTGTCACGGTAACGGCCCATGGTTGAAGAGCCGCCGTCGGTCCCTGAGGTTTCATACGGCGGCGACGGCCGCTTGCCATCGCGCCACCGCTTCGGCTCGGAGGGTTTGCAGTGTCGATCGCGAGACGAGGTGGCGTCGAAGATTGAACGTGTTGTAGACGGCGGCATGGACGCTGAGGAACCGCTACGCCGATCTGGTCGAGTTGAAGCCCTGCATTTTGCGCTCCCGTCGGCGCACGGGTTGATGGGAGTTCTCGGCGCGATTGTTCTTCCTGAGCCCCTGCTCGTGACGGCAGCGAAGGTGCCGGAACGCCGCTCCGTAGGAACGGAGCTTGTCGGTCGTCAGCGATTTCGGCGCGAAGCCCAGTTCCTGAGAAGTTTGCGCATCAACCGCAGAGCCGCGCGCTTGTCGCGTCGCCGCTGAACCGGCATGTCGAGGACCTCGCCCTCATGATCAACGGCGCGCATAACTACATCCGCCGGCCCGCGATCCGCACCACCATCTCGTCAAGGTGCCATCGATCGCTCGGCCGCGAGCAGCGCTGCCGCAGCCTCGCGGCGATCGTCGGGCCGAACTTCAGTACCCAGCGCCGCACCGTTTCACACGAGACGTCGAGGCCGCGCTCGGCCAGGAGCTCCTCGACGTCGCGGTAGCTCTGGGTGAACCGGACGTACAGCCATATTGCGTGCTGGATCACCTAGGGCGGGAAACGATGCTGGGTCATCCCCCATCCTGTCCGACACGCCGCTTCCGGCCCCGTTTCCGTGACAGTGCCCTCCTGATCCAACCGGGGTGAAGCGCGGTTCCCCATAACCAGCCACTGACACGTAGGTATTTTCCGATCCTGTCAGCGGTCGGC
>Ga0206907_1072_pt1 | contig 13676 bp, 12 predicted proteins | sample Alteio_BWOrgHeat_80_FD_152951 | JGI IMG/M metagenome (GOLD analysis project Ga0206907, IMG submission 152951) | Enriched cells from forest soil in Barre Woods Harvard Forest LTER site, Petersham, Massachusetts, United States -... | ecosystem: Environmental > Terrestrial > Soil > Temperate forest >...
TTGCAGATGATTCTTCGTTGTATTACGTCCATGTGCAGCAATGGGGAAAGAATGTGCACCAAGTCTCTCGTGCAAAAAATAAAGTAGAAGGTAATGGTCGTATTTATTCTCTTTGGATTTCGTTAGGCGGTGATCGTTTGCGAGATGCAATGGAAGTGGAATGGCAAGAACATCTTTCCAGTGGAAGCGATCGTCAAACGGAACAATTTCTGATCGGTCAAACCCCTATTGAAACTGTGACCAACTATATGGAACCCCTTTTTCAAAAATTACCGGCAGGCGCGATGGTAGAGAAATTGCGCCATACCCTGACCGGCCATTTAACTGGCCATCGTCCTGTTCTTACACTCGATGATGTTGCTCGTCTTCATCCGGAGAACCGTTTATGATTCCTGAACAAATTCGCAACGACTTTCCTATTTTTAAACGTCAGATTCATGGCAAACCTTTGGTCTACTTAGATAGTGCTGCTACTACCTTGCACCCAACGGCAGTCTTAGACGCTGAAAAGAAATTTTACAACGAGTGCAATGCCAATATTCATCGTGGCATTCATACCATGAGCGAAGAAGCTACCACACTTTATGAAAGCGCTCGTGAAAAGGTAGCCCGCTTTATCGGTACCCCGCATGTGGAAAGTATTATTTTCACACGCAATACAACCGAATCCATTAATCTAGTGGCTTATAGCTGGGCCCGTAAAATGCTCAAAGCAGGTGACGAAATACTGCTTACGGCCTTTGAACATCACTCCAATCTTGTTCCTTGGCAATTGGTTGCTTCTATGACCGGTGCGACATTAAAATTTATTCCATTGACGACGGATGGTCAATTAGACATGAAAGCGTTTGAAAAACTGCTCGCCAAGCGGGTCAAACTCGTCAGTTTGAGCGCCATGTCCAATGTGCTTGGGACCATTACACCCGTCCAGGAAATTGTAAAGAAAGCTCATGCTATCGGTGCAAAAGTATTAATTGATGGGGCACAATCCATTCCGCATATACCTGCAAAAGTCACAGATCTTCAATGTGATTTTTTAGCTTTTTCTGCACACAAAATGCTGGGGCCCACTGGCGTGGGGATTCTTTATGGGAAACCAGAATTATTAGATGCTATGGATCCTTTTTTAGGCGGCGGCGATATGATTTTGGAAGTGACACGCGAAGCCTCTTCTTGGAATGAGTTGCCTTGGAAGTTTGAAGCAGGAACACCCAATATTGCTGGAGTGATTGGCTTTGGCGCAGCCATCGACTATCTTGAAGCGATTGGGATGGGAGCAATAAGAGACCATGAAAAAATGTTGACGGCCTACGCACTGGATCAACTCCTCAAAGATCCACAACTCATTCTTTATGGCCCTCGCGATCCAGAAAAACGAGGAGGGGTGATCTCCTTCAACTACGGAACAATTCATCCGCATGATATCGGAACGCTTTTAGATCAAGAAGGTATTGCCATTCGCGCTGGACATCACTGCGCTCAACCTCTTATGAAGGATTACAATATCAGTGGAACCGCGCGTGTTAGTTTTTATATCTATAACACTAAACAGGATGTAGACGCATTGATTCAAGCTTTAAAAAAAGCAGCCACCCTTTTTGAGAGAGTGTAGTATTCATTCTCCTTCTCCCTCCCTATAGATGGGAGAAGGCTGGGATGAGGGAGCAAAAAATGCCCTCCCCTTCTCTCTCCCTGTTGCAACAGCGACCAGGAACGGGAATAGAACTAGGAGAAACAAAATGCCTACTGAAAAAGAAATGATGGACGCGCTTCGACCCATTCAAGATCCAGAAATCCATTTGGGAATTGTAGACTTGGGTTTAATCTATGGTGTACAATCCGAACCCAACGGGACCGTTCGTGTGCGTATGACACTTACCAGTCCCGCATGTCCCGTCGGACCCCTCCTACAGGCTCAGGTTCACGCGGCAGTTTTAAAGCTTCCCGACGTCAAAGAAGCAAAAGTCGATTTGGTTTGGGATCCACAGTGGGATCCTCGCATCATGGCTACAGATGAGATTAAGATGGAACTAGGGTTACTTTAGATCATTATAGAAGGTAAGGAGCTTTAATTATGAAGAGAAAGACAGTTTCGGTATGGGTTGGCGGTGCAGCCGGTGATGGTATTGCCTCCGTCGGTGAATCGCTCGCAAAAATTTTCGCTCGCAATGGACTTCATGTCTATGCCTACAATAGCTATCAATCCGTGATCCGTGGTGGACACGTCTGGTGGCAAATGCGTGCAGGATCGGAAAAAGTCTATTCCCAACCCGACAATTGTCATCTCCTCATTGCTCTCAATCAAGACACGATTGACCAACATGCCTTAGGGGTCGAAAATGGAGGTGGCATTTTATTCAACTCCGATAAACTCCAAGTGCGCCCCGAACACTTAACCAATGGAGCGCAATCCATGGGACTTCCCATGTCGAAGCTCACGAAATTGCCGATTATGCAGAACACCGTGGCAACCGGGGCCTTTATGTTTTTAACAGATCTTCCTCTTGCCAGTCTCGAAAAAGCCCTCCAAGAACGTTTCGCCAAAAAGAAAGCCGATATTATCCAAGCCAATCTCGAAGCGGCAAAAGCCGGATATGAGTATGCCAAAGCGAATTGGAAAGGATTAGGTATCGGACTTGAGCTTTCAAACAAACAGCGTCTAGTGATGACTGGAAATCAAGCCATTGCCGTTGGTGCATTAGCGGCTAATTGCAAATTTTACTCTGCGTATCCGATGACCCCTGCGTCTTCCATCATGCATTTCTTAGCGCCGAATGGTCCTAAGAATGGTCTTCTCATGAAACAATGTGAAGATGAAATTGCATCGTTAGCGATGGCTATTGGTGCAGCTCAAACCGGAGCACGTTCCATGACCGGAACCTCAGGTGGCGGATTTTCGCTCATGACCGAGGCAGTAGGTCTTGCCAGCATGATCGAAGCACCTGTCGTTATTGTCAACGTTCAACGCGGGGGACCTTCTACAGGACTTCCGACCAAAACGGAACAAGGCGATCTTTTCCAAGTCTTGGGTGCTAGCCAGGGTGAATATCAACGCATTATCTTGGCTCCTGCAACACTTGAAGATGCTTATCAAACGACTGTGGATTCGTTTAATTTGGCTGATAAGTATCAATGTCCCGCGCTCATTATTTCGGATCTTTTACTCTCCGAACATAGTGAAACGGTTGACACTTTGAATCTCAACGTCAAAATCGATCACGGTGAACGGGTCACGGAGTGGACGAGCGATGAACCTTATAAGCGATATTTGGTCACTCCCACCGGTATTTCTCCTCGTGCCCTTCCGGGAACCAAAAACACGTTATATGTTTCCGCAAGTGACGAACATAACGAACGTGGCGAAGTTATTTCGGACGTCTTTACCGATCCCCCAACTCGAAAAAAGATGGTAGAGAAACGATGGCGCAAAATGGATTTCGCTCGCAAAGAACTGGCAAAGATGTACCCCCCAACGCTGGAGGGATCAGTCAACGCAGATGTCACTTTAGTCGGTTGGGGCTCGACCTACAATGTTCTCAAAGCCTTGGCTCGTCGCATGGAAGAAGATGGAACAAAAACCAATATTCTTCTTATGAAAGTCGTTGCTCCTTTCTTGAGCGATGAAGTATTAGCCGTGCTCAATTCGTGCAAACGGCCGATCATTATTGAAAACAACTTTACCTCTCAAATGTCACGGCTCATTCGTATGGAAACGGGCTATCACATTAAAGAACGCATTCTGAAATATGATGGCGAACCTTTCTACGTTGGTGAAACATATATACAACTCAAAAAACTTTTGGCAAAGGCTCCCGCGCGCGAAACAGCCGCGGTGGCAATTTAAGGAGGCCGATCATGGCAGATGTAGCGGTTTTTAAGTCCGAAATTAAACCAGACTGGTGTCCTGGATGCGGTGATTATGGGGTATTAAATTCATTACAAAAAGCTTGCGCAGATTTGAACCTGGACCCGAAGGACATTATGGTCGTTTCTGGTATTGGATGTTCTTCCAATCTTCCTGGCTTTTTTAATTCTTACGGCATGCATACTCTGCATGGTCGATCTCTTCCTGTTGCCAATGGCGTTAAATTGGCGAACTCAGATCTTACGGTGATTGTGACGGGTGGAGATGGAGATGGATACGGAATTGGTGTAGGCCACTTTGTTCACTCCATGCGCCGCAACGTTGATCTCACTTACATTGTCATGGACAACCAAATTTACGGGTTGACCACTGGCCAAACATCTCCGACAACAGAACTTAACACCAAAACCAAATCAACACCTAATGGAAATTTAGAAAAATCCCTGAATCCCATTGCCTTGGCTTTAGCTGGGGGTGCATCGTTTGTCGCACGTGGTTTTTCTGGAGAACCTGCGCATCTCGCAGAACTATATAAGCAAGCCATTACTCATAAAGGATTTGCCATTGTTGACGTGTTTAGCCCTTGTGTGACCTACAACAAACAAAATACTTATCCATTCTTTAAAGAGCGTGTCTATAAAATGGAAGATGAAAATCACGATTCCTCAAACTTCGAAGCGGCCATGAAACGTGCACAAGAATGGGGAACTCGTATTCCTATTGGCGTGTTCTATAAATTAGAGCGTCCCACATATGAAGAGGGGGATCTCGTTCTCCAAAATGGCTCATTGGTAAAACAACCTGATAAACCGTTGGATCCTTCGATCCTTTTGGAGTTTGTCTAAACGAATTGAGGAGACTTTTAAGATGATTACAATTACTCCACAAGCCCTTTCAGAAGTGAAAAGGCTTATTGAAAAAGAAAATAAACCTGAACTTGGACTTCGCGTGGGCGTTCGTGCAGGAGGATGTTCTGGCATGTCTTATATGTTGGGATTTGATACTGTAAAACCGGATGACAAAGTGCAAGATTTAGAGACCGGTGTCAAAGTATTTATGGATGCTCAAAGCTCTGCTTATTTAGAAGGCACTCAACTTGATTATCAAGATGGACTTCAAGGAAAAGGATTTACGTTCAATAACCCCAACGCTAAACGCAGTTGCGGCTGCGGGGAATCGTTCTCCGTCTAGGAGAAACGACTATGGAAGTTGTTGATGCCCGTGACTTTTTTACACCCCCGATGTTTCGCGAAGAGGCCTTTCGTGAAGCAGTTCAGAAACACGACTGGACTCAATATAAAGATAAGCCTGTTCTAATTCAAGGGTGTGGAAGTAAAACACTTCCCACGTGGACATTTCTCGTTCTGACCGCCGAAGTTGCTCCCTATGCAAAATCGATTAGCTATGGAGAAATCAAAAATCTTATTCCTATTTCAGGACGATTAGGAGTTCATTCGTAATGGCTACTCCTGGTTCCAATCCCATACTCCCGAAAGGCATCGGCTCAGTGATTGCCATCGCCAGTGGTAAGGGTGGGGTGGGAAAAAGTACGACGACTGTTAACTTAGCAGTTCAACTTCAAAAAACGGGTGCGCGCGTGGGGATTGTTGATGCAGACGTGTATGGCCCTAATATCCCCATGATGATGGGAATCCCAGAAACCGAACGTCCTTGTGTTACACCTGAACAACATCTTATTCCTTTTGAGAACCACGGCGTGCAAGTCATGTCCATTGGATTTTTAGTAGAGCCGGGCAAAGCAGTCATTTGGCGAGGTCCCATGCTTCACGGCATCATTCGACAATTTCTAAATAGTGTAGAGTGGGGAGAGTTGGATTATTTACTGGTAGATCTTCCTCCAGGCACGGGCGATGCATCGCTAAGCCTCGTACAAACGGTTCCCCTTTCAGGAGCAGTGATTGTCACGACACCACAACAAGTCGCCCAATCCGATGTGCGCCGTTCAATTGCGATGTTCAATGATGTGCGTGTACCACTTTTGGGCCTTATCGAAAACATGTCTGGTTTAGAATGTCCCCATTGCCACAAAGATATTGCCTTATTCGAAGGAGACGGGGGACGACTTTTGAGTAAAGAATATGCCATGCCTTTACTTGGCAAAGTTCCTTTTGATTCTTCCGTCGGCAAGGCAGGAGATATAGGCACCCCTATTTCTATTTCACAACCTCAATCAACACAAGCACAAGCCTTTCGTCAGACCGCGGAATCCGTCATTGCCCGCGTTCGAATTTTACAGTCGGAAGCAGAGCATGCGCAGCCAGAAATTCAGATCGGATAGGGACCCTCAGGAGGAATACCATGACCCAACTTGAAGCAGCTCGCCAAGGCCAGATCACTCCAGAAATGAAACGAGTGGCTGAAAAAGAAAACGTAACTCCCGAATTTATTCGTTATGAAATCGCCGCAGGACGAATGATTATTCCGGCCAATATTAATCATTTGAAATACCGTTTAGATCCCATGGCAGTCGGGATTGGCGTGAGCTGCAAAATCAATGCCAATATTGGAAACTCTGCAACAACTTCTGAAATAGATCAAGAACTCGAAAAATTACACATGGCTATTCACTATGGAGCAGACACCGTGATGGATCTTTCTACGGGTGGTGATTTAAATGAAATTCGCGATGCCATTATTCAAGCCAGTACCGTTCCGATAGGCACTGTTCCCATTTATCAAGCGCTCAATGAAGTAGGCAAAATTGAAGATTTATCATGGCCCCTCATGCGAGATGTTTTGGAAAATCAGGCGAAACAAGGCGTTGACTATTTCACCATTCATGCTGGAACTCTCCAGCGTCATGTGCCTTTAACACGAAACCGGGTGACGGGGATTGTGAGTCGAGGGGGTTCGATTATGGCGCAATGGTGTATCGCCCATAATCAAGAAAATTTTCTGTACACGCATTACGATGAGATTACCGAACTCCTTCGTGCCTATGACGTAAGTTATAGCTTGGGAGATGGTCTTCGTCCCGGATGCTTAGCGGATGCATCTGATGCAGCTCAATTTGCAGAGCTTGATACATTGGGAGAATTAACCGCTCGTGCTCAGGCGATGGGTGTGCAAGTAATGGTAGAAGGCCCTGGTCATATTCCCTATCACCAAGTCGCAATGAATGTCGAACGACAACAAAAAGTTTGTAACGGCGCTCCGTTCTATGTCTTAGGACCTCTCGTGACAGATATTGCTCCAGGATACGACCATATCACATCTTGTATTGGAGCCACTGCCGCCGGAACAGCCGGGGCCGCTCTTTTATGCTATGTGACTCCAGCAGAGCATTTAAGTTTGCCCAACACCGAAGATGTTCGCCAAGGTGTCATTGCTTACAAAATTGCTGCACATGCGTCGGATATTGCGCGCAATCGTCCAGGCGCTCGCGATCGTGATGATGAATTATCCCGCGCTCGTTTTAGTTTCGATTGGAACCGTCAGTTTGCCTTGTCTTTAGATCCAGAAGCTGCTAAAGCCAAACACGACTCGACTCTTCCACAAGAAGGTTTTAAAGATGCGCCTTTCTGTTCGATGTGTGGACCCAAATTCTGTGCCATGAAAATTACTCAAGATGGGCGCGCTCTGGAGGATAAGCTGCTGGCGAAAGCCGGCGCTTAAAAACGTGTGAGCATCGCAGAACCCAAGAATCAATCGGCGATTTTTGATCGTATTGCGCAGCTCAAAAAAGAACGGAATGCTGTCATCCTGGCTCACAATTATCAGCTCGGGGATGTTCAAGATGTGGCTGATTATGTGGGCGATTCACTGGGTCTTTCTCAAACAGCGGCCAAAACAACGGCTGATGTGATTGTGTTTTGTGGCGTTCATTTCATGGCGGAAACCGCAAGTATTTTATGTCCAACAAAAAAAGTTTTGATCCCTGATCTAGAAGCAGGCTGTTCATTGGCTGATATGATTACGGCAGAAGGCCTCCGGGAATGGAAAGCAGAACATCCAGGAGCTGTTGTTGTTGCTTATGTGAATACATCGGCAGCGGTGAAGGCGGAAAGCGATTATTGCTGTACGTCATCCAATGCAGTCCGAGTCGTTGAGTCTATCCCTCAAGATAAAGAAATTTTATTTATCCCTGATAAATACTTGGGAAATTTTGTTCGTGAAAAGACAGGACGTAAAATTCATTTATGGCCAGGATATTGTGGCGTTCACTCTTACATTTCAACAGAACAAGTCGAGAGTATGCGAATTGAACATCCTAAAGCAGAGATTCTCATTCATCCGGAATGTGGTTGCTCAACGCCCCAGATGATGAAAACCGATCATATGCTATCGACAGAAGGAATGACGCGCAGGCCTGGAGAATCCCAAGCTTCTGAGTTTATTGTGGCTACTGAAGTGGGAATTATTCATCGAATGAAAAAGATGTATCCCCAAAAAGCATTTTTGCCTGTGTCGGAGCGTGCCGTATGTGGTTACATGAAACGTATTACCTTAGAGAAAGTGTTATGGTCTTTACAGGAAATGGTGTATGAGGTTAAAGTCCCGGAAGCCTTGGCCAACAAAGCTCGGCTTCCCATTGAACGCATGATGGCGATTATTTAAATTACATATGAAAATTACATATCAATCTTGGAAAAATTTTAAAAATACCAAAGAACTCCTGGTCGTCTTCGCTTTTGCGAAAGATCCTATTGAACTGTTGGGAATTGACTCTGCAAAAGAAAAACGAGATATTGAAATACTCGCGCGTGCAGATGGCTTTAAAGGAAAAGAATTATCATCTTTATTGGTTCGTCCGCAAGATCAGCTCCCTGCAGAGCGTATGCTGCTTGTGGGGTTAGGGAAAAAAGAAGATCTGAACGATGAAGTAGTTCGAAAATCAATGAGTCGCGCAATTCGTACTGCTGAATCCTTAGAGCTTTCTCGCATCTCTATTCGTTGTCCTGAATTTTCCATACAAACGATGGTTGAAGGATTGTGTTTGGCTTCGTATCGTTACGATAAACATAAAAGTCCTTCAAAGGAGACTCCCTCTCCTATTCAACAAATCACGCTTTATTCTCAAGAATCATCCGCAATTGTCCAAGAAGGTATTCGACGCGGAGAATTATTCAGTGAAGCGACCTGTTTAGCGCGTAATCTTATCAATGAACCTCCTAGCCGAATGAACCCCGAGATCTTGGGAAATGAAGCCCAACGCGTAGTCAAAACACCGCTTCGCATTCACACCTATCAGAAAAAAGAGCTTGAGAAGTTAGGAATGGGGGCTATCCTTGGGGTCGGTGTTGGTAGTGCTGTCTCTCCACGCTTAGTAGAGATTATTTATAAGCCTGCCAAAGCCCGGAAAGTGATTGCATTGGTGGGCAAAGGAATTACCTTCGACTCGGGAGGGCTCTCTTTAAAACCTGCACAATCCATGGAAACCATGAAGGATGATATGTCGGGTGCCGCAGCTGTTTTAGGAGTGATGATTGCTCTTCCACAATTAAAGTTAGATGTGGAAGTTCGAGGATATTTAGCCATTGCTGAAAACATGCCAGGGGGACGCGCTCAAAAACCAGGCGATGTTGTAAAAGCATTTAATGGTAAAACAATCGAAGTTCTTAATACCGATGCCGAAGGACGTCTCGTCTTGGCTGATGCATTATCGTTTGCCGCTTCCAAAAAACCCGATCAGATTATTGATATTGCGACATTAACCGGAGCTTGCGTGGTTGCCCTTGGAGGAGCCGTCTCGGCCCTCATGACCAATCATCCCAAAATGATTCAGGACTTGATCACGGCTGGCATAAAAGCGGGAGAAAAATTTTGGGAATTGCCGTTAATTAAAGAATATCAACCTTACATTCGCAGTAAGATCGCGGATTTACAAAATATTGGTAGCAAACGAGGCGAGGCAGGAACTATCATAGGGGGACTGTTTCTTCAAGAATTTGTCGGAGAAACCCCTTGGGTTCATATGGACATAGCAGGCCCCTCGTGGGTAGACAGTGATCAGCCGTATTGCCCTACCGGAGGCACAGGACATCCGGTACGAACGCTTTTACATTACTTAGAAAATCTGTAAACCACACCCTTCTCCTGCGGAACGTGGGAGAAGGAAAGGATGAGGGAAAATTAGACCCTCACCCTACCCTCTCCCGCCAAAGGTGGGAGAGGGAAAAAGATAAAGGAGCTTTACAATGGAATTAACCGGCGCAGAAATCATCGTTGAAACGCTTCAACGCGTGGGCGTCGATGTTGTATTCGGCATCCCAGGAGGTGCTAGCCTCCCGATGTTTGACAAATTTTACGATTCCAAAATTCGTGTGGTGCTTACGCGTCATGAACAAGGCGCTTGTCATATGGCCGATGGTTATGCGCGAGCCACGGGCAAAGCGGGTGTTTGTTTAGCCACCTCAGGCCCTGGAGCCACTAATCTTGTGACAGGACTCGCAACAGCCCATATGGATTCTATCCCCGTGGTTGCTATTACCGGACAAGTGCGAACCGACGCTATTGGTTCAGACGCTTTCCAAGAAGCGGATATTACGGGGATCACCCGTCCTGTCACCAAACATAATGTTCTTGTCAAAGATGTTCGCGATCTCTCTCGCACCATTCGAGAAGCATTTTATATTGCAACAACCGGTCGTCCAGGTCCTGTGCTCGTAGATGTTCCTGTGGATGTTCAAAAGGCAACGACGGAATTTATATGGGAAGAAAAGGTGGAAATTCGTTCTTATAAACCTCCTGTGAAAGCCGATCCCTCACAAATCCAAAAAGCGGTCGAAATGATCAAAGAAGCCAAACGCCCTTTACTCTATGTGGGTGGTGGAACTGTTTATTCAGGAGCATCTGCTGAACTACTAAAACTTGCAGAAAAAGGGAATATTCCAGTCGTTTGGACACTCATGGCCAATGGAGCTTTTCCACCCAACCATGTGTTAGCCATGGGCGTTTTAGGCATGCATGGAAAATATTCCACGAATATTGCCATGCAAAAAGCAGATCTTTTAATTTCTGCTGGAGCCCGTTTCGATGATCGCGTGACAGGAAAATTATCTAAGTTTTCACCTCATTCGAAAAAAATCCATATTGATATCGATCCAGCCAATATTTCAAAGACCGTGTTTGCACATTGTCCTGTGGTGGGCGATCTAAAACATGTGCTTGCCGATTTAGCCGGAGGGATTCCCTCGCTTAATCATCAAGACTGGATTAAAGAAATCGAAGACATGGATCGTAAAAATCCAATGTCTTTTAAAGACGATGAAGTCCTTCGTCCTCAGTATGTGATTCAAGAGTTGCATCGTTTAACCAAAGGTGATGCACTGGTGACGACAGGCGTGGGCCAACATCAAATGTGGGCTATGCAATGGTATCAATGCAATAAACCTCGACGGTTCTTAACCTCAGGGGGATTAGGCACAATGGGGTATGGCTATCCTGCAGCTTTGGGTGCGAAGTTCGCCCATCCGGAACAAACCGTTATTTGCTTTGACGGTGATGCTTCGTTTCAGATGACCGCTTGTGAACTCACAACAGCGACCATGGAAAAAACACCGGTTCTCATCGTCATTCTTAACAATTATTTCTTAGGAATGGTGCGTCAATGGCAAGAGCTCTTCTACAACGAACGTTTTTCGGCGAGCAGCATGACCTCCGAAGGGGGAAGAACGACAAAAAAAACGCAACCCGATCCTAAAAAAGATCCTTATATTCCTGACTTTGTGAAGTTGGCAGAGGCCCATGGTGCATTGGGAATCCGAGTTTCTGAAAAAAAAGACGTGAAAAATGTCCTAGAACGTGCTTTAGAAGAAGTGAAGCATCGGACAGTTATTTTAGATGTGGTCATCAATCCAGAGGAAAAAGTATTTCCCATGGTGCCAGCAGGCGCAGGATTAGATGAAATCATCGTAGATATGGCGTAGAATCGCAAAGGAGCGTACTATGAAAGATATTGTTGTTCGAATCGGCGGTGAAGGCGGAGAAGGTGTTATTAGCTGTGGTGAACTTTTAACCACAGCCCTCGCCCGCTCCAATTATGAAGTCTTTACATTTCGAACGTATCCCGCTGAGATTAAGGGCGGACCCGCTATGTTTCAGGTGCGTTCAAACGATGAGCCAGTTTTATCATTAGGAAATTTAGCAGATATCCTCGTTACCTTTAATGAAGAAGCTTTTCAGCTACATGGACATACCCTGAAGCCCAATGGTCTACTCATTTACGATCCCGCACATTATCAACCCCAAGGAACATTCGAAGCCTATGGCGTACCCTTGGATGAAATGACGCTTAATGTCGTGAAGTCAAAGTTGGGAAAAAATGTGGTTGCGTTGGGTGCAATTGCTCGCGTTCTTGGACTCTCTACAAATTTATTAGATCAACTCATTAAAGATCGCTTTGGCAAAAAAGGGGATATCGTTGTTCAAAAAAATAAAGATGCCCTCCAAGCGGGTTATCATTTTGTAGAACAACATCCGTTTAAAAAACAACTCCCTCAATTTGAAGCAAAACCTTCTGAAACGAAACGTGTGGTCATGTCAGGAAACGAAGCATTATCTATCGGAGCCATTAATGCGGGATGCCGTTATTTTGGCGGTTATCCGATCACGCCGGCTTCTGACATTTTGGAATTTATGGAACGAGATTTGCCTAAGTTTGGTGGATCTGTCGTCCAGACTGAAGACGAAATTTCAGCGATCGCCTCAATCGTAGGCGCTTCTTATGCTGGGAAAAAAGCAATGACTGCGACAGCCGGACCAGGACTTTCGTTAATGGTCGAAATTCTAGGCCTCGCTACTATGGCTGAAATTCCTTGTTTAATCGTCGATGCTCAGCGTGGAGGACCGAGTACAGGTCTTCCCACAAAGATGGAACAAAGCGATTTAAATCTCGCTGTTTTTGGTTCCCACGGAGATGCTCCGCGCATTGTGATTGCTCCGGGAGACGTGGAAGAATGCTTGTACTACATCGTGAAAGCATTCAATCTGTCCGAGAAATATCAACTCCCTGTTATTTTCTTAACCGATCAATCCCTTGCACATCGAACCCAAACCTTTCATTGGCCGGATTTCTCCAAGGTTCCTGTAATCAATCGCGTATTACCAACAGCAGACCAATTGAAAGAATACAGACGGTATCAGTTAACTGACAATGGCGTTTCTCCGATGTCTATTCCTGGTATGGAAGGCGGTTGTTATGCGGCCACCGGATTGGAACACACGGAACGCGGAAATCCAAACTTCACAGCCAAGATGCACGCAACCATGTCGACCAAACGCGCTAAGAAAATTGAAGAAGCTTCTAAAGAATCTGGGTTTACCGCTCGCTTTGGGCTTCCCAAAGCCAAAATTGGCATTATTGGATGGGGATCTACACAAGGGGCTTTACGTGAGGCAACGGAGTTGGCTAATAAAGAAGGAATGAGTGTTGCTCACCTTCAAGTTAAAATGGTCTCTCCTCTTCCGGAAGCAGAGATCAAAGCGTTTTTAGATTCGGTAGAAAAAGTTGTAGTTGCCGAAATCAATTATGGCGGCCAGTTTAATCAGATCTTACGCTCTAAGTTTTTGGTTCCAACCTCCTCATTAACAAAGTGCGAAGGGGTCCCCTTTTATGCAGATGAAGTATTGGCGAAAATTCGAGAATTTGCAGGTGTCGCTCCGAAGAAAACGGAAGCGGCCTTGGCACGATAAGGAGTTCTTTTATGGCAACAACTACTGCTTCTTTTAAGACGGACGTTAAGCCGATATGGTGCCCCGGCTGCGGAGATTTTGCGGTGCTGAATGCTCTCTATCAAGCGCTTGCGACTTTGGATTTAGATCCTAAGAATGTTGTCGTCGTCTCTGGCAT
>Ga0206907_1074_pt1 | contig 13565 bp, 13 predicted proteins | sample Alteio_BWOrgHeat_80_FD_152951 | JGI IMG/M metagenome (GOLD analysis project Ga0206907, IMG submission 152951) | Enriched cells from forest soil in Barre Woods Harvard Forest LTER site, Petersham, Massachusetts, United States -... | ecosystem: Environmental > Terrestrial > Soil > Temperate forest >...
TAGCAGCTCGCTCAGCCTCTTTGCTGGATATATCAGGAGTGGCACGAGACTGTGGAATTAGCCATACAGTAGCTCGGCAGTGGCTTTCTCTTCTTGAGACAACGCGAATCGTTTATTTGCTTCGCCCTTATCATCGGAATATTACAAAGCGTGTTGTTAAAATGCCAAAACTCTATTTTACGGACACCGGGCTATTAGCCTATTTACTCAAATATGGAGATGAAGAGACCCTTCGCGTGGGTCCCATGAACGGCGCTATTTTTGAAACCATGATCGTTATCGAAGCACTTAAACGAAAGTTCAACTCGAAAATTCCTTTTGATCTCTATTTTTATCGAGATACGAACGGCAATGAGACTGATCTCTTACTCGATTATGGCCGATTCACCACGGCGATTGAAATTAAAATGGCGCAAACCATTCGTCTGGAACACGCAAAAGGCTTGTTACGATTACCAGTTCAAATACCTGTCATGAAACGGTATCTTGTATCGATGGCACCCGCCGCTTTTGAAATTGCCCGCGATGTACGGGCCATCCCGTGGTGGTATTTTCTTAAGAATATCCTTTAACTCCAACAAAGAATATTTATCAACCTAGTGATGGAAGTCAGCCGTTTCATTGGAAAAAGTGATCAGGCGGCAACCTTTATTAAAATACTCATTTTCCCTCCCATGTGTGCCGTAACCGGCAAGTCGGGGGAAATCGTTGGGTTAGTCAAGTTAAAAAAATTTCGTCTTGATGAAGCTAATTGTGTAAGACCGGGATTGGCATTGATTTGATCGAAACGCCACCGGTGAGATCCAAAGAGAAAATCCGCAGCATCTTCTAACATTTCATTCTTCAAAAAGTGGGCAGCGATCCCGTTCGGAAATGTTTCTTGGATTTTTTGTTCTAAAGGACTAAATTCCCAGATGACGAGATATACTCCAAGCGGCAAAGCTTTTATGAATTTTTCGAGCCACCGTAGAATGCTTGCTGGTTCAGTGCTATGCCATAAGAGATACTCCATTGTTAAATGGAAAAAGACCACATCGCCACTTTTCATCTCTGAAGTCCATTGGGATATAAAATCATTGGTTAAGATATTGGACTTCGTATGATGAAGTTGTACAGAATCATTCAATGGTAAAAGATAGGGTTCCTCTCCAAAATAACGGTCGAATTTCAAAACTTGACGGTAAAAATATAGAAAGAATTCCCAGGCCTCTGTTTTGGTCAATCGCATATCCGATGTCCAAAGATGGGACACATACAAGCTGGCAAATAATTGGGCACCTGTCAGCATGTCAAAGACACGATGCAGGATACCGGAAGCTTGGAGCAGATTAAGTTCTTCAATGAACACCCAAGTTTGGAAAACCAACGGGTCGTAATACAATTGCCTGTCGATCCCTTTTTCAATTCGTGTTAGAGCAACATCAATAGCAGGATCTGAAGTAAGAATAGGTTTTGTACGATAGATCGTTAAATCGACAGCCATACTTCGTCCATCCGTGACTGATTTAAATCCTAATCGCTGTAGGTGCTCTACTGCACCGGACGTATTATCACGTACTGCATTGATTCTCAGCGTATTAAAACCACGATCGGCCAAGAATTGAAATAAACAAACCATAAAGTCAGATCGATGTTGGCGGCGCTCTTCATCGTTCGGCCATATAGTTCTAAGATAATTCACTGTATCTTTAAGAAAAAGAGAACCAAGCTCTTCGATTTCCATTTCTACCGTGAAGAGTCCTTGATTGGTCTGTGCTTTATCAAAAACAACCAACATTTTGTTCGGGGTTTGCGGGCCGACGGGAATTATTTTAACTTGAAACCCGAAAGAGGGAATGAGTTTGGACAGGTCGCTTAGACGCAACCAAAGGGTTTGATATAAGTTGCTGTCTGGACATTCGGGATAAGGGGCTGCACCCGCTCTCCATTCGACGCTGTATTCGGGATTATCACAAAGCGGAACCACGCGTAGCGGTTCGCCTTTGAACCAGGCCAAGGTATTGACCCAGACGTGATAACGAAATGCCAAGGCAAAAGCGATCTTAAATTGGATAGGCATCCACTGAGGCCGATAATAAACAAAAGGGTTTTTAAATAGAATGGCAAAGCAGGCGCCACAAATCGATCCCGATCGATAAAAGACGGTTCCCCACCGGATGAGATCTTCAATGGTGATATCCCTTATCGCATGGCTAATGCCGGTTTTTATTTTTCCACTTTTTACATGATCCCATGTGAATCGCCAGGCCACTTTTTCTTGATACTCTTTAGCAATGAGGTGACGTCTTGATTTCGCTTGTTCCAAATCCAAACATTCCCAGAGCGCGCGCGCAGGCGCGGCAAAATAAAGCTCTGTTTCTTCCCATGATTTTTTAAAGACGGCATCTTTGCCTTCTTCTGAAAAATACGTTTGAAGGTTGCGAATGGCGTGAAGGGATTTGAGATTTTTAACACATAACGTTGGAATCGCCAAGGCTTGCTCCAAAAAAGACGATGGACCGCAGGAAGAAAAAGAAAAACCTTGAGGGTATTTAAAACCGGATTCAAATACAAAACTGAAAATTAAAAGTATCGCAATGGAACTTAAAAGTCGGCGTAACATGCCCCTAATTGTAAATAGTTATTATGACAACTCCTTCACAAAGAAGCTCATTTTTTCGACCCAAAGGGCTAAAAAATAATAGGTCTAATTGGTATTCAACTATTTCTTTTCGCTTTGCAATTCTTGGGCAACTCCATCGATGTAAGCCGGCCCTTGGTTTCCTGAGGATTCACATACTTACAAATTTAAAAGATACGTTAGTGAAAAACCCGATTTCGGGAGGATGGTCATCCAGTAGTCAACGGGAAGAAAGACCACCAAAATGGATCTTGTGAATGGCCATTTTCGCTGATAAAAAAGAGGGATGCGAATTGTAAATCGAATTCTCGCATTCGTTTTGTCCGGCCTTTTGTTAATGTCGGGATTTTCTTCCGACGGATGGGCGGGCTTGGGTGCGATGCTGAGCGGATTCGTCGGTCTTTCTCCGATCATGAAATTATCAGATACTTTGCAGGTGTCGGTCAGCGGTGCGCAGTCCATTGACTGGGAATTTACGTCGAGAAATCTACCCTCAGGCGCTCCTATCACAGGCAATTTAGATCTCGTTCCCGATGATCTCACAGGTTTTCGTGTTTTCCCAAACCCGTGGCGTAGCGATCGCCATGCAGGGAAATCGATTACGTTTGATTATCTTCCTGAGGGAAGTACTGTGAAGTTATTTGCCATTGATGGTCATTGGATCAAAACCCTCAGCTCTTCTCACGGAATTGCGACGTGGCAGCTCACCAACGAGAGTGGGGATTCTGTTGCTTCGGGAATTTATCTCTATACAATCATGAGCACCGACGGAACCCACAGCCACGGCAAACTTGCAGTCATTCGATAAGATAATTGATTCTCTGATTTAAAAGTGAAAATCTGAAATGACGTTCCGAATTCCCACGCGATGTAATCTAACGTTGCGACTTAGTCGCGGCCGATGCCATGATGAAAGACAAGATGTCCACCAAACCATCCGCCGATGGAAAGTAATAACAATCTGAGTCCTTCCATAACTGTGCAGCGGACATGCTCTCGGTTAATTGTTGAGACTCCTCTGACCAAAGACCCACCAATATCTGAGAGGAGGCCTGCTCGAACAAGTTTCGGTCCCGTTCTAAAATCGCAAAGCCGCTAAATAATTCGCATCCAATCGAGTTCGATCAGAACTACTTGGAGGGATAAGACGGTTTAACTGACGAGTTACTTGGGATGAGACATATTTCGCTGCATATGTCTTAATTGCATTTTGAAAGGGGACTTTTACTGCGTCGTAATCTCGTTTTAGCTCATCGTATTGTGATTTAAAGAGAGGTACGGGTTTTTGATTGTTATATTGAGCCAGCATGGGTGAGGACTCTGATCCAAATCGGATGACTTTTCCTGGATGATCGAAAGAAGATCCTTCTTGGTAAACAGTCGAGACATCTTTTCCAATCACGACTGTTACAGGGGATTCCTGACCACTCCATCCACTGACGGCATTAAGTAAAACAGTACATACAATCGCGATGCGATATTGTTGTTTCATGGCGCTCTCCTCAATATGAAAGTCGATAACAAGGACTCCATTTTAAAGAGATTGAATGACAATCCTATGACGAGGATATGGCTTTAAACCCTCATTCAGGGACGCCCTCATTCAGGGACGTAGTTGCACTGTTGCAGTATTTTGATTACAAGTGAAATAGTGAAAGTACGGCCCTGGTAGCGTGGTAGCGTCAGTGCGGCCCTGGTAACTGCGGCGTAACCCTCGTCATACTTTTCAAATCGAATAATTCTATGGAAAGACCTTCTTTATTTTTGGCCGCACAACAGCTGAAGCCTTTTATAGGTAAGACGATTGAGCAAGTGTCAGGAAACACTAAGAGCGGAAAAGAGCAGCTAGAAGGAAAAAAGGTCCTGGATCTTTTTTCTTGGGGAAAACATTTGGTGTTTCAATTTCCGACTTTTGCCGTGCGTATCCATTTTTTATTGTTCGGTAGTTTTGAAGCAACGGTTCAAGACAAGTCGGTGACAGGTGATTACAAAAAGAAAGCCCGAGTTCCTCGTTTGGCATTTACGTTTAAGAATGGGCATATGGAAATGTACAGTTGTTCTGTGAAGTTCATTGAAAGCGCGAATGCCAAGGCAGAGTACGATTTTTCCGTTGACCTCATGTCGGATGCGTGGAATCCCGTACAAGCGTTAAGAAATGTGCGAAAGAAACCCAGGGAAGAAATCGCGGATGTCTTATTGGATCAGACTATCTTTGCAGGATTGGGCAACATCATCAAAAATGAAATCTTATTTCTTGCTAAAGTGAAACCGACCACTCTTATTGGACAAATCCCTCTGTCAAAGCTTAAGGAGTTGATCGCGTGGGCCAAGCAATTTTCCCTGCAATTTTATAAGTGGCGCAAGAAGTTCGTACTGCGAAAAAATCTGAAGGTGCATCGCAAGGGAATCTGTCCTCTTTGCGGCTATAAGCTGCTCCGCGCTAAAACAGGGAAACGTCAACGATGGAGCTATTACTGCCTCGTGGATCAGGCTTGATGTATGTCTCGCAGGCCTTCTATATTTTCCTAAAACCCAAGGTTAGTGCTTAAAACGTGACTAACTTAGTGGCCGTGGACGGTATCGTCGACCTTATCTAAAGCATCATTGGTGGAATCTTTTGCCCGGCGAGCGGCTTTGCGTGCTGAATTGTCATCGGTACTGTTTTTGACATCGGTTTTGGCCTTCCGTGCATGGTGTACCACTTTTCGTTTTGCTTTGTGTGCAGAGGAATCTACACTATCGGCCGTGGAGTGGGCATCATCTTTGACTTTATCTGTTAATGCTTCATCTGCATGGGCCATTGCGCCAATGCAAAATACAATCCCCATCAGCATTCCGAAAATCATTCTTTTTTTCATAGAGGTCTCCCAGTTAAATGTATTGCTCGCTTTTAGTAGATGCTTTCAACTAACTTTTAGTTACAAATAATTCAGCGGTAATTCGAATTCAGGGACGTTGTTGCACGCTCCGGTGCGAGGAGTATAAGGATTTCTATAACCGTATGTCTTCCAGGTCCCACGGCCTTTCTTCCACCTTTTTTTGGTCTTTAGACCTCTTTTTTATTCATGGAGTACTTTTTAAACTTCAGGAGATGATTTTAGTCTTTGATTGGGGTCTCTCCGCGAATAGAGGGCTGCCCCAAGTCAGAAATAACAAGGAGAGTTCAATGAATTATCGAAGGAAATTGTGGGTCGTTGCATTCGTCATTATTGCGCAGTCTTATGCGCAGGCGAGTTGCCATGTTCATGTGAAGATGACATTTCTAGGCCACACGTCTTTCTTTGCCAATCGATTCCAAGGGTTGTTTGGTGTAGTCGCTCCTACACCAAGTGGTCAACCCTTGATCCTTCAAGCAACACCGACGACTCCTGATGCGGACGGCTACCTCCCTTATTCAAACTGTCCAACTTCAGGTTCCCTTGATGTTACTGTGGGAGGTTCGATCGACTTTTATAATGGCTCAAGTCTCGTCTTCGTAAAATCATGTCCGAATAAACCCGTAACCTTATTTCCTAATGAAGATACTACGGTCAGTTATTTCTTTACGGAAGATTCTGTTGAGTCGCCTCCGATGACGCCATTTCCTGCTTATAATTGCAACTAATCTGTTAAAAAGGGGTTGCCTGCAATTTGCAAAACTTGAAGTATTCGGTTGGTGTTGCACTCGTCCTGCAGGCGGTTCTTCTTCCTTTTTTTCATCAGAACGGCACGGAGTCTTTAGATTCGTGCCGCTTTTATTCTTCGGAAACAACTCAAGCCCTCGCGCTTCGTCCCGCTTGGATTCAGGCGCCTGCGGAGTCTCATCGGATTGGAGGAGCGATGATTCCGATTATTCGCTATTGTCATCCGATCTCTGTGGAGGATGAATCTTCCGACTCGCGTGACGCGAATTCTCCGACGGCCATAAGGCCTAATCCCGAAACGGGACCGCATCCAGAATGGGAAACTGTTCGCCTGGCATTGCAAGATGCAATCGATGATATGACCAACCCGGATCATTTCGGCAGTTTGAACGCTGAAACACAAAGCGCGCAACGAGAGGATGTACTAACAACGTGGCAGAACCTGTTAATGTTTATCGAACGTCTGCCTTATGACTCTGTTCGAGACAACATGATCGTGGGGAATTATTTCGGACTTGCCTTGGACATTTTATGGCCGACGCCGCAGGAGGGAATGATTCTCGATCGGCGGCATACGCGAGCGTCCATGTTACCCCGGCAAGACATGGTTGCCTCGCTTCTCATCACTTTAACAACTTGCTCACATCGTCGCTTCGAGGAGTTATCGCCTATTTGGAACCGGCTGGTACAAGTCATCAGTCCGGTTCAAATCGAAGCGTTGGCTATTTTGGCGACGTTTGTTGTGGAAAGACCTCCCTATCCTCATTGGGAGTTTATGGCACGCGTCTTTCCTGAAAGTGAATTTACAAAGAAAGGGCATTCTCTGCTTGATCCATTCACTGCCCCTGATATCCTATGGGCATGGTGGTCGCTTCTGGAACATCAGGACAACGTACTAGCTAATAATCTTGCTGCATTATGGAGGCCTTTCGGTGAAAAACGAATTCAAGAGCTTGCTCATAATCTCAGCGCACTTTCATTTGCAAAAACAGATCCTGAGGATTTCAAAGCGCTGACAATTGCATTTTCCTTGCAATGGGCAATTCCTCCAGAGAGTATTCTAGAACTGATCGTCGGATGGGGTTTGCCGCCTCATGAGTTGCGGCGACATTTTATTGAAGCTGCAATGACTGAATTAGAGGGAAGAGAGTCTGCAATGATCATCTTGCGCCGCATCCGTAAGGAGTGGTACGGTGATGACATTTTTCTCCGGCCCGCGCCCCCCGAAGAGAGGAACTTGCTTCGTCCAGTCCCTCCGGTTCATACGGATGAAAACGGGGAAGCTCTGCTTCGGACTTCATCATAAAAACGCATTAGAATAACCCATCCCATGCAATTCGTGGACGGTCCTTGACTTTAACTTTTCTTTTAAAATTTATAGTTAAAAGGTTCAGGACTGTCCCATAGGTTCAAAGAGGTGGTCATGCTCCTGTCCCATTCATTTTGGAAACAGTCTTGCTTTTCCATTGAAGAAATAATTGTCGGTAATACACACGGTATTGCTTGGGTGTTCAGGTCTGAAGAAATACTCGTAGTTTATCCATTGGTAAACCTTTTCCTTATTTTCAGGCACAAGATTTCTGCATACAAAATCGAGGCATTCCATTGTTAGTTGGCCCGTGTAAAAGGCCCAGAGTGTAATAGGATTTTTCATATTCGCCAATGCCCATGCATCCCAACTCGCTAAAGATCCAGCGTAAAGCATATGCTCCTGAAGGGTTAACTCTTCCAGATTCACTTCATCAAACTGCGTTAACAAGCGTTCTGCTTCTGGAATCCTTTTTTCCCAACTGGGTTGAGGAGTTCCATCGGTTAGGTGTATTGGAACCATCAATCCATTGATCAATGCAGCTCGTTCCTCTGAAAGATTTTGTTTGAGTTCTGCTTTTCTAAAATTATTTGATTCTCTGCGCCATTCATCAATGGAGGTCCCAATCTGTTGATCCACCTGAACGAATACATCGGAGATGAGGGCATCATCCTCAGGATCATAACCAGGATTAATCAGAACTCGCCGTTGGTGAACGGCAATGCCGGACAGAATTCGTAAAGGCATTTTATTAGGAATTAATCGCATCACACGCCGTGTTCTGGAATGAAAACGTTGTGTATTCGAATCCAGATGGGACACTGCATAATACAGCCAATCCTCAAGCTTGGGATGGACTTGAAACATGGGATCATCCGTTCTTTTTTTGCGACTTAACAACGTGACTAGCGCATTTAACCGTTGAAGAACCTCTCTATCGGATAGATTCGAATCCAAAAGAGATCGAATGTAAATTATTGCTTGTGAAAAATAAATCTCTTCTGCTGGATCGTCAGTTGTCGCAGTTAGGAACATCGGTTCATTTAGTCTCGTTCGATGATTCAAAAAATCCAATTGATCAGCAGCAGCCATACGAATGATCCATTCAGGATGGGTTAAACGTCTGTAAAGTTTCTCGGGAATTTCTGAATGGAAAGGATTCTCTTCGTATCTCTCGAGCAGTTCATATTGCCCGATGAGACGCCACCAAAGAGGATCTTCATGATGTAAAAGGTTGATATAAGAATCATCTGGAGACTTTTGATCTCCTTTGACGTGGTGAGCGAATAAAAGAATAGGAAATGTTCTTCCATCTTCTGTCACCATCCAATGAATTCGAAAATGAGGGAGATTTTTTAGTTTTTCGATAAAGGAGAACGGTTTAAACCAATATGCATAGAGTGAAAAAGCATTTTCTTCAAACCGATTTGGTGTGTAAGATGAAAATGACAACCCAGACTCAACCCTGGCAAAAGATGAGACGTTCGTTAGCACGATGCATATAACAAGAAGGGCTCGAAGCATCTCACTATTTTAACTCAGAACGTTTTTGAAAGGATGTCCTTAAATGAATAGGGGTTTTTTAGCAAATTATATTTCGTTAATCCTCTCCACATAATTCAGGATAAATATAATTAATCACTTTACCTTCTTTATTTCGCCACCTAATCCAACCTGTGGGACACGTTGTTTGAATTTTTGTTTCTGTTTCGGAGTACCAAAGTGAACATTTCGGATTAACCGGTGTTTTACATGATGGATCTTTATGATCTACAGCTATCCAATCCCCATGAATTTTTCCGCGAAATAGTAGAAGACCATCAGAGGCATTGATGACGATCGCGGAATCGTCCTTCGGTTCTAAAAGAATATTTTGTTTTTTCCATAGCTCTCTATTCACTGGCATGACTTGAACCCCAGAAGATAGCCATTCAGCGCCAAAAGTCGAAATTTTATATTGAAGATTCTCTAATTGTTCGTCTTTCACCCACATTGTATTGCTGTTCTTCGCATCGGTATAAATTTCATACCACTTTACCCCGGAGAAAGACTTTGCTTGTTTTAATAAAAATGATTCCTCGTACACTTGATTAGCAAGAGTGAGTGGAACAATTCCGCATTTGTCTAATTGTTGAAAAACACATTCTTTGGCAGGTTTTTGATCTTCGCTTTTCGTGTACAGTTTTAAAGTCGGAGCTTCTCCCGTGGGCATTCGATAGGCTGGATCCATAATGGTTCCATCCATCATAAGAATCTTGGACTCGGGGCTTGCTTGCCATTCTTTCAAAAAGTTTTCGTTCAAAAATAGGGTTGGCCCGTCTGCGTGGCAAAAGGAAGTTAGCAATAATGTGAACATAGACAGTAATGCCTTTTTCATGAAAGAATTCTCCTTAAATAAATTTGAACAATGAGCCAATTTAAATGATAAATACCTACAATGCTAGACAAAAGTTTTAATGTATATTGATATGACATATACGCTCAGATGTAAAATAATTAATTAGAGAAATCGATGATGAATCAACAGTTCAATGAAAAAACCTTCGACGCATTAACCAGCAAGGTCCCCCAAGTCACCCTGATGTTCTGGATCATTAAAATCCTCGCCACCACTGTCGGTGAAACAGGAGGGGATGCGTTGTCCATGACCTTGAATTTGGGTTATGCGATGAGCAGCTTAATCTTTCTCACATTTTTTGTGATCACGCTTATCGTACAAGTCTCTTCTAGGCGTTATCATCCATTCGCATATTGGGCTGTTGTGGTAGCGACGACTACCGTCGGCACAACGATGTCGGACTATCTGGATCGAACGCTAGCGCTCGGTTACGTAAAATCATCAATCATGTTATTCATTGGGGTTCTAATCGTTTTATTTATCTGGCGAAGCGTGACGAAACAAATTAAATTCGAAAATATCACTTCTCGAACCGATGAGACCTTTTATTGGCTAACCATTTTAGTTTCCAATACATTAGGAACTGCACTCGGTGATTTCACTGCGTCTACGACGGGTCTTGGATTTGAGAGAGGCGCATTAGTCTTTGCTGGCCTGATTGCCTTGGTAGCGGCTGCGCATTTCTGGCTTAAGAAATTTCCACCGAGTGCACTTTTTTGGTCTGCCTATGTTTTAACGCGACCTCTTGGAGCTACCCTCGGAGATACATTAACGAAATCACATACGGAAGGCGGCCTCGCTTTGGGCCGGTTTACTTCCTCGTTTGTGATGGGGGCCTTCATGGTGGTTGGTATTTTATGGACATCGAGAAAACAAAAAAAAGGAAGTGAACAATGAGACTCTCTTCAACATACGCAATTTTCATAGTGATAAGTGGTTGGTGTTCTGCTGCAGGGGTGGCGCCGTATCACGTCATCAACAAAATCTCTGTCCCAGGAGAAGGCGGGTGGGATGTTCTCACCGTCGATGCACAATCTCGACGTCTCTATGTTTCTCATAGTACCCAAGTCGAAATTATCGATATCGATCAGAATAAATCGATAGGACAAATTTTGGATACACCCGGTGTTCATGACATTGCTTTGGCGCCAGAGCTGGAGCGTGGATTCACCAGTAATGGGCGGGAAGATAAAGTGTCGATCTTCGATTTAAAAAGCAATACCGTTTTGACCAAGGTTGAGGTCAATGGAAAAAATCCGGATATCGTGATTTATGATTCGGCGTCTCAGAGAATTTTTACATTTAATGGGAAATCGTCGGATACGACGGCGATTGATGCATCGACGGGGAAAGTAGTGGGACACTTATCTTTAGACGGTAAACCTGAATTTGCTGTTGTCGATGGACGCGGTACTGTTTTCGTGAATCTTGAAGATAAAAATATGTTGGAGAGTTTTGATTCTAAAACATTAAAAATGAAAGCACGATGGACTTTGTCTCCCTGTGAGGAACCATCGGCTTTGGCTATTGATATACAAAACAATCGTTTGTTTGCTGGTTGTGGAAACAAAATAATGGTTGTGGTCGATGCGGGAAGTGGTCATGTGATTACCACGTTGCCTATCGGCGATCACGTCGACGGCGCTGTGTTTAATCCCAATACGCAAGAAATATTTTTCTCCAATGGCGACGGGACGCTGACGGTGATTCACGAAGATTCTCCGAATACCTTTCACGTCTCGGATACTGTAAAGACACAGGTCGGAGCCCGAACGTTAGCTTTAGACAACAAGACAAATCGACTCTATCTTCCCACAGCCGAATTCGGTTCGACACCTGCGCCAACGGCTGATCATCCCCATCCCCGTCCGACTATTCTGCCGGGAACGTTTACTATTCTTGTTGTTGCTCAATCGTAATTCGGGGACGTAGTTGCACTATTGCAGTATGGAAATCAAAAGTGAAAGAGTGAGACTACGTCCCTAAAAACTAAAAACTTTGATCCCCTTCATTGCTCGCTATGGCGTAAGAGGATCTAAAACGATTTTAGCCATTTGGCTCTTTCGTGAGGGTTAAGAATCTCTCTATAATTTTTCTTATGTTCCAGACATTGCAATATATGGTCATTGGATTTCTTAGTTTAGGGAATTCTCACCATCTCTCAACTTCATTGTCATTTGAAACTCAAGCGCTTGCGGAACGTTTAATGTGTTGCGCTTCAGCTCGAACGGACTCTGATCGCTCCAGGGTTGCGATTAACACCCGCCAAGCGATCTCCATATTTGAAAATTATTGGATGAATTTAAAGTATCACACCCAGATTCCGCCACACAAGAAAGCGACAAGTTTGGCTAGCGCAGGGATTGTCAGTTCTGTTCTCCACCAAACCAATGCCGATAAAATTAGCTTGGTCGCGAAAAGTCCTTGGAAGGGGAAATCGATTCTGGGGAAGGCATGGGCGAATTCGACGCTGCAAACATCCGGATTTCAGATGACAGAAGAGGCCGAAGCGGTGGGCATGCTTTATAGCTTCCTCTACGATCTTCAACAGCTCAACATTCACCATTACCGAATTAAAAAAATGTAAATTTACGAAGATTGAATGTTATATCGCGACTTTTCTATGGGCCTATCCAGGAGAAAAAGTGGCTAAAAGGATAGTTTATTTTTATCCTGATTGGGATATTCTTCAGCGTCATGATGTGCCTCGTCATGCCAAGGGATCTAGAATCTTAATTCAAAAAGCGTCAGAACAATTACCCTCGTTATATCCTAACTATATACGGAAATATGTGGACGCGATGGCAGAAGAATGTTGGCTTATTACAGATGATTTGGCTTATGGTCAGTACTGTAATTTAGAAAATGCATTGCCGGAATATCTTGAGGTTAAACGTATTCATACATTAACTCATCTAATACCTGAAATGACTGCATTAAGGAATGAAATGAAAACCAAAATGAAAGATGTAAACACCTATGCCCGTCACGGTTATGGATGGGATTTATATGTTCGTCGAATCAAACGCAAACCTGTTAACAAAATCGTAGCCGTTCGCGCTTAGTCTTCTCATAAGGACATTAAGAGGGACGGGGGGACGTAGTTTCACTATTGCAGTATTTGATTCAAAGTGAAAATGTGAAACTACGTCCCCGGTTTACTGTCCTTTGTTCAATAGTGACGGTATGAATCGATTTTCTGAATTGAAAGACAGATAGAAAACAATGACCCACAATAGGCATTTGTACAGAATTCTGGATTTTTTCAACCATTGCATAGAAGTGAACACACATACTATAGGCGGAGATCAACGAATAAGACATTCGTCTTTAGTCTAAATTAAGCGAGAAAAAGTCCCATTTTTATTAGGGCTTTTTTGTCATATAGATGTCAGTTTGATTTTGAACAATAATTTCTATATTTAAGTTTGTATTAGAGAAGGATGCTATGAAAAAGAAAAAAAAGAGAATTACATCCGGTCACTCCAAAATACCTCTTCACCCTCTCTTTTCTGATCGAACAATAGGACATCCTGTCTTTTCTCAACCTCAGCCCACCGAGGATCCTGCGGTATTTCGAATTAAACATGCTTCCGATACGCCTGATTACAAAGC
>Ga0206907_1075_pt1 | contig 13357 bp, 12 predicted proteins | sample Alteio_BWOrgHeat_80_FD_152951 | JGI IMG/M metagenome (GOLD analysis project Ga0206907, IMG submission 152951) | Enriched cells from forest soil in Barre Woods Harvard Forest LTER site, Petersham, Massachusetts, United States -... | ecosystem: Environmental > Terrestrial > Soil > Temperate forest >...
GTCAGCCGCAGCGGGGATTAACATAACACGTGGTACAAACTCAGGGGGCGGTCAAATCGGCTCTGAGAGCCATCGGGTCTTGGGCGAAAGCGGCCGGGCAGCCACGCTCGGTGCAGGAAAGGCATTAATTGAAGCGGGGATTTAAATGCCACGACTGCTAATCTTCATAGTCGCCTATCATGCAGAAACAACGATCGAAAAAGTGTTGCGGCGGCTCCCCGCTGTATTGGTGGAGCATTACGAGGTCGAGGTTCTTGTCATTGATGACAGCTCTGCCGACGCAACGCTCACCGTAGGGCAGAACGCCGGCCGCGCCGGTCATGTGCCGTTTAAACTTACACTGCTTTACAACCCCATCAACCAAGGTTACGGCGGCAACCAAAAGATCGGATATCACTACGCGATCGAGAACGGGTTCGATTACGTCGCCCTGCTACACGGTGATGGGCAGTATGCGCCAGAGGTCTTACCGGAGCTCATGGCGCTGTTCAGCAGCACCGCTGCCGACGCAGTCTTCGGCTCCCGGATGCTGGAGCCCGGGGAAGCGCTCAAGGGCAAAATGCCACCATATAAGTATTTAGGAAATCGGATACTGACGAAAATTCAAAACCGGTTGCTGGGCACGAACCTCAGTGAATTCCATTCTGGCTATCGCATTTACGCTACCCGTGCTTTACGGCAAATTCCTTTTGAAAGGAATACCAACGATTTCCACTTTGACACTGAAATAATTATTCAACTTGTGCTAGCCGAAAAGCGTATTGTCGAATACCCAATCCCGACTTATTACGGCGACGAAATCTGTCGGGTGAACGGCCTAAAATACGCCAAAAACGTGATAAAGGTGTCGCTTCAAGCCAGTCTCCAGAAGACCAACCTGTTTTATGATCGCCGTTTCGATTGTGGGACGGTAGAAAGCGGCACGCACTATCCATCAAAGCTGGATTTCGACAGTACACACGCCCGGGTCATCGAACTGATCCTACCGGGATCGCGGGTACTCGATCTTGGCAGCGGAAGCGGGTGGGTCGGCGCCGCCCTCATCGAGCGCAAAGATTGCGCGGTCGTCGGCATCGATATCGCGCGCGGCGCGATGACCGCCGGTTACGATGCGTTCATCGCAGCAGATTTAAACCAAGGCATCCCAAACCTCGGCGAGCAGCCCTTTGATTACGTCCTTGCGCTGGACATAATCGAGCACCTAAACGACCCGGAGCGATTTCTTGACGAGTTGCGCGACATTACCGCACCTTGGCCTGATGTGAAGGTCATCCTGACCACGGGGAACATCGGCTTCATTATAATGCGCCTGTCATTGTTGATCGGTCGCTTCGAGTATGGCTGCAGGGGTATCCTCGATAAAACTCATACCCGGTTGTTCACATTCGCGACATTGCGGCGAGCCATGCAAGCGGCCGGCCTCATGATCGAGCATACGGAGGGCGTGGTACCGCCACTCCCATTCATTTTTGGATCGTCCAGAGCCGGACGCGTGTTGATGACAATCGCCCGCACGCTAGTCAGGCTCCGACCACGGCTATTTGGTTTCCAGTGCTTGGTCGTGGCCCGGCCGCGTCCCACGCTGCATACACTTCTCGCCCGCGCGCACGCTGCTGCACAAATAAGATCAGAGGCGGCCTGAATTGCTAGGCTTAGCAAATACAGCCAGCGCTCTTCTTACGGCCAGTATCCCCACAGCGCTCAAGCCCCAGAACACAAGCGCGAGGTTCACCATCATGCCCAAAATCAGCATGTCACCCAGTAGATCAGGGTCGAGAATAAAAGCCCATATCACGCCCGATGCCAGGATAAAAAATAAACATAAACAAGATAAATAGACGATGATTTTTCTCAGCAACTTTGGTTCATTGTAATTGATGGTCAAAAATGCGAAAAGAATTACGGCTCCAAAGCCGATCTCCGAAATGTTGAAAGATTGGAACATCGCCTTGATGTAGGTCGTACAAAATCTTACCCACAGCAAGAAATCGTAATATTTCAGTTGAATCAAAAACCAAGTATGTTTTCGAATAAAATTGAGATAGACAATGCGAAGATAATTCTCATAGTCTCGCCCGATGATCATCGGACCAGCCAAATGATGCCGGTCACGGTAGTTTTGGACGGCCTGCCAAGGAACCTCGTCTGCGGTTTTGTATTGGTGGATGAAGCCGTATTTAACGTTCCAATCCGGATGCTTCTGTAAATCGTAATAGAGCGGCTCCCAGAATGTGTGGGATCGCATGCCACCAATTTTTTCGATATTCGGGTCCGCCTGTCGCATGGTGAATGTGACCGTGATCGCGAGGCAGCCGATCACGACCAGTATCGGCCAGCAAGGGCTCGATGCGTCGCGCCAGCCGAATTGCAAATACCACCGGCGATGAGCGATGAAAAAGGAGAACGTCCCCACGAGGGCGATCACCGTCCAATAAGCGAGGCCCCGGAAATCGCTTGCTGCCCCCATCACGAATCCTTGTGGGATCAGCAACAAGATCGTCTTCGCGGCGGGCGGCTCATCCTCGATAGCAAGAAATGTGGTATGCAATAGTGGTATTATCGCGAGGAGTGACACCAGGCGCGAAGTATTGGAGTTTAATTCCAGCGGGACCATTGCATAGTCGACTAGGAAGAAAAAGGCGTAAGCGAAGCCCACGAGGGTCAGTAATGCGACAGGTCGGTTGGCGAATTGAATTGCGAAAAGCGTGGCCGAAATAGCCAACAGAAGATAAAAACCTTTGTATAAAGATTCGAGTTTCTCCCCAAAAACCCAAAATGAAAACTGGACAAAATCCATGTACCCTGAGTCCATACCCCAACCGAGCGCCCGATCGATGCCATTCGACGGCCGCGATGGGCCACCGAATACAGCCTTTATTCCTTGATTTATCAGGGTCGTATTCGTCGCCCATTGGGCGATTGTCATTCCGAGACGATCTAGGGTCGCTTGATCCTTCCCCAAGCCGACACTGTACATATCGGTCCAGGCCGCGTTAGCGCAGACATAACGGCCAGTGCCGTATTTCTCGACCGACAGCACACCGCAAATTGCGTCCACGAGATAACCACGCGCGGACAGGGCTATTCTTGTGTCGTCTCCGCGGTCGACACCAACGCGAAACGCCGAGAGGATCAATAACAGCGTGGTACCAATCAGGACCGCGCTAAGCGCCCTTCTGATGACTAAATTGACCAGCAGCCGGGCTTGTACGATGGCCAAGAGTGTGCTCCCGACAGGATGATTTTGCAGAAAAGGAGCCGGTGTCTATTTTTCCTGCACTTGACTGGTCGGCTGCGGCGCGAAGGCTCTTTCCACTTCGAGGATGAAGGGCCGCGCCCGATCGACGAGGATGTGCACGTCGCGCAGCAGCTTTTGCTGGCGTTCCGGCGGAATATCGTTATTTGGCCCGGCGGCCCGGTCGAGCTCCTGCTCAAGATGCTCCCAAAAGTTGCGACCGCCGAACTTGCCATTCTCACGCAACTCCAGTGCGATCCGCTGGATGCGTCCGTCGATCAGGTCACCGAGGTCGCCAATCAGATTGTCCATTAAGATCAGCAGCGAGATGGTTATCACTGCAGCCACGATCACGGCTTTTAGCGCGAACGTCAGCAGCGGATGTTTTGGTTTCTGTGCTGGATCATCGGCCATGCGCCCCCCCCGTTCTCGCGCATCGCGGCTTATTGCGATGCACCGGCGCATTTTGAGGCCAGCCTGCGTGCTAAGCCACACATCCCATGGTGCAGTTGTGTCATCAAGCCGGAGTTCGCACGGACGAGCAACATCCGACAGCGCTCTCCGGCGACAGTTGATCAAGAAATATTTTGCTGGGCTTCGGCCTTGCGGGACGTTTCCTGAGAATCGCCCACCGCGCGCCTCCGGTCTCGCCGGGACCCTTGAATTCGTCGCAGCCGAGAAGCCTGTCACAAATGCCGATCACCGACTTGCTGCACCAGCATCCATTGCCGGCTTTATTTGTGCTGACCTCTTACCCGGCGTTTTAGGTTGGATCCGCCCCCTACGCCATCCCGCAACATGTCGCGGCACTCTCGACGATGCCGGTGCGGCACATGCACGACGACGTGATCGGAATGTCCGCCTTTTGCAGAGCCGCCGCGAGCTTTGGCCGAAGGACGGGAAGCTCCCGTGTATCGCCGCGTCGTTCCAAACATTCGACGAGGCCGTGCAGGGCCCAAACATTGTCGGGATGCTGTGTGCAACGCTGTACCCGGCCGCTCAGGCCGAGATCGTCGCGATACACCTCTTCCGCTTCCGCCGCATGGCCTTGCTCCAGCAGCAGCGCCGCCAGCGCATGCCGCGGCGGGTGCATCCACGCCCATGGCTCGGTGTAAGACAGATTATCGTCCCGACGGACGGCTTCCCGCAGATGTTCGTAGGCGATGTCGTGGTTGCCTCTGTGATACTCAAGTTCGCCATCCAGCATCTTCTCGCCCACGGCGAGCATCGCGAGCACCGAGTTGCTGAGAAAGCGGCGATCGGGCGGAATCCGCTTGAGGCTTTCGCCGAATAAGGCCCGTTCCCGTTCGGCCTCGCTGATATTCTTCATCGAGGCGTACGCCACGCCCCGCGCGTAACGCTGCATCGCGGTCGAGACAAGGAACAGCCGCGGGTCGTCCGGCATTGGCTCGTCGATGATCTCCTGCCATCTTCCGAACCGCACCAGAACATGCATTTTCATGTTCCAGTAGCCCTCGGTCATCGTCGCGAGCTTCGGGCGGTCACGCACCGTGAGGACGTCACGCGTGATGATGCGCTGCAGCTTTTCAGCCGCCGCCAATGCCGGCCGATATTGGCCAAGAAACATGCAGGTAAACATCAGCAGATGGATGTCGTGGCACCTGGCCGTGACATAGAAGTTCACCGGCGATCCGGCATAGTCGGCGTAGGCATCGTCTGCCGTGATGGCCTTGTCGCTGGCGAGCCGCGCCTTCTCGTATTCCCCGCACAAGACGTAGATGTGAGCCGGCATGTGGTTCATATGCCCTGCATCGGGGCAGAGCGTGGCGAGGGTGTCGGCGGCGGCCATGGCGCGCTCGGGCTCGTTGGACATCTCCATCGCGTGGATGAGGATGTGGGCGATCGCCGGATGCTGTGGCCGGCCCGCTGCGTCGGCCAGCGCGATCGACCGCTCACAGACGGCGATCGCTTCGACCACGTCCGAGCCGCCCGCTGGCTGGCCGGTTTTGACGTCCCACAACCGGCGCGGCGTGCGCGTGATGAGCGCCTCGGCGAACAGCGCCATGACGTCATTGTCATCGGGATAGTCATAGTGCACGCGCCGCATTGCGGCGGCGTAATCATCGTCCCAGCGGTCGTATTCCTCGGGGGAAACGGGGTGCGGCTTCTGAAAGCGGCGCGCGAGCGCTTCTACCAGCCGGTTCTCCAGGTCGGTCGCGTGCATCGCGAGGGCGCGCGCTCGGCCTAAGTGATCACAGGCGAGCGCAATTGCCACCGCGGCCTCTCGCTCGCCAAGCTCCCGCCAGGCGAGGTTGTAGAAGGGGCCCAGGCCGTAGGCCACACCCCAGTGGGCCATGACGCAACGGGGGTCAGCCTCGAGGGCATTCTGGAAGCACTTGACCCCTTCCTCATGATTGAAGCCGAAGCACCAATTGAGGCCGAGGTCGAACCAGCGCTGCGCTTCCGGCGAACGCGTGGAAACAGGCCGCGTGTGACATCCGAGGTCGAAGTACGTCATGCCTCCTCCGTCCTCCTCAGACGCCGCGACCACCGTGACAAGGTCACCTTTGGGGGACAGGCCGATGGTTCTCGGCTTCATCACATCGCGACCGGCGATGGTTCGGCGCGAATTATAGCCGCGTTGCCCTCGTCGGGCAGCCGCAAGGCGATCGAATGCGGCGGGGCCGCTTATTGAGCCCCGCGCTATTCTGGCAGATATCCCCAACCCCCGCCAGCCGCATGCCTCAGACGCCCGTGCAGTCATGCTATGACATTGTGCAGTCAAAAATACCCAGCAAAATCATCGTATCAGTAAATAATCGCAATCGTAGACTTTGCTTGTTAAAAAAATATTTCATGCCAACTGCATCATACGACCACTCAAGAACGTCCTTGCTGGCATTCTTGATGGGAGCGTTGATCACGTCTTTTGGCTGAATACCGTCAAGCTGGATACTTATTGCTATATTATTTTGCATATCTAAAGTAATGATCTCTTCCGTGAGTTTATGCCGATCATCTGGTTGATAGCCTTGGCAACGTAACACCGTGTTCTTCGCGACCGCGGGACCGCCAAACGCTCCGAGCAAAATCGACAGCAAGACGCAGCACTGCAGAAATGACCTGCGCCCGAAGTTTGTATCAGCCGTTATGTTAATCCGGGCTGTGGCGGAGGGAAGGGCCGATGGGGCCGTAGCCCCGCAATAGCGAAGGCTGGATCGGTCCTTCCCGGTCCGATTGTCACCGGCGCCGGGCGGCCGATAGCCGAGCGAGCTATGCGGCCGAACCTGGTTATAGCTTCGTCTCCATCGCTCGATCAGCACGCGTGCCTCCTCCAGGGTGTAGAAGATCTCCCGCGAGAGCAGCACATCGTTGGAGCGCAGATGCCGGACGATCTCGATCGCCAGGCACTCGCGCCGCAAAGCGGCCGTTAAAAAAGCGGCCGTTAAAAAAGCACCGGCCGAAAGTCTACTATGCGCCGATTGCGTTGAAAAAGTCGGCGCTTGCGGCGCGGTGGGTTCGCTGATTCAGTTCTGTCGGAGGACTGAACATCATGATGGGCGATCGGCACGCCGCGCAGGCGGCTTTATTTTATGAGTTCTCGCTAGAGACCCACGTACCCACCAGGCACCTGCTGCGGTCGATCGATAGGTTCGTCGAACTCGACGGCCTGAGGCGAGAGCTGGCGCGCCCTCAGCCGCCGCGAGCGCGGCGTAATCGGAAGCTTCGCAGCATGTCAGCAGCCCCTCTCGACCGCCCGATCCGCATCTTTGCCCATCTCGCGTGTGGCTTTGGCGCCGCGCAGTGGCAGGCGAAGTGGGAGCGTGGCGAGATCATCGGCCTCAACGAGCGACTGCCCTACGGCTATTTCTGGGCCGAGGACGAAGGCTGTGCCGTTGAATATTCGGAAGACGGACCCGAAGGCTGGATCGGTCGAGCGTTGCGCCTCGGGGTGCGTTTGCTGCTCGGCTTCGATTTTGTTCACGCCTGGCGCAATCGGCGCGGCATCCGCAACGCCGATATCGTATGGACCCATACTGAGTCGCAGTACCTCGCAGTGCTGCTACTCCTCTGCGGCAGGAGGCGCTCGCGCCGGCCGAAAATCATCGCGCAAAGCATCTGGTTGTTCGATATTTGGCCGCAGCTTTGGCTGCCGAGGCGCTGGTTTTACACGAAGCTGATTTCCGGGGCGGATGTGCTGACCGTGCATTCGCCGGAAAATCTCAAGGCCGCGCGTGCGCTGTTTCCTGGCCAGCGCTCTCGGATGATCCCGTATGGGATCAAGGCGGATGACATTGTCCGTCGCGGCCGTCGAGCAGCACATCATCCGGTGCGCGTGCTGTCGCTCGGCAGCGACCGTCATCGCGACTGGTCGCGGCTGTCGCGGACTGGCCGGAATGCGAGTTGCGGATCGTGGCGCCACGGCTCGATCCCGTTTTGATGCGGGCCGGAAACATCAAGCTCGTCCACCCTCAGAACAATAAAGAATTGGCCGCGTTTTACGACTGGGCGGACCTCGTGGCTCTGGCGTTGACGCCGAACCTCCACGCTTCGGGCATCACCGTCGTTGAGGAAGCGACGGTGTTTGGCCTGCCGGTGATCTGCAGCGATGTAGGCGGACTTAGCTCCTATTTTTGCGAGGGCGAGGTTCGCTTCGTGCCCGCGGGGCAGGCGCCCTCGCTGCGTGCGGCGATTGCCGCACTTGCTGCCAACGATGACGGCCGCTGGCAAATGGTCGAGCGGGCGCAGCGGCGGATGCACGCCGCCGGGCTCACGTCACGGCGGTATGCCCAGCGACATGCCGAGCTATCGCGTGAGCTGCTGCGCGAGACGGCCAGGGCGGTATCGAGGGAAGACCGACGATCGCCGGCCAGGCTGGTACTGCTCTCCGCCCTGGCGGCCGGCTGCATTGCGGTAGCGAGCGCGCATGCCGCGTCGGGGGACATCGACCCGTGCAAGCTGCACCCGACCTTCACCGAGGATTTCAACGATCTGAGCGTGTCAGCACGTGGTGTGACCAATACCCGCTGGATCGCGCACACACCCTGGAACGGTGATTTCGGTGACGCCGCGTTTGCCGATCCGCAACCGGATTTTCCGTTTCGCGTCCAAGACGGCGTTCTCAATATCGAAGCGCGCAAGGGCGCCGACGGGAAGTGGCAATCAGGCCTTCTTGCCTCGGCAACACCCGCGAACACTGGGTTCGCGCAGCGTTACGGCTACTTCGAGATGCGTGCCCAGCTGCCGCCAGGACCCGGGGTTTGGCCGGGGTTCTGGCTCAACGCTAACCAGCGGCACGACGACAACAACCCCGGCGTCGAGATCGACGTGATTGAATATTACGGGCAGTTCCCGGGAGCCTACCACTCGGTGGTGCATGTCTGGGACAAGGTCGATCCCAAGCAAAGCCGCGAAGACGACCACATCATTTCCGTGCCCTCCGGGTCGCTGACGAGCGGCTTCCACACTTTCGGCGTCGACGTCGAACCCGATTGGATCACTTTCTTCCTCGATCGCCACAAGACTTGGAGTGTCGCCACGCCGGGCGAGCTCAAGGACCCGATGATGGTTCTGGTCGATCTCGCGCTGGGGCCGGGCTGGCCGATCGACCATACGCCCAATCCCTCGGTGATGCAGGTCGACTACATCCATGTATTTGCGCCATCGGCCGACACGGACGCGACGGCGAGCGGAGGCTGCAAATGATTGACGGAGCGCTGACGTCCCTGGCGCGCTCACGCCCCGATTTGAAGCTGCGGCTGCGCGAGTTGCTCAACCGCATCGGCTACGACACCGCCGATTGGATGCGCATCGTCATGTACCGTCGCTGCTTCGAGTTCGTCCGCGGCCTTGGACCGGAGCATCTTGACGTGCTCGAGATTTCCGCCGGTCCGCAATGGGCGCGCGAGTTCAGATTCCGCTCGTACACACCGACCCAATATCCCGGCTTTGACGTTTGCGCCCAGACGCTGCCGGCGCGCTTCGATCTGATCATTGCCGACCAATTGTTCGAGCATTTGCGCTGGCCTTATCGCGCCGGCCGCAATGTGTTGACCATGCTGAAGCCCGGCGGCGTGTTTCTGATTACCGTGCCGTTCCTGGTACGCGTTCATGCTTCGCCGATCGATTGCACGCGATGGACGGCGGAAGGGCTCTATTACTTCCTGCAGGAGTGCGGGTTCCACCCGGCGGGTATTGCCGTCGATGCCTGGGGCAACCGCGCCTGCCTCAAGGCCAATCTCCTTGCCTGGCGCAAGCGCGGCCCGTTCAGCTCGCTGCAGAACGAGCCGGACTTTCCGATGGTCGTCTGGGCCTTCGCGCGCAACGTCGCCGACGGCGATCCGGTTCCATTGACTGAAGGAGGACACAGCTGATGCGTCATGCAGCCTGGCTGAAGATCGAATCGTCGCCATTCTGGTATGGGGCCTATCGCCGCTACCGGTTGTTGCCGGACAGCGTGCGCCGACCGCTGCGCGCGCTGATGATGCCGCGCTGGCAATTCGCGGCGTTTGTCGTACGCCATGCCGCTCGGCAGCGCGCGGTCGCGGGCCGTTTCGCGGCATGCGGATGGAGCTGTCTCCACTGTCGAGCCGACATCTTCTCGGCTACATCCTCGGCTCTCAGGAGCTTGAACTGCGCGAGGCGATCGAACAGATCGTCGCACGCGGCTATCGCACGATCCTTAATGTCGGGGCCGCCGACGGTTATTATGCCGTCGGCCTCGCAGTGCGCCTCGCGCAAGCGCGGGTGGAGGCCTACGAGGCGCTGCCTGAGCTTCATCCGTTGATTGCGCGAACTGCGGTCGTGAACGGCGTCGGGAAGCGGGTCGCGATCGGCGGCGCCTGTACCGCGTCGTTGCTGCACTCGCGGCTGCAAGCTGTCGAAAGTCCCGCTCTGGTTCTGATGGACATCGAGGGCGGTGAGATCGAGTTGCTCGACCCGGCCAAGGTTCCAGAGCTGGTCGGCGCCGACGTTTTGGTTGAGACCCACGACGCGTTTGTTGCCGAAGCGACCGAGACACTGACGGCGCGCTTCAGCGCGACACACGACATCACGTGCTATTCGGCTCGGCCGCGCGTGCTCGCCGATTTTCCTGTGGGCTTCTTGCCGAGCCTCAAGCGATGGTTTCCGAGTCTCGCCGTCGAGCTGATGAACGAGCGCCGCACCGGATTGCAGCGCTGGCTGCTCATGACGGCGAAAGCGCCCGTGACGGTAGTCTCGCTCGCCGAGCCCTCGTTAACCACCTGAGGCGCGCCGTGGATATCGCGTTTGTTTCCGGGAACCCGCACATGCCGCAGGTTCTCGGCGGAGTCGAGATCAACACGCATGCACTGGCCGGCGAACTGACGCGCCGCGGCAACGGGGTTTGCGTCCTCGCGAAGCTGTCGCTGCGTAACGGGTTCGGCCTCTGGCGCCTGGCACGGCTCACGGCATCACGGCGCAACATCTGGGTCGATCGCGATCTTGGCTACCCGGTGTTCCGCAGCCGGCGGCCGGCGCATCATGCTGGTGTCCTGCCGCGCCCCACCGTCGCTGTCGTTCAGAACGGTCCGATGCTCGACCTCGCAGCAGGCTTCGCGCGGATCGCCGTGCCAGCCGTCGCGTATCTGCACGGTCTCGGCTTCGAGACCTGGCCGGTACAACCGTCCGGCTTGCCGTTTCGCGGCTACATCGCCAACTCACACTTTACCGCGGAGCGGTTCCGTCAACGCTTCGGACTGCACCCCGCAGTATTGCCGCCGCTCTTCCGCCGTGCGGACTACGTAACTTCGGTCAGCGGCACAATGGTGACCTTTATCAATCCGGTCGCGGTGAAAGGGGTCGATCTCGCCCTGCAGATCGCCGCTCTCTGCCCGCAGGTCCCTTTCGCTTTCGTGCGCGGCTGGCCGCTCGGTTTCAGGGAAGAAGCGCGACTTAAGCGGGCGGTAAAAAGGCTGAGGAATGTCGAGCTGCGCGAGCGCGCCCTGGACATGCGCACGATCTATCGGGACACGCGGATACTTCTGGTGCCGAGCCAGTGGGAGGACGAGACCTGGGGCCGCGTTGTCACCGAGGCGCAGTTCAGCGGCATTCCCGTCGTCACCAGCGATCGCGGCGGACTGCCGGAGTCGGTGGGACCCGGCGGGATCGTGTTGCCACATGACGCGCCCGCGACAGTGTGGGCTGAGGCAATCGCCGGTTTGTGGCTCGACCAGCTTCGGTATGAGCGCCTGTCTCAGGCGGCGCTCGGCCATTCGACTCGCAGCGACATCGATCCGGAGCAGCAGGTCACCACGCTGATAGAGACGTTGCGAGATTTCATCGCCTAGCGAGTGCTTTGGCTTCACAAAGGTGCTACATGCAGGACGAAATCCATCACGTGTTCTTCGCGGCGGCTTCTGAATTGGACTTTCTCCAAACGACGGAGCAACTTCGCCCGTGGTTAGTGCCCGCTTGTGTAAGCGCGGCGAACTGCTCAAAGGCGAAGTCTTCTACACTCCGTCGCGCGTCTTGACATAGGCAGCGGTCAGTTTGGCCTGGGCTGCCTTGTCGGCGAACCCCCAATAATCCTTAAGCGTGCCCTCCATAATCGTGGCGTAGACGGCGAGTTCGATCGCCTGCGTGACGCACAGCGTCACCGGCTCGTTGGTTGAAAATCCCCCTTCGGCCTGCAGCAGCTTGTTGAAGCCGACAAATTTGAAAACCGACGCGTCGACCAACACCGAGTAGATCGTCTTGGTGGTATCGACAGCGGTTAGAATCTCGCCGGTCAACGTGCTCACCACACGCAGCGATACGGTCACCGTGTCCTTTTGGTACTGCGTGCTGGCACCGACACCGAGATAGTTCGCGCCTATGCCCCCAGTTACGAGGTTCGAGTCGTAGCCGACGATGGCGCCCTCAAAAATCGTCCCGGCATTAAGTAATGGGCCAAGGGGAGGCAAAGCCCCTTTGTTGGGGCCGGTGTACTCGATGCGATTGGCCCGGATGATCTGCCGCTCCTGCAATAGATCGCCGATATTCGCCCGCTCCAGTACGCGAAACCAGGCGCCGGCGCCGGCATTGTGCAGGGATTCGATCAACAAATTTGTGGCGCCTTGGGTGACCGCGAAGCTGTAATCCGCATAGAGCTGGTTGGGCTTATGCTGCCCGGTCTGATCGAGAAACCGGAACACTGCCGTATCCAACCGGTGGCGGGGCGCGGGCAGACTTAGCAAGTCATCGAGCGCCTGGGTCCGCTGCGGCAGCGAAGGATCCCCGGACATTATAGTGGCTAGAGAAGAACAACCACTAAGGACGGCGAGCAAACCCGTGCAGGCAATCCGACGCGTTACCACAGCATGATCCCCCCATGCTTTAGGCACACTCAGAACTGTGGGACGGGGACGGAAATTTGTGTCTGATTACCGTTCGGGTCGACCAGCGTTATGTTGATCTGACCGCCAACGCGATTGAAGTTGATCGTCTCTCCCGCGATGGAGAACGTCCCGCTGTTCAGCGGGGTTTGCCCATTGGTGCCGAGAATGCTGCCAATCGCGATTGATTGGGCTTGAGAGACCAACGAACTGAACAGAGCCTGCTGGAGCTCCTGCGCGATCGTCGGCGTTGCGGTTGTGACGTTTTGGGTCTCGGGATTGTTAAGGTGCTGATTGTTGGCGTTGGCATTGGCAACGGCCGCACCAAACAACACCAATAATACTCAGACGGCGAGCGAGATCGGCGGCGGGGCGCTCAACGCGATCACGCAGTTCCAAGACACCGGCTCGGAGACGAACAGCCAGGTTGCGTCGGTCAATGTCGGCAGCGGCAATACGATCAACCAAAGCCAGTTCGCCAACTCGAGCCTCAACCACCAGACGGCCAACGTCACCGACGGAAGCTCGAACTTTGTCGAGCAGATCCAACAGGTGGGAGCAATGAGCGACACCCAGCTGACCACGGTTAGCACCTCCAGCCTCGGCAGGGCACTGCAGTGGCAAGGGCCGGGCGTGGCTAGCGCGAGCCAGACGATCACGCAAAATGGCGGTGGCCTCGACAATCAGGCCGGCCAGGCCCAAGCTAATAACTTTGGCGGAGCTGGCGGCAGCTTCGCCATTGCGACGATCACCCAGACGGGTGGCTCGGGCAATACCGCCGTGCAGAACCAGGGCCTGCTTTCCGGGCAGTCCGGCTTCATGCATG
>Ga0206907_1076_pt1 | contig 13108 bp, 11 predicted proteins | sample Alteio_BWOrgHeat_80_FD_152951 | JGI IMG/M metagenome (GOLD analysis project Ga0206907, IMG submission 152951) | Enriched cells from forest soil in Barre Woods Harvard Forest LTER site, Petersham, Massachusetts, United States -... | ecosystem: Environmental > Terrestrial > Soil > Temperate forest >...
GGGAGTCGGTCGGCCATTTGTCTGCACAGCGTATCAATTTTTCTGAAATGAAAAAAAGCAAAAGCCACCATGCCGCCATCGAAACAGCGACTGATGTGAGTCACCGAACCAAAACTACCGCGTCAACCGATAAAACATCTGCCCGCCGGAGGTTGAATTTGTGATGACATATTGCCCGTTGGTGTTGATCGAAGGGGATGGGATCGGCGTCCAGACTGATGAAGCCGAGAGATTGCTGGCGGATTGCAACGTAAAGCCGTCGGCATTCGTCGGCCAGACCAGCACCGCATTTCCGCCGGAGAAATTCAGGCTCAACGGCGGCGGAACAAACAGGCTGAACAATGCGCCGCTGCCGCCGCTGCCGCCCGTATGCGCCACGCCATACAACGTGTTGCTCGACAGGATCACCGACACCCGCACCGTGCCATCGGCGTTGGTGAGGTTGAACACATGACTGAAATTGTAGAGCACTTTGAACCCCGATCCGTCCGTGTTCACCACGAACACCGTTCCGTTGGTCGTCGCTCCACCGCCGGACGCCGTGCCATACAGCGTGTTGCCCGACGAATACAAGTTGCCGGATGGATACACCCCGTCGGCATTCGTGAAACCGGACGCCGCCGTAAAGCTGTGCAGGTTGGTGAACCCCGAGCCATCCAGGTTCATGCGGAACAGCACGCCATTCCCGTTCGCGCCGCCCAGCCGCGCGGCACCAAAGAGATTTGTGCCGTTCACCGTCACACCACCCAGATACGGGAACTTGCCATCGATGTTGGTGTTGGAAACCAACGCCGAGAAAACATGCAGATTCGTAAAGCTGCTGCCGTCCGTGTTCATACGGAACACCGTGCCGCTGCCAAACACACCGCCGCCCGAACACGTGCCAAACAAATTCGCGCCAGCAATCGCCAGCGTCGCCAGCGGCTGGATGCCGTCGCTGTTCGTGACGCCCAGGACGTTCGCAAAACTGTGCAGGTTCGCGTAACCCGACCCATCTGTGTTCACGCCAAAGATCATTCCATAGCCGTTGGTGCCGCCGCTTTGCGCATTCCCATACAAACGGCTGCCGGAGAGAACCAGTCCGCCAATCGTTGAGTTGCCGTCATTATTGCCGCCGAATACATGCAGGTTGGTGAAACTCGAACCGTCCGTGTTCATGGCATAAACCGTCCCATGTAACGACGGACCCGACGCGCCCGTCGTCCCATATAGCACATTGCCGGACACGACCACGCCGCTGCCCGGCGTCGCCCCATCGGAGTTAGTGTGGAACGGCCCCATGCGCACGCTGAACACATGTAGGTTGGTGAAACCCGTTCCGTCCATGTTCACGGCGAAGACCGTGCCGTTGCTGTTCGCCCCTGCGCCGAATGTCGTGCCAAAAAGAACATTGCCCGACTGCGCCAATGCACAATAGGGAAACGTGCCGTCCGCGTTGGTGCCGCTGGTGACCGGCGCGAACGAATGGAGCAACGTCAAAGTTTGCGCCGGACACGATGGAGTCGACCATCTCGCCATTAACGCCAGCACCACAAGAAGATTTCTGAAATTCATCTGAAGCCGCAGCGTAAAAGCTTTTTGCGCGGTTGTTAAGTAAAAGTTATGTGACGGAAAAGTTTGCTCTCCAATCGAGACAAGGCCAACCGCAAAGATTCACGCCAGAACCCAACCCGGCTTGATTTCTTCGTCGAGCGATGGAAGTGAAACTTGCTGCAACAGTTTCCGCTCGGCCAGAATACCGATCATCGCAGCATTGTCGGTGCAAAGAGATTTATCCGCAAGGCACAAAGTGAAGCCGTTTTTTTCGCAAGCACGTTGCAATTCATTTCGCAATGCGCGGTTGCACGTCACACCGCCGGAAGCGGTCACGCAGCGGACATTGTTTCGTCTCGCGGCGCGGATAGTTTTTTTGACGAGGACTTCAACGATGGCCGTCTGCACGCTGGCGCAGAGGTCACGGATTTTTTGCGCGTCGGCGAACAACGCGGCATTGTCGCGGAGAAAATAGCGCACGGAAGTTTTTAGACCGCTGAAGCTGAAATCGTCGCTCGCGTCGTTGAGCAAAGGTCGCGGAAAATCAAACGCCGCTGGATTCCCCTGCTCCGCCAGTTTGTCAATTTCAGGCCCGGCGGGATAATTCAAACCCATCATTTTTCCGGTTTTGTCAAAACATTCGCCCGCCGCGTCGTCAATCGTCGAGCCGAGCACGCGGTGTTTCAATTCTGATTCCATCAGCACGAGCATCGTGTGCCCGCCGCTGACGATGAGTGAAATGTTCGGTTGAATTTTTTCAAATTCATTGATCCACGGCGAATATAAATGAGCCTCGTGATGGTTGATTCCAACAAACGGTTTTTGCAGAGCAAAGGCAACGGTCTGCGCTGCCTTGAATCCGACTAGCAATGCGTTCGGCAAACCCGGCCCTTGCGTGGCGGCAACAGCGTCAAGCTGTCCGATTAAAATTCCAGCCTCATGCAACGCCGATTTTGCAACGGGAATCAGATTCCGCAAATGCTCTCGCGCGGCGAGTTCCGGCACTACGCCGCCGTATTCAGCGTGCAACTTGGTCTGCGAGGAAACGACGTTGGACAAAATCTTTCCGTCGCGCACAATGGCAACGCTGGTTTCATCGCAGGAAGTTTCGATGGCGAGCAGCGTCATTTTATTTCGCCGCGACTTTTTCAGGATTTGAAAGTTCGCCGTAAAGCAAAATGCCTTTGAGCAAATCCTCGGCACGGTCAAGTTGCACATCGCTGGAATCTTTTATCCGCGCGCGGTCTTTTGCGTCCAGCGATTCAAGTCCTCCGGGCGAACGACTGACGAGCAGCGCGGCTTCAGCCTCATCGCTAATCGGCACGACAATGTCCGGCGTGATGCCGTGCTCGTGAATGACTTTGTGGCTTGGCGTGTAATATTTTGCAACGGTGAGCTTGAGCGCGGAACCATCCTCGAGCGGAAAAATGCTTTGCACCGAGCCTTTGCCAAAAGTTTTCTCGCCAAGAATCACCGCGCGGTGCAAGTCCTGCAGACAGCCGGTGACAATTTCCGCTGCGCTCGCGCTGCCGAGATTCACGAGAACGACAATCGGCTCACCTTTCAATTCATCACCATGACCGGCTGCGCGATTGACAGAATTTTCACCCGGATTGCGGCCTTCAGTCGTGACGACAAGTTGACCACGCGGCAGGAATTTTCCGCAAACATTCACCGCCTCGTCCAGCAAGCCGCCCGGATTGAAGCGCAAATCAAGAACCAGCGCCTTCATGCCCTGCCCTTTTAATTTCTGGAGTGCGTCTTCAAGTTCGTCGCCAGTCTTGTCGCCGAATTCTGTGATGCGGACGTAGCCGATTTTGTCAGTGCCGAGCGGAAATTCCTTTTTGCCGTTGATGTCCTTGACCATGTCCATGTGGATGATGGCGCGGGTGAGCGTAAAATCTTTCGTCGCGCCGGAAGATGGCCGTTGGACGGTCAGACTTACTTGCGTGTCGGGATCGCCGCGCAATTGTTTCACGACATCCGACAACGGCGTTTTCTCCACGCTCTTGCCTTCAACCTTTACAATCCGGTCTCCAGATAAAATGCCCGCGCGAAATCCGGGCGAATCGTCCATCGGCGCGACGACGGTGACGAAGCCGTCCTTCATCGCGACGACGAGACCGAGGCCGCCGAACTGACCCTCGGTGTCGTCCTGCAATTGCTGGTAATCGTCCACGTCCATGAACTCGCTGTGCGGATCGAGCGAGCCAACCATGCCTTTGAGTGCCGATTGAACCAGCGCGTGATATGTAAGATTCGTGCCGTCAACGTAACTCGAGCGGACTTTTTGCAGCACGTCGGCAAAAATTTCGAGGTTCGCGTCCGGCGAATCTTTTGAATCCGCCGCGTGCGCCGAACTCAAATAAATCTTTGCGCCAATCGCCAGATTCAACGCGAGCAAGACCGTGACGAAACCGAAAATCAAACGTCGTTTCATAACCTCTAAATTTTACCACAAAGACATGAAGGCACAAAGTTTTTGAAAATCATGAAGCCCGCAACAGCGTTTCGATGCAGGGCAAATCGCCCGGCACGGTGACTTTCGGGTTTAGCTTTGCGTTTGGAACAAGTTGAACCGGCTGGCCAATCAATTCACACGCCGCCGTATCGTCCGTGAAAACCAAGTTCTTCTGCCTCGCAGTTGAAATCGCACGGCGAATAATTTCCACGCGAAAAGTTTGCGGAGTTTGCACTGACCAAAGCTTTGAACGGTCAAGCGTGCGGGAAATTGTTTTACCGTCGGCTGATTCTTTAATCGTGTCCGTAATTTGCTGCGCGGCGACTGCCGCCCCGGTTTCGCGCGCTGAATTGATTGTCGCCGCAATCAATTCTTCAGTCACACAAGGCCGAGCCGCGTCGTGAATCGCCACGATTTCAGTTTTCGGCGACAACGCTTCCAGTCCGTTCCAAACCGAGTCCTGCCTCTCCGCTCCGCCGACAACGATGCGAAACGGTTTTTGAAAATGAAATTTTGCGGCTAGTTCAGAGAATTGTTTTTGCGTTCCATCGCGCACGACCAGAATGATTTCGTCCACGCGCTTCGCATCGTTGAATTTTTTCCAAGTGTGGGCGATGACCGGACGACCTGCGATTTCGAGCCACAGTTTGTCCGTGCCCATGCGGACACCTTTGCCTGCTGCGACGAGGATGGCGGCGTTCATTTGAAGAAATTGCCGCAGAAGTTTTATCCGATGCGCCAGACGATGCGCGCCTTGTTCAAATCGTATTGCGACATCTGCATTTTCACGCGGTCGCCGACCGTCAGGCGAACGAAGCGCTTGCGCATCTTGCCGGAAATAGTCGCGAGCACCTGATGCTTGTTGTCCAGTTCGACGCGGAACATCGTTCCGGCAAGCACGGTCTGAATACGTCCCTCAACTTCAATATGTTCTTCCATGAATCGAAATAAATCTACCCGATTTGCCGCGCGCAAAGCGAATCAAAAATCTTCGCGGCAAAATGAATTGAGCGGCGTTCGTTTCAGAACGCCGCTCGTTGAAACTGTTTCAAAAATTAATAACGGTCACGACCACCGCCGCCACCGCCACGGCTTCCGCCGCCGCCGTAACCACCACCGCCGCCACCGCCGTATTCACGGCGCGGGCCGCGATCGCTGCGCGGACGTTCTTCTTTCGGGCGCGCGATGTTGACCGTCAACGCGCGTTCGCCGAGCGTCGCGCCATTCATGGCTTCAATCGCCTTCTGCGCTTCCTCGGGAGTTGACATTGTTACGAATGCGAAGCCGCGCGAACGGCCGCTCATCCGGTCCATCATAAGATTCGCTTCGACGACCGTGCCGTGCGCGGCGAAGGCCTCTTGGATCTCATTTTCAGTGGTGTTGAAGGAAAGGTTTCCGACAAACAATTTCGTGCTCATTTTCGTAGGACTGCGAGACAAACCGCCGAATCGGACTGTTCCCGAAAGCCGGGTTTCAAATCGTTCACCAGAAGATTTACCATGACCATATTGACAAGTTTTCTAACAGACAAACCGACTTTAGCCATTCTCAAAATTATTGCAAGCCAAATTATTCAGCCGCCCGCCAGTCCAAAACTTTCAATTGAACCATGCGGCGACCGTTGAATTCATTTACCGATGGCGCGAACGCCAGATCAAATTTTCCAACGGGCAGTGATTTGTCGCCGCCGTTCCACCAGACAGCTTCATGCATCGTCGAACCATCCTTCACCCAAAGTTTGACGTGCTGTTTTTGCGCGCCCATTTTTTGAAGCGGCTTCGCGTGCGACAGATTGCGCGCGCAGAATTGAACGGTTGGATTTCCCTGCCCCATCGGTTTTAATTTTTCCAATTCGGCAAGCGATTCAAAATTGATTTCGTTCAATCCAACTTCCACGTCCAAACGCAATGGCGGCTGCAAATCTTCCGGCTTCAATTTCAGACGCGCGAGTTCGTTTAATTTTCCTCGCAGCAAATCAATTTTCTCCGGCAAAATGCTCAAACCCGCCGCCATCGCGTGTCCGCCGTGGCGCAACAGCAAGTCATTGCACTCGCGCAACGCCACCGCTAAATCAAAACCAGAAATGCTCCGGCCCGATCCGCGCATTTGGCCGTTTTCGCCGCCGATGATGATTGTCGGGCGGTAAAACTCCTGCAACACGCGCGACGCCACGATGCCAACGACGCCGATGTGCCAGAGCAATTCGCCTTCGACTATGACAAAATGTTTTTCCGCGTCAAATTTCGAGCGCACCACGCCGACAACTTCCTCGACAATCGTCTTTTCAATTTTCTGCCGCTCGCGATTCCTCAAGTCAAGGCTTTGCGAGATCGGCATCGCTTCTTCCAAGTTTTTTGCGAGAAGCAAACGCAAAGATTCTTCCGCAGTTTCCAAACGTCCGGCGGCGTTCAATCGCGGCGCGAGTTGAAACCCGACTTCATAAGTGCTGATTTTGTCCGGCGTTTGCGCAACTTTTTTCAGCGCAACAATTCCGGCGCGCTGCGTTTGGTTCAATTGATGCAATCCGGCGGAAACTAAAATCCGGTTTTCTCCGATGAGTGGAACTAAATCTGCAATTGTTCCGAGCGCGACCAAATCGAGCAGCGGCTTCAAATCAAATTCAGCCGCGCCGGGCAAATTGGTTTCTCGCCCACGTTTCAAGATTGCGTGCGCCAGTTTGAACGCAAGTCCGACGGAACAGATTTCCTGAAATGAAATTTCATTTTCACCCGCAAGTTGCGGATTCACAAGCGCAGCGGCATTCGGCGCTGGTGATGAAACCTGATGATGATCCAAAACAATCACGTCAATTCCTCGCACGGCAAGCGATTTGATTGTTTCAGCGGCAGTTGAACCGCAATCCACGGCGAGCAGCAAAGTCGTCGGAAATTTTTTCAAACAATTCTCAACGCCGTCCGCACTCAAGCCATAGCCTTCATCCATGCGGTTCGGCAGGTAAAATTCCACGCGCCAGCCGAGTTCGCGTAAAACTTCCGTGAGCAATGCTGTTGAAGTAACACCGTCCACGTCGTAATCGCCAAAAATCACGAGCGGTTCGTTTTTCTCACGCGCACGGAAAAGCCGTTTAACCGCTCTGTCCATGTTCGGCAGCAGAAACGGATCGGCGAGATTTTTGAGTCGTGGCGAAAGGAAATTTTCAATCGCGGAAATTTCACTGTGACCGCGATTGATCAAACATTGCGCGAGCAGCGGAGAGATTTTCAGTTGCGACGCCAGTTGTCTGGCGAGAAGCGGTTGTGGCGGCGCGAGCGTCCAGCGAAATTTCATTCAACCGCAGATTACGTGGATGCGTTCAGATTGTGAAAGCGAATTTCAGACTTTCGCCGACGTGGAATTCTGGATCGTCACCTGCGACGCGCCGATGTTCGGGCGTTCGCCTTTATGCCACCAAAGGACGATCGCGCTGGCGACGTAGATGGACGAATATGTTCCGGTGACGATGCCGACAAGGAACGTGAACGCGAAATCGTTGATGACGCCGCCGCCGAAAATGTAAAGGCAGCCCGTGGCGATCAGCACCGTGCCGCTCGTGATGATCGTGCGGCTCAAAGTCTGGTTGAGCGCCTGATTGATGACTTCCTTGAACGAGCCGCGCACGCCGAGTTTCAAGTCTTCGCGGATCCGGTCGAAGATGACGATTTTGTCGTTGATGGAAAATCCGATGATGGTCAGCACGGCGGCGACGACAGTGGCGTTGAATTCGCGGCCGGAAATTCCGTTTGCAAGGCAGTAGCAACCAATCGCCAGAAGCACGTCGTGAATGACAGCGACAACGGCGGCGACGGCAAATGAAAATTCATAACGGAACGCGACATAAACCAGAATTCCGAACAACGCCATCAGCGAAGCGAGAATCGCCGACTGTTGGATTTCTTTGCCCACGACCGGGCCGACCTGCTGCTGGCCGATGGCTTTGAATTGCGCCTGTGGAAATTGAGTTTCCAGCGCGTGTTCCACTTTTTCAGCCGAGCCGCTCGAAGTCGTCACGCGCAGCGTTTCGTTGCCGCCGGAAACATCCTTTTGATACTGGATTTGCGAATCTTTTTCGCCCGTGGCGGTGATTACGGAACGAATTTCTTCAACGTCCAGCTTTTGCGCGAAGCTGAATGTCGTGCTGTCGCCGCCGAGAAAATCCACGCCGAACAGTTTCGAGCCGCGTTCAAAATATCCGTAGCCGAGCGAGACGAAAATGAACAGCCACGAAATCACGAACAGCGGCGTGGCGATTTTCATGAAATTCACCTTTGAGCTTTTGATGATGTGCATCATCGGCAGCGATTTCAAAATATTGCGGTCGAGCATGAAGTTGAAAATCAGCCGTGTCACGACGAGCGCGGTGAACAGGCTTGCCGCGACGCCGATTGTCAGCGTGACTCCGAAGCCCTTGATTTCGCCCGTGCCCATGAAAATCAAAATGACAGACGAGATGAGCGTCGTGACGTGCGAATCGAAAATCGTCCCGAACGCGCGCGCGTAACCGGCGTCAATCGCTCCCCGCAGGGATTTTCCCTTTGCGATTTCTTCGCGGAGACGTTCGTAGATCAGCACGTTCGCGTCCACAGCCATGCCGATGGTCAAAACCACGCCTGCGATTCCCGGTAGCGTGAGCGTCGTGCCGATGCTGCACATGACGCCGAGCAGGATGATGATGTTCGTGATGAGCGCGACGTTCGCGGTGAGTCCGGCTATCCAGTAATAAGCCAGCATGAACAGCGAAACAAAAACGACGGCGGCGATGGCCGCGCGGATACCGCTGTGAATCGAGTCTTTACCTAGCGTTGGGTCAACGTCGTAAGAATAAACGATGCGCAACGGCGCGCGCAGCGGATTTTGGAGGACGCTCGCCAAATCCTGCGCTTCCTTGTCGGTGAAATGGCCGGAAATTTCCGCGCTGGGCGTGTCAATCTCACCGTTGATCGTCGGCGCGGAATAAAGTTCACCGTCCAAAATTATTGCCATGCGATGATGCAAACCAGTCTGTGGATCGGGCGCGTATTCGCGCGTTGTCTGGGCAAACTTTTTCGCGCCATCGTCGGTGAGCGTAAATTCAATCAACGGATCGCCCATTTGTCCACGACCCAATCGCGCGCTTTTCACAATGTCGCCGGCAAGGCCGTTTTCTGCCTTTTTCTTCACAATGACAACTTCAGGCTGCTGCGGCTTGCCATCTTTCGGCGGCAAAATATGCTTCAGCAATTCGTAGCCCGGCGGAATCGGCTCGCCATTTTTGATTATCTCGTCGCTGTCATCCCTCACGATGCGAAATTCCAGATACGCGGCTTTTTGGATGTTTGTCTTGGCGGCATTTTTGTCGGCCTCGGACAATCCGGGCAGTTGAATCAAAATTCTATTTCCACCTGCGGGTTGAATCACCGGCTCGGCGACACCAAAAGCATCCACGCGTTTGCGTAAAACTTCCACAGCCTGCGACAACGCGCCGCTGATGTCCGCCGCGCTCGTGACCTTGTTCGTGTCGTCTGACGCGGCCAAAAGTTTATTCGTGTCCATCTCGACGAGGAACGACGTGCCGCCCTGCAAATCGAGGCCGAGTTTTATCTTGCCCGACGCGTCGTGCTGAATCTGATTCAAAATATAAACTTCCGGATGAAGTTGATCCTTCGCGTCAATCGCGGGAAAATACTTCTGGATGTCATTTGTGCCGACTGCCGACTGCAAGTTGGCGAATTCGCGGTTCGTGTTCGCCTGCTGCAAAACTTCGACCCGATTCAAAATCGCCGTGAAATTCATGTCCTGATTTTCCGCGCGCGAAGAAAATTGCTCGATCAAATCCCGCGACGTAGGCGGATAAATCTCGTAGAACGACCAGAGGACGACGAAGACGACAAAGATGAACCAACCGAAATTATTTTTTTTCATGGCCGTTCAGGATTCGATCGCCGCACTGCCTTCCAAGATTTGCACCACCGAGGATTTTGTGACTTCCATTTTTGCGTCCGCCGAACGGAGCGAAACCGTGTTGTCCTTCACCGTGATGACGATGCCGACGATGCCGCTCGACGTGACCACCTTGTCGCCTGACTTGAGCGCCTCGAGCAATTGCGCCTGCTTCTTGCGCTGCTGGCTCTGCGGGCGGATCATCAGGAAATACATGACGACAAAGATCAAAACCATCGGGAATAACAGCCCGAAAGGCGAACCCTGCTGCGCCGCCGGCGTTCCCGACGATGCCGCTGCCGGAGCGGTGGCCTGCGCCAAAACCAGAATTTCGTTCAAGTGCATAATTTGAAAAGTGGCCGCACACTTTAATTAAGCGCGCGCAAATGGCAAGTTTTATTGGCCGGAGATTTTGGAGCAATACCTCGGACTGTATGAAGAAATCCCGCCGAGATTCTAACTCTTTGGAATTATATTTATTTTGGGACGTGAATCTCGGCCTGATAAAATTCTCACAACCATTGTGGCAGTGGCTTGAGCAATACAATATGCTTCCCAAACTGTTCTCATTGGAAATTCATTTCCAGTATATCGAGCAGATACATCTGGAAATATTCCCAACATGGATTTCAATGCTGCAAATTCTTTAGCTGATGTAAGTGTAAAGCATTGATTCATCGCTTCGGAAATATCATGGCCAATTCCTCTTAAATCTGCTTCGTTTTTATTTCCTTTCACAACCAGTAAACTCTTTAAGAAAATCTCTACAGCCATTCTCGCCGAAAGGATCGCCTTTGAATTAGGGCGTTCAAATGAAAGTTGTGAAATCACAGATTCAATTTCTCGTTCTCCATTTTCAAGAAAAGATTTTCCAAGAATCGGAATTTTTTGATCTTTTCTTAAATCGTCTAAACCATAAGCAAAATCAACACAATCAATCCAATAACAACAATAAATCTCGATTTCTTTTTGGTTTTGCTGAAGTTGTGATTTCATTTGCTCTGGCATCGTTTCCAAAGAGGCAAGGGCATTCAACTTAAACCTGCCGTAGCCAATGGGAATAAATACCGGCCAAAAGCACGCATCAAAATAAAAAACGCCTGTAAAAAGAGAACCCATGGCGTGTGAACCGGGTTGTGTATTCGCAGTAAACCAATTAAAGATTCCTTTCGCTAATTTTGAATCGAAAGAAAGAGATATACGAAATTCTTTTGATAAGTCAGACAGAGCTAAAAATGGACGCCGCTTTGGTGGAATGTCATTTTGGCGATAGTTTTCATTTTTTTGGGCGAGCCATTTAATGAGTTGTTCCTCGCTAATCATATTTACCGTCAGACTTGAGACTGCGTTGCCATTTCTTTTTGCTCCGGCTCGACCCACTTGTTGTGTTCCTTGATGAGGTCCACGAGCCGTTCCACCGCGTCGGCTTCGGGGATGTTGAACTTGATCGGCGTCTTGCCGACGTAAAGATTGATCTTGTTCGGCGCGCCGCCCACGTAGCCGAAATCCGCGTCCGCCATTTCGCCCGGCCCGTTCACGATGCAGCCCATGATCGCGATCTTCACGCCCTTGAGATGCTCCGTGCGCGATTTGATCCGCGCGGTGACGGTCTGCAAGTTGAACAGCGTCCGCCCGCAACTCGGACACGCGACGTAATCGGTCTTGAAACTCCGGCAACCGGCAGCTTGCAGAATATTATACGCGAGCCGCAGTGATTGTCCGCCGCCAGCTTCGCCGCGCACGAGAATCGCATCGCCAATCCCATCCGCGAGCAACGAACCGATGACGACGGAAGCGCGGAGCAAAGCAATTTTTGGTTCAAGCGGAACGGATTCAAAGTTGATGCAATCCTTGAGCAGAATCGGATTGTTGCGTCCAAGTTTTTTTAATTTCGCCGTAAGCAAACGGAATGCAGTGATGGCGGGAAGATTCACGCCGTCCTTTACGGTCACAAGCTGCGTCTCGCAATTGATCTCAAAATCCTGCGTCGGATCAATTTCAAAAATGTTCAGGTCTTCGTAAACCGCTTCCGGCTTCACGTCGTCTTTCGGACGGATCTTCGGCGCGACTTTGTCGAACGTCGCGCGCGTGACGACGACGCGGATCAATTGTTCGCCGCCGCATTTTACATTTTCGTTCAGTTCGATTTCGGGCGTCTGGCGTTTCTCAAAATGAAACGGGTCGAAGGGAAAAGTTAAATCGTTGAATTGTTGAATTGTTGAATTGGTTAAGACCGGGATCTGCGCGAGCAAATCGGTGCAGACTTCGATTTCGCGTGGCGAATCTTCCGTAAGGGAAACGCGGATCGTGTCGCCCAAGCCATCGCACAAGAGTGAGCCAATGCCGATGGCGGATTTGATTCGTCCGTCCTCGCCTTCGCCGGCTTCGGTGACGCCGAGATGAATCGGATAATTCCAATCCGCGCCTTCCTGTTCGAGTCGCGCGACCAAAAGACGATAACATTCAATCATCACCTTGGGATTGGATGATTTCATCGAGAATTTGAAATTATGAAAATCGTGCTGGCGGCAGATGCGCGCAAATTCCAGCGCGCTCTCGACCATGCCGAGCGGCGTGTCGCCGTAACGATTCATGATTCTGTCCGAAAGCGAACCGTGATTTGTGCCGATGCGCAGGCAGCGTTTCAACTTTTTCGCTTCGAGCACGAGCGGCGTGAATTTTTCTTCGATGCGTTCTAATTCGGCAGCGTATTGCTCGTCGGTGTATTCCTTGGTCGCAAATTTTTTTGAGTCGGCGTAATTACCGGGATTCACGCGCACAACTTCAACCCATTTCACCGCTTCCATAGCGGCATCGGGCTTGAAATGGATGTCGGCGACAATCGGCACATTGCAACCCTGCTTGCGGAGTTCGGCGACAATGTTCTGCAAATTCGCCGCGTCCTTCACGGTCGGCGCGGTTATGCGCACAAGCTGGCAGCCGACGGCGACGAGTTCCAAAGTTTGTTTCACGCTCAACGCCGTGTCCATCGTGTCGCAAGTCAACATGGATTGCTTCACGACGGGATGGTCGCCACCCATCACAAAACCGCCGTTTGCCGGATCGCCGATGATAATTTCGCGCGTTTTCCGACGTTGATAAAAAAATGGAGATTCGCAGTAGCGCATGGCGGAAAATTATTTGCTCGGCGCGAAAATGATCGGCACTTCGCGGTCAGCGTGCGCGCTGCGCACCCAG
>Ga0206907_1058_pt2 | contig 13055 bp, 11 predicted proteins | sample Alteio_BWOrgHeat_80_FD_152951 | JGI IMG/M metagenome (GOLD analysis project Ga0206907, IMG submission 152951) | Enriched cells from forest soil in Barre Woods Harvard Forest LTER site, Petersham, Massachusetts, United States -... | ecosystem: Environmental > Terrestrial > Soil > Temperate forest >...
TTACCGTATCGAATGTGAAGCTCCTCTCCCTGTTTTTCCTGGGGCCGCTGAGTTAGCCGCGTGAGGCTGCGCCGAAACCCGCCACCGCCGTCGACATAAACACACCGCGCCTACGCCTTGGTTGCTGGGATCAAGCTGACCGGGATGTATTTGCTTCTATGCACGCCGACCCGGAGGTGATGCGCGACTATGGCGGACCGATTAGCCGGACCGGAAGCGATGCCAAACTCGACCGCTACATGGCGAGCCACGACGAGCACGGCTTCTCTCGCTGGGCAGTCGAGACCCATTCAGGCGAGTTTTTCGGGTACGCTGGTGTGATGCCGTCCGGTCCCGACCATCCGCTCGGCTTTCACGTCCAAATAGGCTGGCGGTTGATGCGCCGACGCGTGGGCTTCGGGTATGCGACGTGCGCAGCACGAGCCGCGCTGACCGACGCCTTTGTTCGTCGGGCTCGATGCCGTGATCGCATACACCGCCGCCGACAATCTGAGATCACAAGCCGTGATGACGCGATTGCAAATGTGTCGTGACCCATCCCGCGACTTCACGACCGACAAGGGCTGGAGAGCGCTCGTCCGGGAAGCGAGACCCGGCGGGTAATGCTGTGCGACACATCGTCAACGCACTGCTCGTACGGAAAGGTGAAGTCCTCTTGGCTCGCCGCAGTTCCCACCGCACGACATACGCCGGTCTATGGAGCTTTCCGGGAGACCATCAGGAACCAGACGAGACGCTGACCAAGGCTCTTATCAAAGAAGTCCGGGAGGAGATCGGCGTCACGCCGACAACTTTCGAGTTTATCACCACGATAAATGACCCGAACGCGGGAGAGATTGATCCCGCGATCTATCATATGTACGTGGTCACGGCGTGAATCCGAGGAGAACCTTTTCTCGTCGGTGACGAGCATAGCGAGCTTGCACCGGAGGAGTATCGGGCGCTCTTCGATAACGTGATCGACGATCAAGTTCGGCGATGAGCACTGTTTATTTTATTACGCATCCAGATGTCGTGATCGACCCGGCCATCCCGGTACGCGAATGGCCGTTGTCGGAGCGAGGTCGCGCCCGGATGAAGGCGCTACTTAAACAGAAATGGGTGTCGGGACTGCGCGCGATCTATTGCAGCACCGAACGCAAAGCCCTCGACGGGGCGATGATTTTGGCGGAAGGTTTGGGACTTCCGCATTCGGCAATCCCCGAACTTGGCGAGAACGACCGTTCATCGACGGGCTATCTGCCTGCGAAACAGTTCGCAGGGGTCGTCGCCGAGTTTTTTGGCAAGCCGGATGAGAGCGTGTACGGCTGGGAACGGGCTGTCGATGCCCAACGCCGTATCGTCGCGGCTACAACCGCTGTCTTGCGGAAAGAACCGACAGACCGCGATGTGGCGATCGTGGCGCATGGCGGAATCGGGACATTGCTACTATGCCATTTGGTCAAGATGCCGATCACCCAGAACCAGGACCAACCGGCGACAAATGGCGGCAACTACTTCTCGTTTGAGCGAGAGTCCCTTCGCGTCATACACGGATGGCGAATGATCGACCGATGACCGACCGGACAGAGTGACCTTCGTCCAGCACTTCCTTCACACGGAGTGCCAAAGGACAACCGGCACCGTGCCATAGCGGAGGACCCCGCCCGAGCCTCTTCCGACAGCAGGTGAGGATCGATCGGGCGGAACCGGCGAACAACGGCAATTTCGCGACCTCTTCTTGCGGCCGCGCTCGCCTTCGAGCGAGATAAGGGCGGTGACGCTGCGGTGGTTGAGAGCTTTCGAGTGGCGCAGCTAGCGAGCGCGTCGGGTGCAGCTCGGGCGATAGCAGGTATGGCGGCGCGCTTTTCCGCCGGCAGCGACGCGCTTGCCGTGGTCGTTCGGGAGCAGCAAGACACAGCGCAGCGCTGGCAACGCCTGGATCAAGCCATCGTACAGGCGGCAAGCAAGCCCCCGGCGCAACGCAATGCCGAGGCGGCATTACGTCAGCAATTCACGGAGACAGGGGCGCACCTTGATGCGCTCGGAGCCCGCATCGCCCGAGAATTCCCGGCCTATACCGAGCTGAGCAACCCCAAGCCGCTGGAATTGGCCGAAGCACAGGCGCTGCTCGCCCCCGATGAGGCGATGCTGGTCTATCTTGTCGGTACGGACGAAACCTGGCTGTGGACCCTGCGGCGCGACCGCGCTGCTTTGTACCCAATCAAGAGCGGCGCGAAGGATCTTGCCGCCGAGGTGACGTCGCTGCGCAATCGGCTCGACCCCGCTCTGAATCCTGATCTGGCGCCCTTCGACACCCAGCGCGCTTTTGCTCTCTACCAGGACATCCTGGCGCCGGGAGCACCGCTGCTCGATGGCGCGCGGCAGGTTTTCATCATGCCCGATGGTGCGTTGGAAAGCCTGCCACTGGGTGTGCTGGTCACCCAGGCGCCGGAGACCGATCCGAGAAGCCTTGCTGATTACCGCGACACCGCCTGGTTTGCCCGTGACCATGCGCTGACCGTGCTGCCCTCGGTCGGTGCCCTGCGGGCGCTGCGCAAATTCGCATCCGGCACATCCGCAGTCGCGCCATTTGTCGGCATCGGCAACCCGGGGCTGGAGGGCACATCGAGAGCCGCGCACGGTATCAAACTCGCCAGCCTGTTTCGCGGCGCTGTCGCCGACGTTGCTGCGGTTCGCCAGTTGTCCCCACTCCCCGAGACTGCTGATGAGCTGCGGACGGTCGCCAGGGCAATGGGGGCGATGAATCGTCGAAAGAGGGGACCTCGCCGTCTTAGTGCGAAGGTCGCCGTCGACTGAAAGAGTTTGCTTCCGACGAACCGCCTGCCCCTCGGTTGGATGAAAGAAATGGCCGGAAGCAGCGCGTCCTCGTGGCTCACGCGCGTTTGGTGAATCTGCGAACTGCTGGATTCCAATAACCAGATCGGGGCCAGCCTGCGTGGAAACATAGCGAGATTTGCGGTCGTGGCGGATTCCGCCTGAGGCGGAGCTACTTTAGAATCCTGAGGCTTGAGGCTTTGGGGGTTGGCGATGCTGAAGGGTTCTCGGCCGATACGCGCCGATGGCGAGCCGGCGCCGCTTCCAGTCATTTGCCCGCCGTCTCTTTAATCACCTCGTCGGCCTGCGCCAGCAGTAATTGGGGCACGGCCAGACCGAGCCGTGCTGCCGGCGCCGTCAAAGCGGGGGATCACCGCGGGTAACGATGCCGCCGCACAAAGGCGAGGGCGATGATGCTGAGCGCAGCGGTGAACATCATATAGAAGCTCGGCGACAGGCTGTCGCCGGTAAGGGAGATCAGCCAGGTCGCGATAAACGGAGTAAAGCCGCCGAAGACCGTCACCGCGCAGGCGAAGCTCAATGACACGCCGATGCCGCGGGTCGGCGTCGGAAACAGCTCGGCGAGTTGCGACGGCAACACCCCGCTATAGCCCGCCTTGACGAGGCTGAGCCAGCCAGCGGCAAAGATCGCCGTCGCCAGCGACGGCCAGGCGACCATCAGATAGAAAACCGGGTACATCGTCAGGAAAAAGAGCCAAGCCGTTCCCGCCATAATGCCGTTGCGTCCGAACCTGTCGGAGAAGTGCCCCGCGAAGGGCGAGGCGACGCCGAGAACCATCGCGCCGACCAGCGTCGCGGTGAAACCGGTCGTCTGCGGCAGGTGCAATTCCTTCATGGCATAGGTCGGGATGTAGAGGATGATGTAGGCCGAGCTGTTCGAGATCGCCGAGATGCCCATCGCCAGCACGACCTCGATCGGGTTCTCGCGCACGACGTCGCGCACCGGCGTGCGGGTCGGCTCGATCTCAACATATTCGGGCGTCTCGTCGAGGCGGCGTCGAATGTAGAGCCCGACCGGGCCGACCAATATCCCGAACAGGAACGGGACGCGCCAGCCCCAGTCGGCAAGCTGCTCTGGCGACAAGATGCTGGTCAGCGCGATCCCAAACCCCGACGCCAACAGGCCCGTGATCCCGGTGCTGGCCCATTGCCAGCTGGCGACAAAGCCTTTGCGCCCGGCAGTTTGTTCGGCGAGGAAGGTGACTGCGCTGCCGAATTCGCCGCCAACCGAGAAGCCCTGCAATAGGCGGGCAACCAAAATCAAAATCGGCGCCGCGAGCCCGATTGTCGCGTAGCCGGGCATCAACGCCGTCATCGTCGTGCCGATGACCATAAAAAGGATCGATAGCGTGAGCCCAGCCTTGCGGCCGTGCCGATCGGTAACCGTGCCGATCACGATGGCACCGAAAGGACGCACCAAGTAGGAGACGCCGAACGTGCCGAGCGCCGCCAGCAACGACGCGGTCTCATTGGCCGCCGGAAAAAACACTTTCGCGATCGTTACCGCGAAATAGCCGTAAACCAAAAAATCGAACCATTCCAGCGCGTTGCCAATCGAGGCGGCGACGATGACTCGGGTCAGACTGGCTCTGGCACGGACGGGCGAGGGAAGCGCTCCGGCGACGGTCATGGCGGCTCCTTCCCCGGGATTTATTAGCGCCATCGTCTCGCGTTTGCACCCACAGCACAACAACCGTAATCCCTGACGCGACCAGCGCCGACAGCGCGCTTCTACCGCCGGGACCGCGCTGATGGAGGTGGTCCGAGTATGCAATTCGGGTCAGTCGCGCTGCTGCTGGCCCATGGCGCGCGGGAGGATTAGGTCGCGAAGGACGGAACCACGCTCAACAAGCCGATGGCAGTGCCGCACCCGAAATACTCAATAACCTTCCGCCGGACGTGGACGCGTTTGTGCGGCGGCAACAGGCGCGGTAGGGGGCCGAGCGGCTGACGGCGCGCACTCCGTCCAGATGCTGGAATGACCGCTCACATAGGGCCGCTTTATATCGAAACTTGCCGCAGGGAAACTCAAGGCTGGCGCACGATGTAGAACAGCGCGAGCATACAAGGCGGTTCGATTGGTCGAAGGGGAACGACATGCAAGCTGATTACATCATTGTCGGCGCCGGTTCGGCCGGCTGCGTGTTGGCAAACCGGTTGTCCGAGGACCCCGGCGTCAAGGTTCTGCTGATTGAAGCCGGTGGGCGCGACTGGAACCCGCTTATTCATGTCCCGGCCGGCTTCTTCAAGATGCTCGACCACGACACGCTGACGTGGAAGTTCCGCTCCGAGCCCGACCCGGGCACCAACGGGCGGGCCATCAACTATACCCGTGGCCGCGTAATCGGCGGCTCTTCCTCGATCAACGGTCTGATCTACATCCGCGGCCAACCCGAGGATTACGACCATTGGGCGCAGCTCGGTAACCGCGGCTGGTCGTGGGAGGACTGCTCGCCCTATTTCCGCAAAGCCGAGCGCTGGGAGGGTGAAGGTAGTGACGTGCGCGGCAAGGAGGGACCGCTGTTCACCTCGGCGGTCAATCGGTCACCGATCTGCGCCTCTGCGATCGAGGCCGGGCTGCAACTCGGGCTCGAATATCGCGAGGACCTGAACGACCTGCCACCGGGCCACAAGGATTGCATCGGTTGGTGTCAGCAGACCCGCGGCGGCCGGCGGCGCGCGAGTGCCGCGCGAACTTATCTGCACCCGGCATTGAAGCGCCCAAACCTGCAATTGGTGATCCATGCGTTGATGCACCGCATCGTGTTTGACGGCAAACGAGCGGTGGGTGTCGAGTTCTCGCGCGGCGGTCCCGGCGACGCGATTGAGCGGGCGGACGCGCGGCGCGAGGTCATTCTCTCGGCCGGCGCCGTCGGTTCGCCCCAGATTCTACAATTGTCCGGTGTCGGCGACCCCTCGCATCTCGACAGGATCGGTGTCCCGGTCGTACACGCGCTGCCCGGCGTCGGAAAGAACATGCAGGACCACTACTCTGCGCGTGTCTCCTACCCAGTCGTGGGCATGCAGACCGCCAACGAGCGCTCGCGCGGATTGCCGCTCGCCGGCGAGATGTTGCGGTGGCTGATCACCGGCAAAGGCATATTGACCTACAGCCCGATGCTCGTCGCTGCATCGATCAAGGTGCTGGAAGAGTCAGCAACGCCCGACGTGCAAGTGACGTTCGCGCCGGGGAGCTTCAAGGGCGGCCAGATCGGCGAACTCGACCATACGCCGGGATTAAGCTCAGGCGCCTGGCAGATGCGGCCGCTGTCGCGTGGTTATGTCGAAGCCAGGTCGAACCGGCCGGGCGATATGCCGGCGATCAACCCGCGTTATCTCTCCGAGGAGAGCGATCGCCGCGCTATCGTCGGCGGCTTGCGCTTCGCGCGGCAGCTCTACGCCGCTCCGGCGCTGCAAAAGCTTGTCCGCGAAGAGACGCTGCCGGGCGCCCAGATCCAAACCGACGACGAACTGCTCGATTACGCGCGGCGCACCGGAAATACCTGCTATCATGCGAGCTGCACCTGCATGATGGGCCAACACGCAATGGCGGTGGTCGACAGCGAGTTGCGCGTGCACGGCCTCGATGGGCTCAGGGTCATTGACGCTTCGGTAATGCCGGCGGTGACCTCGACCAACACCAACGCGCCGACGATCATGATCGCGGAAAAGGCCGCGGCGATGATCAGAAGTGCTGCGCGTCAGCGATTGGCCGCCTAGAGATCTGGAAGCCCCGGTAAAGCGCGCGAGCGACGTGCGATTGGACGATCGATTCACCTATTGGCAAGGCTCAGGCTGAGCCCGCGGCGGCGCAGATGAAACGCCGCTTTGCTACTGTACTCTCATCAGTTAGGCTGTCGAGCGAGCCTCAATCACGCTGAGTGCCGCAGTTTTGCTGCACTCATTAGAGAATTGTGTTTAACTCATGAGTTCGTTGCGCCGGTTGGGGCGTCGCGGCAAGTCATGGCCGATCGAGCGCCTCCACTTCTCATTCCTCCGGCACCCCAGCCTGGCGCAGACCAGCGAGATAGGTTGTTTCCACCAGGGCTTGGGTTTCCGGTGCAAAATCCCTGGCGCTGGTGGCCCGCGCCGCCGAGACGCTTGTGGGCGACCCGTTCCCGTTAAGCTTACGGGCATCAGTAAGTTCCGCGGCGGCCCGCGGCAAATCGCCTTTGAGTCCATAGGCAGCGGCAAGCCAAGCGTGAACGAACGGGTATGCCGAATTTTCGTTATGCGCCTTTTCAAGCCAACCAATCGCCTCGTCAGTGCGCGATTGCAGCAGTCTCGCCTGGCCGATCCTGAAATACCAAACGCCGAGGAAGGGATCGCGCGGACTAAGGAGGATCGCCTGTTCTTCGAGCGCCACCGCGTCGTCCAACAGCCCGAGGTAGATTTTGCAACGGCCGATATTGCCGATTGCGGCCAATACGTTGCGGTTGGCGGCGAGCACAGTCTCGTATTCCGGGATTGCCGCGTCGCAATGATGCTGCGCGCGCAACAACTGAGCTTTGGCAAAATGGGCGAGCGGGCTCTCGGGTGCCACTGCCAGGACTTGCTCGACGAGGTGGTTCGCCTGTTCGATATCCGAGTCGATCGTGTCGCTCATGTTGTCGAGCAGTCGGCTGGACAGCGCGATCGCCAATCTACTCTGCGCCTCGACAGAGCGGGAGTCGAGCCTAAGCGCCTGCTGATACTCGGCAATCGCCTCTGCAAAGTTCTGTCGCGTCGCCGGCCGGTAGATCGCCGCGCGTCCGCGGAAGATATGGTCGAGTACATCGGGGTGCTCCGTCGGCCGGGCCGCCTCCGATGCGACCAATTTCAGGGTAAGAGCGTTGGCGATGCGCCCGGTGATTTCGCTCTGCACGGCCAGGAGGTCGGGAATATTGCGGTCGAACCGCGCAGCCCAGAGGTTCGTATCCGTGTCAGTGTCGACGAGTTGGGTGTTGATCCGTACTTCGTTGCCCGAGCGCTGAACGCTACCTTCAAGCACATAGCGTACGCTGAGGTCGCGGCGAATTCGTTTTGCACTGACTGGTTCGCCTTTATAGGTGAAGGCTGTATCGCGCGAGATCACTAGCATATCGGCGAGCCGCGACAGATCGGTCGTCAGATCCTCGGTTATGCCGTCGACAAAATATTGCTGTGCAGGGTCACTGGCGAGATTGGTGAACGGCAGCACAACAATCGACAATCGCGGCACCTCCGAAGAGCCGGAGAACCAACGGGACTTCGCCTGCCAGGCTGCGGCCGCGCCGGCGAGCAGCATAAGCATGGCGCCGATCCAAATCATGGGGCGACGGACCGGGTAACTTGGCCGCGGTTTCGCGTCCAGCGGGTGATCAGCGCAATCGGGTTCCGGGAGAGCGGAAGGCTGCACTAGTGGTGGTGTGGGCCGCCGCTCCCGAGCCACTGGAGCGATGAAGCGATAACCACGCCGCGGGATTGTCTGGATGCAGCTCGTGGGGGCCCCGCCGTCGAGCGCCCGGCGAAGCGCGGCGATCTGCATGTTCAGATTATTGTCCTCGACCACCGTCACCGGCCAAACGGCAGCGATGATTTCATCCCTCGTGACGGGTTCTCCGGCGCGCTCGACCAATGCATGGAGAACGTCCAGAGCGCGTTCCCCGATCGGCACCAGGGCGCGGTCCCCAGTTTCGTCGCGTCGGAACAAACCGCCACCGCGCCGATCGAGGATAAAACCCCGGAAGAGGAACAAGTCGTCCAGGTTGGCCACCCCCTACCCCAAACGATCCCATTGTCATCGATTGCTGGAAATTTAGAGCTTTTTATCCCTGTCCCATAGCGTCCCGCAGATCCCGCAAACTCTAATTGTGTCTGCTTCCGTTCCCGGCGATCTCAGTTCAAGCCTGCGCGGGGGATGGCAAAGCGCTATCCAAAAATAGCGCGTAGCGAGGCGAGGGCGGCATGGGCATTCGGTGGCCAGCACGGCAGCAGCTTAACGCAATCTCAGCGTATCGGCGGCGATCCATTACACGCTTGTACCGTATCTGGCGGCGGTTCGCCGACGACCCAGAGAGGCCAGACGAATGCCTGGCCGACATCCTCCTGCTGCCACTCGCCGGTCTAACCTTCTCCCTCTTTGTGTTGAGCCTGCCGGGCGCAAGCGACGCGATCGCCTCCTCATGCTCGATGGCTTGCATGCCGTGATGACTCGCGCGGACAGCGCATGGGTTTCGTGGCCGACGCAGGGAATTCCGAACCGCTCACTCAACGCTTCCCGCCGTTTACCTCCGCCTTGCGGCGGATCGAAAAACGTCGGCCGTGTGACACGGGACACATCCACTCCATGCGATACGACTTAGCTTCGCAAGCAGGGCAGGTGGTTCCCGGAGACGAGCCATGCAGCGCGCGAACTTAATGGAGAAAGTGGGCAACGACGCAGCAATTGCTGCAGTCGTCCGCACGATAGATGTCCCGCTCGATCTACGGTCGCCCCCGCCGCTGACAATTCACCAGATGTACCGTGCGGTGGTCGTCGGTTGGCTGGCTGGCTTGGGGCTTCGGTGGGGTGCTTTGCGGCTGCGCGTCGCTGGTTCTGGGGGCGAACCGACAAACGGCGACGACGAGTTCATTACCAAGGGCAGTGCGATCGCAACGGCTCACAGCAAAACCCCTACGAGGAGCGCTTTCAAAACAATCCAAACGAAGAAAGAGTGGTTTGTCCCCGCGCTCATCGCCGTCGTCGCGGTGGCAAGCGTGCTACCGTGTTACGGTGCGGGCGTTCGCGTATTTGATTCCCTAGCGCTGCTCGCCATCGGATCGCTGTTTTTCCTACAGGGTGCCCGGCTTTCCCGGGATGCCATCGTTGCCGGCATGAAGAACTGGCGGCTTCATCTCGGTATTGCCTCGGCAACCTTCGTGCTATTTCCGTTGCTCGGCTTGGGCTTACTCGGGCTCAGCCCCGGTATCCTCACGCCCCCGCTCCAGATCGGCGTTCTCTTCGTATGCGCGTTGCCCTCGACGGTGCAGTCCTCAATCGCACTGACTTCGATTGCCCGGGGCAACGTGGCGGGCGCGATTTGTGCAGCGACGGCGTCGAACATCATTGGCGTCATACTCACGCCGCTGTTGCTTGCCCTCATGCTGCGTGTGCAGGGCGCTGCGATCGATCTGAGCGGGCTTTGGAAAATTCTGGTCGAGCTGATACTACCATTTATCGTGGGTCATTTGCTGCGGCCATGGATTGGTCAATGGACCGACCGAAACCGCGGCATTCTTGCGGTCACCGATCGCAGTTCCGTTCTTCTCGTCGTCTACACGGCCTTCAGTGCGGCGGTCATAGATGGCGTCTGGAGCCGAACACCGCCGATCACCTTGGCGGCACTGGTATTGATCGACGCGTTACTCCTCGTTGCGGTGTTGTCGGCGATAAAGCTTGCCAGCCGTATGTTCGGCCTGCCACGTACCGATGAGATCGCCATGCTCTTCTGCGGCTCGCAGAAATCGGCGATTACGGGTGTGCCCATGGCTCACCTGTTGTTTGCCGGGCCTGCCGCCGGAATGATCGTGCTGCCGATAATCATCTATCATCAACTGCAGCTGTGGCTCGGTGCTTGGCTCGCGCGCCGATATGCATCAGCTGCTATCATCACCCTCACCGACACTAGCGGCGGTCCCCTAGGAGGCGAAACATCAGTCCCAGTGTGAATGCGGTAGACCGAATCCCCTTCGACAACTCAAGATCAGAACCCAACCAGTCGTCGTTCATCCACGAACGGCCGCCTTCGGCGCGTTTTCCACACTCATCCATTGCCACGCGAAGGGCCGCAATCGGCGCTAAACTATCAGCGCGGGCCCCGATCGGGAATGGCCGCTCCCCACAAAAGCGGACCCTTGTGTGCAAGGCTCCGACCTCACCCATAAACCCGTCGTTAAGTTGGGGCGGTTCAGACCCCGGCGTATTCGGCCGATATGTCCTTGCCGGTGTAATCGGTCAGCAGAGACGTTGCGATTATCCCGATTATCGCTAACAGCAGGATATAGAGAGCGATCGGGAGACTGGACTGATAGGTCGCGAACAGCCAAGTCGCGATAATCGGTGCCGGGCCGCCGGCTATGATTGAGGCCGATTGGTAGCCGATCGATGTGCCGCTATAGCGCAGGCGGGGCGAGAAACTCTCGGCGATCAACGCTGCCTCCGGCCCGTATTGCGTCATCACCGGCACGAGCGAGATTGCAATCGCCACGAAGATCACCCAAGGGATCCCGGTGTTGAGCATCGCAAAATAGACGAAGCCGAAGATCCCCATAAAAGCTGCACCGATCATGTACATGTTCTTGCGGCCGATCTTGTCGGACAGTGCACCAGCGCAGACGACCCATAGAAAGCCGATGAAGGTTTGGGTGATCACCGCCATCAACACGAAATTGCGGGTTTGCCCCAACACCGTCGTCGCATAGGTGAAGATGAAGGTGCCGACGATGAAGCCCGGCCCCTGCTCCGGCAGGCGCAGCAACGCCGACAGGATCACCTGTTTCGGTTGTCGCTTCAGCACCTGGAGCACTGGAACGCGCTCAATCCGCTCATCCGCGACCACCTTTTGGAAGACTGGTGTCTCGCTGATGCCGAGCCGAATCCACATTCCGATCCCGACCATGACGATGCTGATCAAGAACGGAATGCGCCAGCCCCAGACGTTGAACTGATCGCCGGAGATGTAGCTGAAGCCCAACACCGCGCAGTTCGCCAAGAACAGTCCACATGGCGCGCCGAATTGCGGCCACGCCGACAGGAAGCCGCGATTTTTGGTGGTTCGCGCCCATTCCATTGCGAGCAGGACCGAACCACCCCATTCGCCGCCGACCCCGATGCCCTGGATCAGGCGAAGCAGGGTCAGCAACACCGCGCCCCATATACCGATGCTGTCGTAGGTCGGCACGAGCCCGACCGCTGTGGTGGCAATGCCAGTCAGCAACAAGGTTGCAATCAATGTTGCCTTGCGGCCGATGCGATCACCCCAGTGGCCGAAGATCGCCGCTCCGATCGGCCGCCCGACAAACCCGATGAAGAAGATGCCGAACGATTGGAGCACGCCCATCAACGGGTCGGATTTCGGGAAGAAGAGCGGGCCGAACACCAATGCGCTGACCGTGCCGTAGAGTAGGAAATCGTACCACTCGATCGTCGTTCCGACCGTGCTGGCGATCAGCGCGCGGCGCAATTGTCTACGATGTTCAGTGTCGGACATGGCGTCGACGGTACTTGCGGCGATTGCCATCTTTCGCCTCCCCCTGTTCTCGCGGCTTTGCACCGCCTTAGCCGGGATCTTTAGATTCCCGGTCTATCGGATACGATTCCATCGCGGTGGGTGCCGGAGCAAGAAAATTCGATCACGCCAACCCGTGCTGGCCGCCAAATCGGTGGTCGATCGCCTGCTCCGCAGGCTCACCCTGCTTAGTGATCTCACCGCTGACACGTACCCCTGGTCTCATGTCATGGCGGGTGACGGCGCACCCGGCTCGACTGCCCCTCACGAAGTGGATGAGGACGACGCGAGCCCACCCGCCCTTCGCCGGTACCGGCAACGGGCGGAAAGGGCTTCCGGTCGCCGCCTGCGGCACTTATCCCGACGTCACCACACCGCCGACGCCGCGGGTCATCGGCGAAAATCGTTGGGGTCACAAAAGGCGCATCTGGTCATCACGGCAACCGGAGCGCGGCCTTGAAGAATGCTGCAATCTCGCGTTGGGCGCCGGCTCGCGCCTCGGGATCACCGCCGACATGAACACCGCGGGATGCGCAGGTACGGAAATAGGCGCCGATCTCCGCGCCCGCGAGTACTGCGCCGGTGTCGGTGCGGTGCAGTGCGCGCGCATCAGTGTCATATTCGAGGTCGCAACTCGCCGCGGTCACAGCTTCCGCTACGGGGTGCACTGGCTCAGTACCGTCGAAGAGATGGTAAACGCCCGGATACTCCACGACCTTAATCGGCTCGCCCTTAGCCTGGAACCATGCGCCCCAGCGGCGACACGGATCGGGCGGCGCCTGATCGTCCGCACCAGCGAGGAGCATGAGGATTGGCGCCCCCGTGGTCTCCGCCGCGACGTAACGCGTGTTGCATCCAGGATAGAGGGCGACATGAGCCGCGAAGCGCGCGTCACCTGGGACGCCTATGCGACGGACCGGTTCGAGCGCCGCGGCAAGGGCGACGGTGCCACCACGCGAGAATCCCATCAGCGCGATCCGGGTTGCATCA
>Ga0206907_1077_pt1 | contig 12955 bp, 14 predicted proteins | sample Alteio_BWOrgHeat_80_FD_152951 | JGI IMG/M metagenome (GOLD analysis project Ga0206907, IMG submission 152951) | Enriched cells from forest soil in Barre Woods Harvard Forest LTER site, Petersham, Massachusetts, United States -... | ecosystem: Environmental > Terrestrial > Soil > Temperate forest >...
GTTGTCCTGCCTTTTCTTTTTCATTCTTCACATGCGTTCGAATGGATTGTCGGGTCTCAGCATCGCGAATTACTATAAAATCCCAAGGCTGCATAAATCCGACGGAAGGTCCTGCATGTGCAGCGCGTAATAAGCAGTGTAGTGTCGTGTCGTCTATTTCATGGGGAATGAAATGGCGAATGTCTCGTCGTTCTTCGATCACACGATAAACTGCAGCACGCTCCGCATGAGAAAAAAAGGAATTGGTAGGTTCTTTCATAAGAACTTATTTTTCGGCCCTTTGAGTTTTACAGGGATACCTGAAACCATTAAATACATATGCTTTGCATAGTGGGCTGCAATTTGATTGGCGCGGCCTAAATAATCTTGAAATTGAAGTCCCCACTCGGTTGTAGGAACCGATCCAGAACCGACTTCGTTTGATACCAGTATGACTGTGATAGAAGAGGCAGCAGCGGTCTTGCAAAATTCTTCTACACGGGCACGAATTCGAATTTCAATATCCCCCGCTACCAGACATCCAGAGACATAAAGAGTCAAGCAATCAACAAGAACAACTTGTGTTTTCTTGGAAAGCTTTGGAAATACACTGGCGAGATCGATAGGATTTTCAATGGTGACCCAATGTGTAGGCCGATCCTTTTGATGTTGAGCAATTCGGCGTTTCATATCAGCATCACTCGGAGTTGCTGTCGCAACAAAAACAACATTTTTTGCAAGGCGTGCAGCGAGTGCTTGGGCATAATGACTTTTGCCACTCCGTGCGCCACCTGTGATATAGATTAACATAGGGTTTTTATCTGTTTTTCTTGAATCATTCGAACAGACCCTGTTGGCGCGATGAGTTTTGGAAAATGATGATCGGGCAGGCCCAACATTTCAAGCACAATGGCTGCCAGAGAACCTCCGTGTGCTACGAACATGACGTTTTGTTTTAAAAGTTTATCGGAAATAGAATTTATAAATCCTCGAATGCGTTTTCGTAGTGAAGCAAAGCTTTCTGCTCGCGGGATATGCACATTCATAGGATCTTTTATCCATTGCGCTGCGAGCGTCGGCCATTTTTTTTGGATATCTTCGAAACGTAGGCCTTCCCACGCGCCAAAATGAAGTTCTCTCAATGCAGAATGCTTTTCAATGGGAGACGCGCGTTTCTTCCAAATAAGATCAGCAGTTTGTTCAGCACGAAGGAGTGGACTTGAATAGCAAGAGTTGATTGAAAATGATGAAAGATGTTTTGCTGCTTCAGCTGCTTGGTTTTTACCGAGAGATGAAAGTTGTGGGTTTGAAGACCCACAAAAAGTACCGGAAAGACGAGTCTCTCCATGGCGAACAAGAAAAATAGTCATCACAAATCCTTGCCTCGAGGAAAATAAATAGTTTACCCTGGCAGGTCTTCTGACTCCTGGATCGATCTCCCCTCGGCCTTCCCAATCGTAAGATCAGTGGTCAATCGAGGTTCGTCCCCAGTTACAGCGGCGGGACCGTCTCCGACTTACACGGAGTTTCCTTTTCAGTCGCCAGAACTTCTGGCAACCACCTGGGTATTTTCTACAAATAGAGCGGGAAGGATTTTATATTAAGGCCTGTTTGAATACAAATCATTTTTATGACTCACTGCAAATATTTACAAACCGCTGGGCCAATGAGGGTTGCGAAGCAAAATGCAAATGACAATAGGAAGCCAATGTATTTTTTGAAATGAGCCCATCTCGAAATTTATTTTTTCCATCGTTGAGTTGATAAGCATAGTTCAAGGATCCTTCAGCTTTTAAATCTGAGAAATGAAATACGTGGGCTGGAAAACGTGTTTTTTTTAAACTCAGCAGATTATCTTTGTGAGACGTTGTCTGGACATAAGCCAATTTCATGCGTTGGCTCATTTCGGTTCTATAAGGAAAGGCTCCCACCATAGGGTGAGTGATTCCTTGAAAGTCTTTGAGCGTGCTCCCCAAATACATCAGTCCGCCGCATTCTCCATAAATTGGAAATCCTTCTTTTGATTTCAGATGGATGTCCTGACGGAGAAATCGATTGGCTGTCAGCTCTTTTCCCCACAATTCCGGATACCCTCCTCCGAGATAAAGACCTTTGGCTCCTTTGGGAAGTGAGTCTGTCATTGGGCTAAACGGAAGAATTTCCGCACCAAAGGCTTCTAAGAGATCGAGATTATCTTGGTAATAAAAACAGAAGGCGGCATCGCGGGCAACAGCAATAGCTGTACAGGAGTGGACAGGTTCTGGAAATATGGAGTGGGACGGTATTGGCAAAGCAGGAGCAGACTGTGCAATTTTGAAGATACGAGGCCAGTTGAATTGTGTTTTCATCTGCCGATCTAAATGGTTTATCCACTGAAAACGAAGCGGCTTTTCTGCAGCCGGAATCAGTCCTAAGTGGCGCTCTTTGATCTCAAGCATAGGATCTGTAAATAAGTAACCGACGACCTCAGCCTTAGCATATAGTTTGATAGATTCTTTGAGCCAATCAAGATGCCGTTGCCCAGCGACTTTATTCAAAACGATTCCTGCAACATGGACTTTCGAATCAAACGATTCAAATCCGTGAACGACCGCAGCAATGGACCGACAACTACTAGAAGCATCAACGACGAGAATCACAGGCGCTTTAAGCGTTTTGGCCATGTGCGCTCCTGATCCTCGTTCATCAGAGCCGGAGTATCCATCGAAGAGTCCCATTCCTCCTTCGATGATCGCAATGCGACTGTTTTTTGTTGCTCTTAAGAATAGTTCTCGGTTCACTTCTTCTGAATTAAAAAAACTATCTAAATTTCGAGAGATCCGTCCGGTTACCTGAGTATGAAGGCTCGGATCAATGAAGTCAGGGCCAACTTTAAAAGGTTGAACGGTATATTCCATTCGACGGAGTCGTGTCAGCATTCCGAGAGTGACCAATGTTTTCCCGACACCACTCTGTATACCTGCAACAAGTAACCTTGGCATCGAAATTGTTTTAGACATTGATTCCCTTGTTTACTAATGATTTTAAAAAGCCAGACTGAAAATGTTGATCTATAAAATCAGTGAGCTGATCAAATACAGTCTCTAAATGAGGAGTAGTTGCACCCAGCAGAGACTGTAATATAGCTGGATTTTCGAATAACCCATGTAAATAAAGTCCTAAAACATTTCCTTTTTCATTTTGCCAAGCTATATTTGGCAATACCATTCGAGCAGGATTTTTGGAAGTTTTCCGAAGAAATGTATGTCCCGTATGGATTTCGTATCCTCGAAATAGAGTATTACTTAAAGCCGACCATGGCTTGGCGACATCTGTAAAACGCATTTCTCGATGGCGAACTATTTTTCGAGATTTAAACGTTGTTGTTAATGGGAGTAATCCGAGACCGATGGTGTTAGCAACCTTCTCATACGGATCTTTCAGTGTTTCTCCCAGCATTTGCATACCCCCACAAATGCCAAGCACTCTTTTTCCAGCAGTCGCGTGAGCAAGTATTGCACGGTCGAGGCCTTGAGCACGTAACCACTTTAAATCATTCATCGTCTGTTTTGATCCTGGAAGAATAATCCAATCAACGTCATCAATATCTCGGGGTGTTCGTGCCCAACATAATTGAATGTGTTTTACATTTTTCAATGGCTGAAATTCATCTAAGTTGCTGATACGCGGGTAGCACACGATCGCGATTGTTTGTGTCGGGACGGTTGAATCGATTTTAGGATATTCATCAATGATGCCATCTTCTTCGGGCAATCCATGTTCCCACCACATCGGTAGTGTTGCAACGGTCGGAATCCCCGTGAGTTTTTGCAGTTTTTGGGGACCAGGAGACAATAGCGATGCATCGCCACGAAATTTATTCAATACGAATCCTCGGATTTGTTGACGATCTTCCTGTGATAATAAAGCCCATGTTCCATATAAATGCGCGAAGGCTCCTCCTCGATCGATATCTGTGACAAGTAAACAATCAGCCTTGGCATAGCGTGCAATACGTATGTTAACGATGTCGCTCGATTGCAGGTTAATTTCAGCTGGAGATCCAGCTCCTTCGATGATCACGATTTGATAAGTGTTTAAAAGTGATTCAAGGGACTCTCTTACGATCGGCCATAATTTTCGGCTGCGTTTTCGCCAAGGCATATGGGATAAAAGGCGATTTACTTTTCCTAAAAGAACCACCTGGCTTTTTGTATCTGCTTCTGGCTTTAGAAGAATTGGATTCATTTGAACTGTAGGAATAGTTTTTGCGGCCAATGCCTGAAAATATTGGGCGCTGCCAATTTCTCCGCTTTCAACGACCCGTGCATTGTTGCTCATATTTTGTGCTTTAAAAGGCGCGACGGTATACCCTAATCTTGCATACCACCGGCACAATGCTGTGGTCAACCAGCTTTTCCCGGCACCACTGGTTGTGCCAAGGACCATGATGGCTTTGGCTCTCATTTGATTAAAGAATTAGTAATCGATTCCCGGCTGGGCTTTGATGCGTTGGGTATTGTAAGGGTGTTTAACCTCACGCATTTCAGTAACTAAGTCGGCAAGTTCAATAATTTCGGGTGCGGCGTCGCGGCCTGTCATCAGAATGTGGGTTTGTGGATCTTTTTCTTTGAGCCCTTTGATGACCTCAGAGACTTGAAGAAACTCATACTTCAACACATAGTTCAACTCATCAAAGAAAAGAAATTTATGTTTCTTCGCTCGAATGAGCGTTAAACATTGTTCCCAGGCTTTCCGTGCAGTAGCCTTGTCTTGTTCCAAATTTTGGGTTTGCCAGGTAAAGCCATCGCCTAGCGCATAATGGTCGACTTGATCTTTAAAACGTTCTAACGCTTTTACTTCCCCAGTGATCCATTTCCCTTTCATAAATTGAACGATAGCAACTTTATAACCGCGGCCTAAGCATCGATAAACCATGCCAAAACCAGCTGTGGTTTTTCCTTTTCCGTTTCCTGTGTGGACCATGAGTAGCCCTTTGCTGACGCGCTCTTGAATATCCTCATGTTTGCGGGGGGCTTTATCTTCAGTCATTTTTTCTTTAAGTACATAAATGTTTCCCGATTGCCTTTGGTTCCCTTGACAGGCGAGTCGAATGTCCCCGCACATATAAAACTAAGAGCGATTGCTGTTTTTGTTACTTGTGTGATAAGTTCTTGACGAACAGCTTCGTCTTTCACAATTCCTTTAGGCGCTTGTTTGGGAGTTGCTTCGAACTGGGGTTTTACCAGAATCACCGCTTCTTTTCCCATTGGTAATGCTTTCCACACCGTGGGTAGTATTTTACTTAATGAAATAAAAGAGACATCGACAACAATAAAATCTGGTTTTTCTTTCAGTTGATTGGGATCCCAAAAACGAACGTTGACCTCGTCGAGGATAATCACCCGAGGATCTTTGCGAAGACGATCATCTAATAAGTTTTTTCCCACATCCAAAGCATAAACTTTCTGTACGCCACGTTGGAGGAGACAATCGGTAAATCCACCGGTAGAAGCACCGATATCGAGCGCAACGAGATCCTTAACGTCTAACTTCCAAAAATCGAGTGCTGAATTTAATTTGTCACCTGCGCGAGAAACAAAAGGAGAGATTTGTTGGAGGGTAACGAGTTCCGGGGTTTCAATAAGAATCCCGCCTTGCCGAGCAGATTGATTGCGATAAAAAACTCGCCCTGACATTATCAGGGCGAGTGCTTTAGATTGGTCTTCTACCCACCCTTTTTGAACGACCAGTTGATCTAGTCGTACTAAATGTCGAGGTGGCAATGGGTACAACTAGACAGTCGCGGTTACGCGAGCATTTTTGCGAACGAATTCGAGTGTTGATTGAGCAATCTTTTCAGGAGACAATCCGCACATATCGCGTAGAACCTGTTGTGGACCATGATCAATGAATTTATCTGGAATGCCAATACGATGGATGCGAGCATCGGTTCCTTCCATCGCTTCAAGTACCGCACTTCCGAAGCCTCCTGGCAAAACATGTTCTTCAACGGTGACGAAGTTCTGTGTTTGAAGACGTAATTGTTTGAGAAGATCAACGTCGATGGGTTTCACAAACCGCATATTAACGACGCCACAAGGAATGCCTTCTTTTTCGACGATGGCTGCTGCTTTGAGTGCAGGATGAACCATGGCGCCAATGGCCAAGATATAAACATCTTGTCCTGGTTTTAAAATAATGCCTTTCCCAATAGGGAGTGTGCGCAATTCAGCATCCATCGCAACACCTTCACCCGAGCCTCGAGGATAACGAATCACACTTGGGGTACTAAGAGTCAAGGCTGTTTTGAGCATGTGCTGAAGTTCATTTTCATCAGCAGGGGCCATGACGGTGAAGTTCGGAATAATACGAGTGAACGAGAAGTCAAAAACGCCATGATGAGTCGGACCATCTTCACCGACAAGACCTGCGCGATCTAAACAAAAGACCACGGGTAATTTTTGGAGAGCAACATCATGTTCCATTTGATCAAAGCCACGTTGCATAAAGGTCGAATAGATTGCACAGACGGGACGTAATCCATCACATGCCATTCCGGCGGCAAAGGTCGCTGCATGTTCTTCGGCCAAACCGACATCAAAAAAGCGTGTCGGAAATGCTTTACGCATAAAATCAGTGCCAGTCCCTTCAGGCATTGCAGCCGTAATAGCAACAATGCGTTTATCTGTTTCAGCCAGTTTCACGAGTGTTTCCCCAAAGACTTTGGTATAGGTGGGGAGGGGAGGAGTAGTGGGTTTAATCATCGTTCCTGTGGCGACATCAAATTTTCCAGGACCATGCCAGGTGTAAGGATCTTTTTCGGCAAAGTCATATCCTTTTCCTTTTTTCGTCACAATATGAAGCATGACCGGACCTTTGAGAGACTTGATATTTTGAAGAACTTCTACCAGTTTGTGGACGTCATGGCCATCGACAGGTCCAAAATACGAGAACCCTAATTCTTCAAAGAGCATGCCTGGGAAAAGAAGTACGCGTACACGTTTGGCCACGCGTAATAATCCCGCACCGTAGAACTGAATACGTTTTAGGAATTTTTCGACTTCATTTTCCATTTTTTTGGCCAATCCACCGGTTAAAAGCTTTGTGAGAAATGAGCCAAGGGCGCCAACGCGATTGGAGATGAACATTTCGTTGTCATTGAGAACCACGAGAAGATCTGATCCTAAGTGACCTGCATTTTGAAGACCTTCAAACGATTCACCGCCGGTGATACAACCGTCGCTCACAATGGCGACAATCCGATGATCTTGTTTTTGTTGATCGCGTGCCACCGCCATTCCTAAGGCAGCAGAAATAGCCGTGGAAGCATGTCCGGCACCAAAGGCATCGTAAGGAGATTCATCGCGTTTCAAAAATCCTGATAGGCCGTTTAACTGTCGAATACTGTCAAAACGATCTTGGCGACCCGTTAAAATTTTATGTCCGTAGGTTTGATGTCCTGTATCCCAAACCAATCGATCTGCAGGTGTATTAAATACATAATGTAAAGCAATGGTAAGTTCGGTTGCGCCGAGCGAAGAACTGAGATGTCCGCCCTTCTTCGATACGGTTTCGAGAATCCGATCTCGCATTTCGCGTGCCACTTGGGGCAATGATTCGATAGGCAAACGACGAAGGTCTTGAGGATCTTTAATTTGGTTCAGTAGGGCCATTGATCAATTCCTCGCTATTTAATGATCTCGCTCAACGATGTAGTTGGCGAGTTGCTTTAAAACTTGTGCACGCTCTCCGAAAGGTTTAAGCGCGTTTTTTGCTATTTCCACTAGCTCTAATGCTTTTTTCTTTGATTCTTCCAAGCCAAACAGCGCTGGATAGGTCAATTTCTGATTTTTACTATCACTACCTTTTTTCCCTAGCTTCTTTTTGTCCGCTGTAATATCTAATATATCGTCAGCAATTTGAAATGCTAAACCGATGGCTTCTCCATAGGTTGCGAAACATTTCACTTGTGTTGGTGTGGCATCTGCTAATAGAGCGCCTGCTTGAAGACTTGTTCGAATCAACGCTGCCGTTTTATGTTTGTGTATATACGTTAAAATTTTTTCGTGTTCTTTGTGTTTCTTCCATTTTCCTAGCTCCATTTGGATGTCGACCACTTGGCCACCGATCATTCCAAAAGTACCCGAACCATGGGCAATGAGCTCCAAAACAGCAATAACTGAAGGCGCACGTACGCCCTTTATTTTAACATTCTTAGCGATGATCTCGAAAGCTTTGGTGAGTAATGCATCCCCTGCCAAAATCGCGATGGCTTCCCCATATACTTTATGACTCGTGGGACGACCCCGGCGTAGATCGTCATCATCCATGGCTGGCAAGTCATCATGAACTAAAGAATAGGTATGGATCATCTCCATCGCTGCAGCGGTAGGAAGCGCAATTTCTGGCTTTTTTCCACAACATTCCACGGCCGCCAAGACCAAGACTGGGCGGAGACGTTTGCCTCCAGCAAAAATAGAATAGCGCATCGCTTCATGAACAATTTCGGGATCTGCTGTTGTTTTGTCGAGATACAGGTTTAGGGCTTGATCCGCTAATTTGGAACGGGTTTTGAAATAACTATGGAGCGGTTCAGGCATCATGATGAGAGATCTCCTTCGGAAAAGGGTTTAAGTTCGTCAGAGTCGTTCGTTAAAATTTCCACTTTCTTCTTTGCATCTTGCAATCGTTTCTGACAATGTCGAGTCAGTTGAATACCTTCTTCAAATAGTTTCAGTGACTGTTCTAAATCCACTTCTTGTGTTTCCAATGCATTCACAATCGCCTCTAAGCGTTTCAATTGTTCTTCAAAGGATTGTTCTTTCGATTTGGGCATACAAATGACCTTCTTTCAATTGTACTTCAACACGATCTTTTTCCTGGAGTTGGTTTGCGTGAGTGACCAAGCGTTTTTTTTCGTCCCACACCAACGCGTACCCTCGCCCTAAAATACTAAGGGGTGAGAGGAGCTGAAGTTTTTCCGTTAAACGTAAAAATTGGTTTTCATGGTCAGTGAGAACACGGGTGGCAGAACCGAAAAAGCGTTCTTGAAGACTATCCAAGTGTTGTAATTGATTATCGATCCATACACGAGGTCCTCGTCGAATTCGTTCAGCACTTAAACTTGATAATCGGTCAGTATAGATATTGAGTTGATTGACTATCGAACTCTTTAAGCGTTGAATCGATTGCTGTAACGATTCCATTAAATCGGATTTGTTTTGCACGACCAATTCTGCCGCCGCCGACGGCGTCGGCGCTCGCAAGTCGGCCACAAAATCGGCAATTGTAAAGTCTGTTTCATGACCTACGCAAGAAATAATAGGAATATGTGAAGCGGCAATCGCACGGGCAACGACTTCTTCATTGAATGCCCACAGATCTTCGATTGATCCCCCGCCTCTTCCCACTAAAAGAACATCCAATGTTGGATATTGACGATTGAGTGTTCGGATCGCGGAAGCAATCTCATCGCCTGCTCCTTCTCCTTGGACACGAACCGGCGCGATTAAAATTCGCAGATTGGCAAACCGTCGATTCAAAATAGACAACATGTCTCGAATGGCCGCCCCTTGAAGGGAGGTGACGAGTCCTATCCATTCGGGGATTTTGGGAATTGGCTTCTTGCGATCCTCTTCAAAAAGTCCTTCTTTTTGTAGTTTGGCTTTGAGTTGTTCATAAGCGAGCTGAAGAGCGCCTTTGCCTTCGGGTTCCATGCCTGTCGAGATAAGCTGAAACTTCCCTTGCGCAGGATAGATCGAAAGACGGCCCTGAACGGTAACAGCTAGTCCATTGTCTGGACGAAAGCGTAATTTGCGTGCATCTCCGGCAAATAAGACGCCCGAAAGTTGAGCTTGATCATCCTTAATGGTGAAATAAAAATGACCCGAAGGATAAAGTTTTGCATTGGAGAGCTCACCGCGAACCCACACATGGGAATAACATTCTTCCAAAGTGACTCGGCTATCGTTGACAAGTTCGGAGACAGAGAAAATACGCATTTTTTAGTGGGCAGAGGGGTGTGGGCAGTGGGCAGAATATAAATCAATCTGCCTGCCCCCTACTGCCATCAGCCTTCTGTTCACTTCTCTTCCCCAAGGTTCGTTGGCAGCGGCACAATCTCCATAATGCGCTCAATACTGAGTGCTTTGCCAGTTTCTTCATTCACAGAGACTACGCATCCACAAACGCGGGCATCGCCAGTCCCCACTTGAAGACGTTGATGTAGGCCAGTTAAAAATCGTTCAACAGAACTTTTAATTTCTCCACCGATAACACTGTTATAAGGCCCACAGCATCCCACATCGGTGAGATAAGCAGTCCCTCCTGGAAGAATACGTTCGTCGGCAGTTTGAACATGGGTATGGGTTCCGACAACCATTGTGACCAAACCATCGAGATGCCAGCCCATCGCTGATTTCTCAGCGGTAATTTCGGCGTGCATGTCGACCAAAATAATGGGAGTTTCCTGCCGCAGGCGACTGACTTCGTGCGTTCCAATGGTAAAAGGACAATCAGTGAGTGGCATATAAACACGTCCCATGAGTTGAAGAACAGCAATCTTTTTTCCAGATTTTCCTGTGTAAATGCCAGATCCTTTGCCAGGGACACGGCTGGGATAGTTGGCTGGACGTAAAAGACGCGGATCATTCATGATGGGCAATACATCTTTCTTGTCAAAACTGTGATTGCCTAACGTCAATACATGAGCGCCCATCTCAAACAATTCTTGGGCAATTTTAGGCGTAAGGCCTTTGCCATGAGCGGCGTTCTCGGCATTGACCACAACGAGTTCTGGTTTATATTTTTCGAGGAGTGCGGGAAGCGCGCGTTTTAAGCCTTCCCGGCCGGGTTTCCCGAAGATGTCGCCGAAGAAGAGAAGATTCATGAGATTAATTAAAAATTAAAAATTTAAAGTTAAAAATGAAGGTAATCATTGAGTTTTTTAATTTTGAATTTTAAATTTTGAATTGCTTGTTTCTGTTATGACTTCATCCACCTTGCAATCATGAGGTTCCAGTGGCAATAGGTGATCCACTATTTGAATCGAGAATGCTAAACCAATGCTATAGGCCTTTGTCATAGACGGTAGAAGTCTATCAAAATAGCCAGCGCCATATCCGATACGTCCACCCTTCCGATCATAGGCAGCTCCGGGGATTAATGCCACGTCTATTTCGCTTGGCGAAACAAGGCGAATTTTATCTGCTTTGGGTTGCAGAATTCCATGCGTCGGACCTTTTTCCAAATCATTCCAATAACGAAGTTCAGATAAGCTGAGTTCTGGGTCATCTGCTGTCACTACAGGAACGACAATACGTTTGCCTTGAGCAAATCCTTGATGAATGAGAGAGTGGGTTTCGACTTCAGAGCCAAATGAAATCGTAACCAAAATAGTTTTTGCTGAGCGCCATTGAGGATGTCCCATGACTTTTTGAATGATGGCCTTGCTAAAAGAGTTGCGTGTGGTCGGACTCAAAGCCTTACGCGCCTCTAAGATTTTTTTTCGTATGTCTGTTTTTTCCACAGGTTAATCCTTTTCTGAATTTCAGCTTCATAACCAATATCGGTGGGTTCATACAAAGGCACTGGTTGAGGCCAATATACTTGTGGAATGTAGTGGCCAGGATAATCGTGAGGATAAAGATATCCTTTGCCATGCCCTAACGCTTTTCCATCCATTGTTGCATCTTTTAAATGATTCGGCACTTCGCGAGGTACTCCCTGTTCCACTTGCGCAATTGCATTATTAATTCCGAGATAAGCCGCATTGGATTTAGGAGCAGTAGCAATATAAGTAGCTACTTGGCCAAGAATAATGCGTGCTTCTGGCATTCCGACGAATTCAACACCAGCCAATGCAGCATGCGCCATAAGAAGTGCACGAGGATCGGCGTTGCCGACATCTTCACTGGCAGAAATAATCAGACGACGGGCAATAAAACGGGGATCATCCCCTGATTGCAACATGCGGGCCATCCAATAAAGCGCGGCATCGGGATCTCCCCCCCCGAAGCGATTTAATGAAAGCAGAGGCAATATCATAATGCTGATCTCCGGACTTGTCATATACCATGGATCGTTTCTGAACGCATTCTTCGGCAACTTTTAAGGTGATGTGAATAATTCCTCTTCCCTCTCCTGCGGAACGTGGGAGAGGGTAAAGGGTATCCGGACCTTCTCCCATCTTGGCGACGGGAGAAGGCGTAGTAGGGGTTGTTAAAGCCGCTAACTCCAACGCATTTAATAATCGTCTCGCATCCCCATTGGCTTGGGTAATGAAATGTAATCGCGCGTCGGGATCTAACTGAATGTCAAGTTTTCCCAATCCTCGTTCCGAATCTGTTAAAGCATGATCGATAACTTTGTTCAGCGCTTCTTCTGTTAACGGTTTAAATTCAAAGACTTGCGCACGCGAGAGTAATGCCGAATTCACATAAAAAAAAGGATTTTCAGTTGTTAAACCGATCAGTGTAATGATTCCTCGTTCAACATCAGGTAAAAGTGCATCTTGCTGGGCTTTATTAAAGCGATGGATTTCATCCAGTACCAATAGCGTTTTCTCTCCTGTTAAGGAGCGTCGTTCTTTGGCATTGTGAATAACAGCACGAACATCTGCGACGCCAGCGGTGACCGCATTGAGGGATTCCACTTTAGCTTTGGTTTGACGAGCAATGAGACGGGCCAATGCCGATTTTCCGCAGCCTGGAGGGCCAAAAAAAATAGCTGAACTTAATCGATCTGCATCGACGGCGCGACGCAATAGTTTTCCTTCGCCTAAGATATGTTCTTGCCCTGCCCATTCGCTAATCGTTCGAGGAGTCATTCTTAAAGCAAGTGGCGTATTCGGATTTACAGAGGATGGCTGATCAAATAATCCAGGAGTTTCTACCGATTTAGAACGAGGCATTTTTAAGAGAATCTCTCCCCTGATGGGGGAGAGGGATTTAACACAATCATTAGCTTGGTGTTGCTCCTAGGAGTGCGGAGTCCA
>Ga0206907_1078_pt1 | contig 12874 bp, 10 predicted proteins | sample Alteio_BWOrgHeat_80_FD_152951 | JGI IMG/M metagenome (GOLD analysis project Ga0206907, IMG submission 152951) | Enriched cells from forest soil in Barre Woods Harvard Forest LTER site, Petersham, Massachusetts, United States -... | ecosystem: Environmental > Terrestrial > Soil > Temperate forest >...
TAACTGTTTTTAAACTCACTAAATTCGTTCCAATTTTTTTTGGTCTTTTTATTAGCCGGATCTCGTATTGCCTTCCCATCTACTGCAAATAAATAGCCATAGTCGCCAGGGGTTAATGTAGCTGTATAGGTCCACAGTTGTTTTCCTTCTTTTTGCATAGGCTCGGCTTTCCATCCTGTAAAGTCTGCTCGAATCATGACAAGACGAGCTTTGGCATTATTGAAAGAAAATAAAATTTTTCGATTTCGACTTGCTTCATGACCCTCTGTAGATGAAAGAGCAGGAGCCGATAATGGAGCTGGCGCCGGTTTTTTTTGCAAAGAAGATGCTTCCTCTCCTGCTTCCATAGGTTTAGAAGCTGCTCCAGTATTAACTGTAGAGCTACTCAGAGAAGGTGTCGAGATATTTTCTGATGGAGGAGGTTCTCTTCTTTTCGGAAGAGTAGCTATAGACTTTGATGGAGATGAGATTTGCCCCCCTTTGAGACGATCAATCAGAAAAAAAATGCTACCGACCATGACTGCAAAATTAAGAATCAACCCTAGAAAAACAAAAAACTTTTTCATGCAGGTTTTTTCGGAGTCATCCCTGGAGGAGGTACCCCTGGCCCTGGCGGTACAGTGGGCTTTGGCATCGTTCCTGTCGGAGGAGGTGTGGCCACTTTAGTAGTCATCGGTTTAGGAGCCGCAGCAGGCATAGGAGTAGGAGGCACAAATGGTTTATCAATATCGTTAACTGTTAAGGGAATTCCACTTCCCTCTTGACTTGTTGGAAATGGAGGAGGAGTCATGCCAAAACTTTTTTGCATAACTTCTATTTGTTGTGTGACATTGGCAATAATTTTAAGCAATTTATCAACAACCTCAGGTGGGAATGGAGATGATCCTGCGGGTCCAGAGGATTGAGGCTTGTTGACTTGTCGCAATAACACCATTTGCATATCCGCTAAACGCTGCGACATTCCATCCAAGCGATCTACAACTTCTTTACTCACAGGCAAAGAAGTAGGAACTTGGGCACTGGGAGTCGATATGGGAGAAACATTCGGTTGTGCAGGAGAAACAAATTCGATTTTATTATTAGCAGGAGTTATCGTTGCAAACGGTTTTTGTGCTTGTGCTTTTAATTGTTCAAATGTGGGTTCTTTTGCAATGGGGACAGTGGGTAAAGGAGCAATAACAGGACTAGGAGTCGGAGGAAGATCCTCTACTTCTATAGGAGGCATTTTGAAAGCGTCAGAAGAATCATCCTGAATTTTAGGATTTCGGAGTTTCCCCAAAAGCCATACCATCGTCGCTAAACTGAAGAGAAGAACCGTAAGCGCTAACCACAACAAAGGATCTTGTAAATTCAGATTCATGCAAAAGGATAATACTAAAACTTTTATAGAATGTTATTGATTGTCGATTTTACGTCAGTATGATCCACTTTAGTCGTGCACGCTGTAAGAAATAATTTATGGCCCGGTGGGGGAATTGGTAGACCTAGCAGACTCAAAATCTGCCGATCTCACGATCATGTCGGTTCGAGTCCGACCCGGGCCATTCTTTTAACGATAAGTAGCAAGTAATAAGTTTCAAGTGATAAGTAAAACAACGATGCTTTTATCTTCAATCAATATTCCGCTATTATTTATAACGTGTACCTTACTTGTAACTTGTTCCCTGTAACTTGAGGTTCTCCATCCCCCTATTAAAGTGGTATCGCCAACATAAACGCGATCTTCCGTGGCGTCAAACCCAAGATCCCTATCGCATTCTTATTTCCGAAGTGATGCTTCAACAAACCCAAGTTCAAACAGTTATCCCCTACTATCATCGTTTTATTAAAACTTTTCCCTCCTTTAAAGCATTGGCAAACGCATCAGAACATGCGGTTCTCAAACTCTGGGAAGGATTAGGATATTATTCGCGTGCTCGGAATCTTCACAAACTTGCTAAAAAAGTATGTGAGCTTCACGAGGAAAACCTTCCGTCTAACTATGAGGAATTAATTTCACTCCCTGGAATTGGACGCTATACAGCAGGAGCTATTCTGAGCATCGCTTTTGATAAACCTTTTCCTCTTTTAGATGGAAATGTTCAACGCGTTTTTGCTCGCCTTTACGCGATTGATGATAATTTAAGAGAACCTCAAACAATTCAAAAATTATGGACTCTTTCTGAAGAGCTACTAGATCGCCAGTCTCCAGGAGACTATAACCAAGCCTTAATGGAACTCGGGGCAACGATCTGCATTCCAAAAAACCCAAAATGCCTAATCTGCCCAATTCAACGTTACTGCAAAGCATTTGCCACAGGCCAACAAAATATACTGCCCGTCAAATCCAAAGCAAAACCTATTCCTCATTATCACATCGGAGCCGGTGTCATTTGGAAGAAAGGAGAAATACTCATCAGTCAACGACCCTCTAAAGGTCTTTTAGGCGGATTATGGGAATTTGCCGGTGGCAAACAAGAAACAGGAGAATCGATTACTGATTGTGTACAACGCGAAATCAAAGAAGAGCTGGGAATTTCGGTAAAGGTGCAATCTGAAATTGCTACTGTTGATCATGCCTATACTCACTTTAAAATTACGTTGCACGCACACGAATGCAAATATATCTCTGGCACTCCCAAAACAATTGGATGCCAAGATTGGAAATGGATAAAACCTCATGAACTACGTGACTATGCATTTCCAAGTGCAAATCAACCCATCATCGAAAAGATTCTGAAGGATTCCCTCTCCCAGGACAAAAGCGTCTTTTTTCATTCATGAAGTGGATTTCTATTATCGCTCTCATAGCGTTTTTGCCTTTTATCAATCGTCCACTTTTCATCGATGATCATGCAATTTTCCAACAAGCAGAGTCCTTATCCACACGTTTAGCCACTCCATATTCGACTTATCCTGAACAATTGGGTTGGACCCCAGGTCACGATGTAGGAGAAGACAATCCCCCCATTTTCTTTTATTTACTAGCTCTCTTAATTCGAACATTAGGACCAACGCTTTGGAAAATACATCTCGTTCTATTTTCAATTCATCTTTTAGGGTTATGGGCGTTTTATGGGTTGGCTAAACGTTTTACACAATATCCTCAATGGGCCACTTTGTGTTGGCTATTCACCCCTCATTATTTTGTAACAGCGCAAAGCCTATTGGTAGATAGTTTCCTGATAGATTTATTTTTGTTGGCCATGTTCTGTTTAACGCAACGATGGATGTTGATGGGAGCTCTTCTTCTCGGCATTGTCCCTCTCATTAAATACGCAGGACTCTTAAGCTGGCCGATCGCAGGACTATGGATTCTTTTAAGAAAAGAAAGGAATAGCCGAGATTGGATCTATTTCTTAATTCCTATTGCCCTCTTTGCAAGCTGGATGTTGTGGAGTCGATCTATTTATGGGCATGATCACTTCACAGCTGTAGCACGTTCGCGAATGACATGGCCTGGACTTTCTAATTACTTAGTACTAGGTCGTTTTTGGATAGGAACTACTCCGATCGTTCTTGTCGGGTTGATTGGATTGAGTCAAATAAAACAGATAAATAGAGAAATCGTTTTTCTTGCCAGTTGGCTCGTTCTAGGTCTCGTGGGACTCTCTTTTGCACTGCCTTGGGTTTGCGCACGATTTTTGGTCATCATTGGACCTCCTAGTGTTCTCCTCAGCATAGTGATCATGGAAAATGTGTTTCCAAAATTGCTTGATCGCTTTACGATCCGCTTCATTGTTCTTTTACCGATCATTGTGTTGAGTTTATTGTTGGCACAGATTGATTATGCACAAGCACGAAACGATGTCGCGATAGCCCAGCAGGCAAATCAATGGCTAGACAATCACCCAGCGATCGGCAATTACTACTATCCTGCAGCTGCATTGGGTGGACTCAGTTATTACCTTAACAAAGCCCATTGGCAAGCCATAGAACCAGCAAAAATTGTTCAAACAGGATCTTATGTGCTCTTGCCGACGCGAACACTTCCTTCACTTTTTTGGCCAAAATTAGATCGCGCTCATATTCTCGAACGCTGGGACTACAACACATGGAACCCCCTACGTGTATTGGATAATCCAAGCGGAGCTGGATTTTATGGGTCAATTTGGGGAGCGCTTCCTTTTTCCTTCAGCAAAGGGCCGGTTGAAACCTATTTAATCGTCAGAAATGAAAACGATGAACAAACGAAGTGATCTGCGGATGGGCTCTTCGGAAACGCGGATTGTATTTCGTATAAAAAAACAAAACAGCAATAAAGATAACCACAAAAGCAATAACCTTAAATGCAAATTTAAGAAAACGAAGTCCGAACCACACCGCAACAGCCAAACCCGCAATAATTAAATAATCGGTCATACATTCTCCCTAAGGGCCAGGTTGGTCAGGTCCTGACGCGGTAAATATCAAATCGTTCTAATGGATCTTCGAATGTCAATGTCCAAGGCATCGCACCCCAAGCAGAAGCATAAAATCCTGCACCGCTTGGAATATCCATGACACGCAAAGGATTATGACTACCAAATCGCCAATAAAGGCCCACTTCGAACCGTTCAGGATTAGGAATTTTCCACCATGACCACATTCGATAATTTGCTTTAAGAAGTAAATCCCCGGACTTAAACACTTGATTCGGAAAAGCTGCTTCGAAACCCAACGGTGCTAAATAAGGTTCAAAACCAAAAAAAGTATCTCCTAAGTAATACCAATGATGATTGGCTCGCGGAGAAGCATTTTGCAAAAGAGGTAATTGAGCAGTAATTTGATCTTTGAGTCGTAAAACAGTATTGGCTTGGTCATAATCGGCCTGCGCAAGAAAAAATCCTAAGCAGGCCGTTCCAACCCAAGTGGCATACCATACCCAACGCGGGAAAGCTCTAAGACTTTTTTCAAAGAACCAAATACTGGGTGGTAATATCAAAAGGTAATAGCGTGCGGCCGTCCATGGCATCACGACAAAAAGACTTAATAATCCTAGAAAAAACCATAACTTTAGAAAGAGATTGGTACGGTCAAAACTAACGTGCAAAATAAAAGCAAAAGCTGTCGTCACAAAAAAAGAAAAAAGAATACTTTGGACTGCTGAAAAACCCCCCACCCTTGAATTTAAAATCATGGCTAAACCAATAAATAAAATGACAAGTGCTAAACAAATCATTCCCCGGCGCTGCCTCCAGAGAATAACAGGTGATGCAAAAAGAAAGACAAAACTACCACCTAAAAAGCTTAAGGTCACCAGTGCTTTATGAAGATTGAGATGAGAGAGATGAATTCCGCGTTGACTGGCTACCCAAAAATGAGGAGCCCCATACAGAATCCATGTCCAAAGCCCCCAGCCCCCGACCAAAACGCCGGACACTCCAAGACTAAGAAGTAGACCTTTCGTAGGTTTGGGTGTTTGAGACAAATACCAAGCACAAAAAATAACGGGGACAATGAGAGCCCCTGTATATTTCGTTAAATAAGTCATCGCCATAAAGACGCCGCAAAGCAAAAAGAGTACTGATTGATTTTTCTCAACTGCTTTAAACCAAAAATAGACGGATAACATAAAAAAAGTAAGCAATGTGTTATCGAGGAGAAGAGAATAAGAAGTGAGCCAAAAGGCGGGGGTAATTGCAACAAGACTTGCACAAGCCAGGGGATGATCAGAAAATCGCTTCCCAAGAACATAAGTACAACACACAGTGATCCATCCCATAAAAATCATAAATAATCGCAATTTCCAAACATCTTCCCCAACACATTTCATCACACCTGCTAATAAATAATGATGCACAAGAGGATTTACAAGGCGCGGAAGACTCCCTCGCTCCCATCCTTTGGTTTTAGGAAGTTCGTCATCGGCTATAAAATCGTAAGGTCTTAAAGGGTGAGAAAGAAGATTTTTAGCGACTACGACATGGTAGTAATCGTCTACAAAATAAGCCCGATGAATAAAGGGGAGTGTCGTCACACTGATTAAAAAAGTTAACAAAAGCAGCGCTTTGTAATCGGTCATAAACCCATTATGGATAAAAGAAAGACTTAGATCACTATGTTGCAGTTTGGCAGGTGGGATAGCCTAAGCCTATTGAGCAGAAATATCCTTCCAATATTTCCAATATGCGTATTTGAACTTCGGCTTGAAACAGATTGTGATCAACCGGCGCAGTTGGCGATAATTTGAAATAGAAATTTCCCACTAATGAATCCGCAGCATATCGCGCAGCCAGTTCAATATGAAATCGACTCACTTCCCGATAAATTGTAGAGCAAAGTGCTGGTTTCTCTGTTTCGTCGACAGCGTGGGCTTTCAAATAGCCCTCAATTAAAGCTTCCATAATGCCGATATTAATTTGAACCCCTTCAAGATTGATGGGTAATGCTCCTTTGATGGCAGACCGGATGGCATCTGCTAAATCATCCCATGTCATCCCAAGTTGAATATCATCTAAATCGACAAGAGTTGCTAAAGACCAGGAATGTCTTTCTCGAACAAATATGGCATTGGCAATTTTGGGATCATTATGGGAAGGGATTTCAGCAAGATCAGGAAGAGGGTCTACAAGCGAATAGCGTTGGCGAAGTTTCTTAAGTAATATCTGAATTCGTTCTTTGTAGTTTTCATAAAAATCGTTTTTGAGAGAGGCCTTTTGGTTTGATGTGGGACTAAGACTCAAAGGCATTTCTCGCCCAAGAAGAATTTGTTCTAAATAATCAATATGGTAATGGGTATCATGAAAATGCGGCAAAACTGTCCACCATTGATCCGAAGGAATAAGAGAAAGTATCTGGTGAAAAATTGCGATCCCTTCTCCAAAAGCATTGGCAATACTAACTCGTTCCTCCGAAGGAACTTCGGATAATGAAACATAGGTTTCTCCTGGAATAAAATTCATACAACGCCACATATAATCTTGTGAATCTTTGTAAAACAAATCTTGGGTCTGTTTATAAAAAACATGGCGATAATTCAAAGGCTGCCAATGAATTGGTAGCGAAGCGCGAAGTTGTGCCTCTCTAAAAAGAGTCAGATTATGTTCTAACAATGCGAAATCTCGACCCTTACGACCTCGTTGTAAAACCCACAATGAGTGATCTGGCATTTCCGCAACATAAGTGGTATTTATCTTCCCTCCTTTTAATCGCCACACACGCACGTTGGATAGTGGCTGTTCAGTTCCAAAATAATGCGGTAAGACAGAAATCACCTGGCTGCGTTCATTCGCATCGTCCAGAGGTTCCGCATTTTTGGAGGGAACAACATCTTCTGACCAGAACGCCGTATCTCTCACTACTGAGATAGAACTTGCGCCATCACTAATGGGGATTTGTCGATCCTTGATGCATCTCAAAAAATGATCCATTTCGTCTTGTAAAAGTGATGGAGTTGCAAAATTCACAACTTCTGAAATTTTCGTTTCATGATCAATAAAGGTTAATGTATTGTTCATCCAATCGAATACTGCTGTTTTTTTCTCTCCTACAACGCGCATCAATCGTTCATGCGATTCTTCAGGGTAATCCCGACGCAAATCAATATCGACTTGCACCATTCCCTCTTGGGTAATCATTTTGCCTTTTATCCTCACATCATCGCGATGAGGACTTACAATAAGCGTTAAAGTATCCCACCGCGCATCCGAGCCCAGCATTCCACCGACTAAGGTCGCTGCATGCGGACCTAAATCCTGAATGACGTGCCCATGCAGTAAACGATCAGGAGGATTGTGATTCAAAATGTGAATCTCAATCGACTGAATGGGTCCCAGTTCTTTTTTACGCTCTCTTAAAAGGGCAAAAGCGGGATGATAAAGAAGGATATGCCCTATCATTAATATTTTCCCGTTTTGTCTAGCAAGATCTACTAATTGAGACGCTTCTTCTTCCGTAGGAGCAAACGGCTTCTCTATATAGACATCTTTCCCATGAATAAGCGCTTCTCGTGCATATTCAAAATGGGTTTCGGGCGGACTAACAATCACAATGGCATGGATAGAAGGATCTGTTAGGACTGAATAATGATTCTGTTGACGAGATCGAATGTTGATGTTCCTATCCCACCGGTATTTTTTTGCAAGGGATTTGGCATTTTCTCCGGCAATTACAGTAAACATTAATCGGCTAACAGAAGAAGATTTCAATGCTTCCAATATCCGAAGACCGAAATTACCGGTGCCGATGACACCGATATGAGTCGAGTGTTTCGCACGAAAATTTCGGGAGATACGGTTCCACCACAGCCAACGCCATGAGAGGTTAATAAACGTCGGCTGTGAAATTGCTTGCACATTCCAAAGAAGATTATTTTGAAATGAATAAAAAGATCTACTATTTTCGGAGTATGTAGAGGGGATACGAGAAAAACCACTGGAATAGACACAATGGATCAGTAATATCACAGAAATGGCTCGGCGAATGATCTTCATAAGAACAGAAAGTGTAATTTGTTTCTGACGAAGAAGGGATAGGTCGAGCGGCTCTAATTTTGCTGCAAAAAGACCTAAAACTTGTTTCGAAACGAATTCTAAGGTTTGGAATCTTTAAATAAATCCTCGGCTGCGACAAAGTGATACCCTTTGGCTTCAAGTGTTTCAATGACGATGGTAACTGCAGCTAACGTTTTTTCTCGATGCCGGCCGCCATCATGAAATAAAAATACGCCTCCTGGCACAGCATTATGAATATAAGCCTCGGCCTTCTGTTCAGGCGTTTCAACAACTCGCCAATGCCCAGGTTGATCCTGATATTTGTTCATCCAATCACATCCAAAAGACCAATGCACCAATGCATATCCTTTTTCTTTAAGTGTGGGGAGCAGCCACGTATGATTAAAATATCCGTGAGGCATTCGAACCACTTTGGTATGAATGCCCGTTGCTCGTTCTAAAGATTGTTCGGTTTGGTCCAGCTCATGTATCAGTCGTTCTGGAGCAGCATTTTTAACTTTGTGGTAGTCGAAATGGTTATAGGTATGGTTCCCCACTTCATGCCCTGCATCAACAACTTGTTTAGCGATTTTTGGATAGCCTTCAATTTGAGAGCCTTCCATAAAAAAAGTGGCACGAATATGATGTTTCTTCAGCAATTCAAGAATGGGAATTGTAAACGGTCCTGGTCCATCATCGAATGTTAGTGCAATCACTTTTTCTCGCGGTTCTCCCGGCTTAAAATATTTTTGGTAGTAGAATTTTCCGGGTTCGTAAGCCATTGTCGCCTTAGGTAATAAGCAAGAAGCGAGAAGCAAGAAGCCGGAGGTAAGCTGCGAGATGCGAGAAAGTGTACACCCACTTCTTACCTCTCGCTGCTTGCTTCTAACTACTTGCTGCCTGCTGGTCCCTCTCGCTGCTTGCTTCTCACTTCTCACTCTCATAATCATCTCCCCAATACTAAATTCAAAATACTAAGTCCTGCTGCGCTCATCAGTGGAATCATTAGATTGTCATTCCATTTCCATTGCTTCGCTTCAACCCAAGCGCCCCAAATCGATCCTAGAATAGCGACCGGCCACCGTAGAAAAAAAAGACTCCAAATCAACGATACAACAAAAAAAACCAGACTCCCTTCGTACGTTTTAGAGGAATTCAAAGGCAATGGTCGTGTTCCATATTTTTTCCCTACAAGCGCTGCTGCAGCGTCTCCAAAAATTAAAAAACCTATGGCTGGCAAAATAATGCGCGGGTTTGTAAAGATAAGCATGGTGAACCACACACCCAAAATCATCCAAAGCACCGCCGAGGGCTCACAGATCTCACTTGGACGATACAAATCCCCAAATCGTTTTAAAAAATAGGCATTCAGTTCAGGTCGTCTGAGACGCAAAAACTCTGTGACTAAAACAACGACCATCCATATGCCCAACAGACAAAGACTGATTTTTCTAGGCAATAAACAATAAATGGCCATGTAGATGAGAGCCAGATGATGAAACATTTTGCGCTTAATTTCGTCGGAGAGTTTCATATCCCTTGCGTATTCCTATTCCAACTGTTTGGTAGGTCCTCCAGGAATAAATTCCTGTATCATGACCCCATTTTGTCACGGATATCGATTTTGGAAACAACCCATGAAACAATCCTACGATACATAGAATATTCCCTAAAAAAATAAATATCCCAGACAAAAATTTTCCAGCCACTTTTAAGTCTGGTTGATTTTGTTGCAAGGCATAAATTGTTAACGCCATGTGAAAACCAAACGTCATACCCAAAAATAGCAAAAAGAATCGCCAATAAAGCCCTAGCGGGTAAAAATAATTGATCGCGGCATAAAGTCCCAAAAAGAAAACGGAATACAATGGGATCACATACGGAGCTAATGCGACAACAAAATTGGTTTTTGTGACGGAAACATGTCCCCCATTTTTGCTGACGTGAAATTCTTTTACTTTCCCACCTGATAACCAAGTCGCAATGGCATGGGTCAGTTCGTGACCAAACACATAGGTTCGAATCGGTCGAAAGAAAATCCATTCAAAGAAAAAATACAACACAATCCCTGATACAAAATAAGCGGAGCTTTCTTGGAGTTGTGTAATGGGGTGGAGAGCCTTCCAGAATGAAACACCTGCCCCATAACAGAAAGGAAGTAAAATGAGTCCGATTATAAATCGACTAACTGTTTTCATCATCATGTTTTACTTATTTATACCTGTTACGGTCACCTCTTGCGCTTTTTGCCAGAGGTATTTTTGAGCGAAATAAGGAGCTTGGAGCGACGCAGACTCGCAGCGGTCTGTGAGCGACAAGCGACGCGGTTGCAGCCAAAAAGAACCTGGCCCTGCAGGGAGGTCCATTTTTGGCCGGCTTCAGCGTCAGACCTCCTAAAAATACCACACGGGTATTCCCGCGTCGGTCTTCCTTGAATCCGACTTAAACCTGGACCTCCAAAAAGTGCAAGAGGTGACCGTAACAGGTATGAACTCTTTCTACTGTAGTGTCTCGCGCTACATGAGGTGATACAATTCAAATGTCTTATTTCTAACTAAGAAGGAGGCTACATGAAACACAAAACATTACTACTAACGTCAGTATTATTCCTAGGAGGAGCTGTGACATCTCAAGCGAAAACAGCCGTATTTGAAACCAACAAAGGGACATTTGAAGTGGCCCTGTTCGATAAAGAAGCCCCGGTAACCGTTGCCAATTTCGTAGATTTGGCCACGGGTGTTAAAGAATGGACAGATCCTCGTTCAGGTAAAAAAATGAAAAGCCATTTCTATGATGGCCTTAGTTTTCATCGGGTCATTCCCAATTTCATGATTCAAGGCGGAGATCCTGCAGGCAATGGAACGGGTGGTCCTGGCTACAAATTCCAAGACGAAATCGTTCCTTCCTTAACTTTTGATAAGCCTGGGAAATTGGCCATGGCCAATGCAGGGCCTGGAACCAATGGCAGCCAGTTTTTTGTGACGGTCGCTGCAACACCGTGGCTGAATGGTCGCCATACCATCTTTGGAGAAGTCACCAAAGGCATGGATGTTGTCAATACCATCAGTAAGGTTCAAACCTTGCCCGGCGATCGCCCTGTCGATCCAGTCATCATCAAGACAGTTACGATTAAAGAATAGTCATCATACCCATAGGTCTGATCGGGATGATCTCCGATCAGACGGTGGGAATCAAAAATCGGAGAAAGAATAATGCCCCAGAGCTTAGATACATTTAAAACTCAACGAACCATGACCGTCAATGGTCATCCGTATTCCTACTTTAGTCTTGCAGCCTATGAGAAGCAAAAGGGAAATCTTTCTCATTTGCCTTTTTCCTTAAAAATACTTTTGGAAAATCTCTTACGTCACGAAGATGGACGGTTTGTGAAGAAAGAAGATATCGAAGCTCTGGGGCTTTCTTGCAGTCAACGGAAAAGCGAAAAAGAAATCTCCTTCATGCCGGCCCGCGTTCTGATGCAAGACTTTACCGGTGTCCCCGCAGTGGTTGATCTTGCAGCCATGCGTGATGCCATGAAGCGCCTGGGCGGAGATCCAAAAAAAATTAATCCACTGGTTCCTGTCGATCTGGTCGTCGACCATTCTGTACAAGTCGATCACTATGGAACGCTTGATGCTTTTCAATTGAATTCCGATATCGAATTCAAACGCAACAAAGAACGCTATGCCTTTTTACGCTGGGGACAAAATGCATTTCAAGGATTTAGAGCTGTCCCTCCTGAAACGGGAATTGTACACCAAGTGAATCTTGAATATTTAGCCAGCGGCGTACTTACATTTGTGGACCATGAAAAGACTTACGCATTTCCCGATACGGTGGTAGGAACAGATTCCCATACGACCATGATTAATGGATTGGGTGTTTTGGGCCGGGGTGTCGGCGGCATTGAAGCCGAAGCAGCCATGCTAGGCCAACCGTCTTCTATGCTTATTCCAGATGTTATTGGCTTTCAACTTTCTGGCAAGCTTCCCGAGGGAACAACAGCAACGGATGCTGTACTCACTATTACACAGATCCTTCGTAAGAAAGGGGTCGTCGGCAAATTTGTGGAATTTTATGGCCCAGGATTGAGTTCATTGAGCGTTGCTGATCGCGCCACAATCGCTAACATGGCGCCTGAATATGGAGCGACCATGGGATTTTTTCCTATCGACCAACAAACATTGAATTATCTTGAACTCACCAACCGTCCTAAAGATGTCATTGCTTTGGTTGAGCAATATATGAAAGCGCAAGGTCTCTTTCGAACCGATCAAACGCCCGATCCTGAATTTACTGAAACTCTTTTTCTCGATTTAGGAACCATTGAACCCAGCCTTGCAGGCCCGAAACGACCTCAAGACCGTGTATTACTCAAAGACGTGAAATCGTCTTGGCAAAAAGAACTTCCTTCATTGCTTGAGAAAAAATCAAATAAAACAAGCGCCGGTGGAACAACAACTTTAACGTCACCTGATATC
>Ga0206907_1080_pt1 | contig 12762 bp, 9 predicted proteins | sample Alteio_BWOrgHeat_80_FD_152951 | JGI IMG/M metagenome (GOLD analysis project Ga0206907, IMG submission 152951) | Enriched cells from forest soil in Barre Woods Harvard Forest LTER site, Petersham, Massachusetts, United States -... | ecosystem: Environmental > Terrestrial > Soil > Temperate forest > O...
CCGCTCAGGGCACGGCGCGGACAGTTTCACCGAATTGGGGTTAATGGGGCTCGACAAGGCTGCCGCCAAATTCGCGGGTCACCCGACCACGGCCAGTGCGGCTAGGTTCGGGTAGTGCCGCGGGTGCGGAATGCAGATTCCGAATACCAAAAGCAGGGGTCAATTGAGAACCCGCCAGTTCATGATTTCGAACCCCCGGTCATCGACTGGAGAGAACTTCCGAACGGGAACAGCTCGCGTTCCAGAACAACGCCACTCATAAATCGTGGCGTGGCCTGTCGCCGCCATGGGGATGTTTCTATCGTTCGGGTTCGCGCGACACCAAGCATCGCCGCCCTCGCTCGTCTGGCTGATATCTGCTTTCGCGCAATTGAGGTTCGCTCCCACCACGCAACCCATTACCGTGCCTTGGTAGCACCTAAAATATGGACCAATGGGTTTTGAACCGAACGCCCTTTCGAATGCCGGAAGCAATGAAACCGGGACGGGGCCTGGATTGTCGTTGGTGAGGACGTGAGCGCAGTATTCGAATGGATTTTCTCCTGCAACTATTGACCCGGCGGTTGTGCGCTCATTTTGGGGCTCCTGCGCCTGAATCGAGATTGCTGATCGCCTTGGCGCCGGCTGGGCGGGTTTTGCCGGCACCGACGGATTGAGCAGCAAGGTTAAACATCGGCCTGGGGTCGGCGGGCCAATCGCGGCGGTGATCACGGCGTCGAGCACGGCATCCGGCACAACTGAGGCAACAGCGTCGGCGAAATTGCCCTCCCGCACCCCCTGCTCTCGTACCTGCTCGCGCACGATGCCGCACGGCGAGAGCGTGCCAAACCGGAGCAGGACTGCTCCGCAGGCAACCGCGAGGATACAGCCCACGGCGACCATAACCGCTCGCACCGTCGAGCGCCTCTCGTGTCAGATCTGTGGCGGCAAGCTTTACGCTTTCGGTCTGCCGTTCGCTACAGCGCCGCCAAATCAGCGGTGCAGAATCCCCCGGATGAGTTCGTAACCTGGTCAGTGCCGATTACCCGCTCGCGATACCGTCTCTCTCAGCGTGCACGCTGGCCTGAGGCTCCTTTAAGCAATCGACCGATATGAGACCCGCATCAATCGCCCGCATCGCCCAGCGGCGCGCTGCGATCCAAAACGCCTGGCGGTGCCCCGTCGAGCAGAACCGCTGTGCCGACCCGCCGGTACGGCGCAGCGCAAAGGGTCGCCCGCACCAGACGCATTGGGCCGCCGCGGCCCGAGTCCGTGTGCTGCGCGGTGCGGACGCAAGACCAACCACACAATCGTCAAACGGCTCGCTCATGCGGCGGAAACGGCATTCAATCCGGCATCGCCTCCGGCGGTCAGAAGACCGTGCTCTTGTTCAGCGCGGTCTCACCAATACCGAGACAGCGCGGAAAATCAGTACGGAATAAAATCGTCCTCGAGAGTGTCGCGCCCGGATCCGCCGGCGGCTTGCAACGTGGCAACTCCCGGCATCACCCGAATGCCGCGCACCTGCTCGCCGTGGAAGGCGACCCAGACGGTGCTGATGCAGACCGTCTGGCCGACCCACGGCTCCATCTCATCGCCAAGGGCGCGGGACAACGTGCGCAGATTGGTCGTGTTCAGCACCAGGCCTCGCCCGGCGGGTTTGCCGGTGCTGTCGGACAGTTGTAGCACCGGCTTTTCCTGGGGATCATCGCGGCCGATGACCTCGCTGCCGACCGCGGTAATGATCCAGCCGGTCGGCTGGTCGCCGAAATCGGAGGCGCTGAGATACTTGCTGTTGGTAAAGTCGCTAGCGCGCATTGTTTAAGCTCCTCTCGCTGGGGTGGAACCTGTGAAATCACTGTCATTCGTGTGGCAGGAAGGGCGTGAAATCGGGCATCGCTTCGAGCAGCATGGTTTCGTCGATTGTTTCGGTATCGCCGCCCACGCCGGCAATTACGATGAGCCTGTCGAAATCGGCCGGTTCATAGCCTTTGCTCTCCGCGAAGGGTGAAATCGATAGCGGGAAGGTGACGAGGCAGCCGTCATCGTCGAGCCTGACGCGCATCGGATCGCGCTTCGTGCCCCATTCGAAGCTCTCGTACCGCGTCTCGTTCTTCCATCTACCGGCAAGCCAGGGTTTGTTGCGGGCGAGCGCGAGGCGGCATCCATAAAAGACGCGAACCGTGACCGGCACGCTCGGGATGAGTTGCCGCTCTTTGAGCATGAGTTCCAGGGCGCCGGGCCGGCGCAGCAACTCGGCCCAGGTACTGAACACTTGTTGAAACCTAGGTGCGGCAGAGCTGATGACCGAGCGGCGCACGCCACGCGATTTAACGGATTTTTCTAGCTCAGATGGTGACCAGTAGACGCCGGGCTGTGCGATGAAGAGGTCCGGCCAGATCTTCAGTTCCCATTGCCCCAGACCTTCGCCGATGTCGAGCGGCAGCGGCCGCGTGCTGAACACCGCGTCGGTCGCCACCATGACGACGGCCTTCGGATCTTTGGCGATAGCCTCGATAAGCAGCGCCCTGGCCATTGCGGTGATGAGCCCGGCCGCGACCGGATCGTGGTGTGGCCCGCGCCCGCTGCGCTGCGCCGTCTTGCCGTAGAGCGAAGCCAGCCCGAGTTTCAGAGGGTAACCGCGTGTCGACGAGCCGATGCGGCGCCGCTCGTCATAGAGATCGAGCACCCAGTCGTAGAACCGACAATCGCACGCGCACCGTGCGACCCATAGGTCGTGAACCTTGATGACATCCGCGCCAAGGCAGCGCTGCGCCGCCTCAATCTCCGGCGACCAGTACCAGCCGGTTCCCTGCAAGGGCCAGAATAGGGAGCCATCGCGTCGAAACGGCAGCCCGCACCACAGATTGTCGGGAGGATGGACGAACGTGATTTTTGCGAGATATAGCCCGTCCTTCGGGAGGTGGCGTGCGTGAGGCCTATGCACCCAACCAGTATGCAATGGGCAAGGCAGCTTGGGCATTTGCGCCGCGTAGGCGCTGTGCAAATCATTCTGATAGACCCGTCCGCGGATAAATCCGTTACGTGAGACTTCGAAGCGGCCGCCGTAATAGCCGAGGTTTGCGGCGATCTCGAATTCCCGGTCCCGTTCCGGCCGGCGTGGGGAAGCTGGCTTCGCGTTTCTGCAGGGTTTCTTCTCGTCCAGGGCAGCGATTTCCCGAGCCGTAAGCGGGCGCTTCGGCACCCCGTATTTGGCCAACAGCGCCGCCGCCAGCCAGCCGGCACCGCTCCATTGCTTTGGCACAATGCCGGCCGCGATGCAGACCCCGCGTAATTCCGTCATCAGCATGGCCAGATGACGGCACTCGAGTTCGCAATACTCGACGATCTCTCGAGTCAGCTCGGAGAACTCGTCGCGAAGGCCTTTATTTTTGGCAATTACGGCGCGCTCGTCTTCGCTGCCGATCTTCCATTTTTCGATCGCGTCGACAAAGGAGCATTGGAAAAAGCCAAAGGCTTCATAAACGGTGCGGGTCGAGCCTTTGATGACGGCTGGCTTAGGCCCGCTGCGGTCAATCCGGGCAACGCGGAAATATTGCCCTTGCTGGTAGAGGATCGCGTAGTCGCCCCAGTAGGTGTAGCACGGCCCGTTTCGGCCCTGCCGCGGGTCCAGTATCCGGCGCAGCGTCGGAGCTTTGCCGATCCCGCGCAGTATCTGTGTCACGTCGTAGCCGAAGTAAAAACCGACGAGTATCGGTTCGGCGGGAAGCGACAGGACGAATTCGAGACAGTCGCTAACCGATAAAGGCTTGCCGTCGCGGTGAAGCCTGTAGGGCTCTCCCGTTGGTCCGGCCGCAGCCATCAACAGATAATTCTGGCGGCCCAGGTAGTCGGTACCACCGCCTTCCCCGTCGATCGCCATGAACGAGCGCTGCCTCTGGCGGGAACGACAGTGCAGCCGCTCTTTCTCACGCTCCCGCTGTTCCGGCGTCTGGTGCAGACGGGCTACCCGCTTACGTGTCGCTTCACGCTGGCGCTGTTCGAGGCTTAGCCGCTTGCGAGCCTTCCGCTTGCGTGAACGCTCACGCCTTCGCTGTTTTGGTGTTTGCTGCTTGCGGAATTTGCGCTTGCGCTGGCGCTCACGCTCGCGCCGCTCTTCCAATAGACGCTCGTAATCCTTCGGCGGGACATTTGTGTCAGTCATTCAAGCCTCCTTTAAGCTAGAGCTCGCTGTCGGATGCCGGCCCGCGTCGCGTAATAAAGCCGCCACGTCTCGCTTCGCTTCGGGCCGGCAAACGGATCAGGCAGATCGCTTGGGACGCCCTCGGGGAAGTCCTGCGACCCCCGCAGCAGTCTGTCCTGACCGCTGAGCGACAGCCCGTTGAACACCGTGCGCTCGGGCTCGAGCAGCCGGGAACGGAACTCCTGCCGTGTTTCGAGCACTCGAAGCGCCCGCTGCGCCGCCGAGACCCGCTGCTTCGCCCGACGGCGTGTTTTGGGCGTCGTTGCGCGGGCGGCATGCGCTCGGGCGAGGTTGGCTTGCTTTTTCAGCCGGACCTCGCGGAACCGCGCATGGCTCGCCGTACCCGGGCGAAAGGGGTTTCGGCGCGGCGGACGGATGCTAGCCATCGCGCGTCGCCAATTGCGGCACGCCGCCGCGTTCTAACGTGGCGAAGCGTTCAAACGGAGCGGCCGACCGGCTCGACTGTACGGCCGGGCTAGGCCGAGAGACCCCTTCTACGAGACGCAAGGGATTGCACGCCGACTCAGAATCGGCTAAGTCATTCAAAGTCATTGTTACTTCCTCCGGCGCTCATAACGCCGTACGGTTTTGAGCCCCGACGCTTGGCAGGCGCCGGGGCTCTTCATGTCAAGTCATCGACACCTCACGATCGATATCTTTCGACGATGGCGTTCGAAGACGCGCCGCCGGCGGCACTGTTTCGGCGAGCTTTCTGCCCACGGTCTCGACAGTCCAACTGAGCAGCAGAAAGCCGGCGTATTCGGATCGCGCTGCAACCGGCAACTTGCACTCGCCGATCCACAACGACACCCGCGCATCCGAAACGCCCAGCAGACGCGCGGTCTCTTCGACCGTCAAAAAGCGCGGGAAGTCGGTCTTCTGTTCGTAATGAGCGATCATGCCTCTCGGTTACATTTCGGCACCGCTACCTGTCCAACATTGCCATGTGACGGAGTGGCCATTTGTATTGCCCGCCCACACAGGCACGCGTTAAGGTCCAGCAAATCCGCAACGGAGGCGCTGGTGCAGCCACAAACCGGACGCTTGACCGAGGTCGAAGTCTTGACCGCAACCGGGTGTTCGCGCCGCACACTCAGGCGGCTGCGGAAACGCGGGATCGTGCAAATAGTCGCGCGACGCTACGGCCGTGGTCGCGGTCGGGGAAAGGATCGGTTCGAATATCTGCCCAGCACCATCGAGACGATCCGCCGTCTCAATGAATTGAAACAACGGTTCAGAAGGATCGAAGACTGCCGCTGGCGGTTGTGCGGCGAGAACCATCCGGTGCGGATCGCACCCGATCTCGCCCGTACGCTCAGTCGGATTGAGCCGCTTACCCTGAAAATTCGAAGCCTCGAAGACATCGAGACGAAGCTTGTTCCGCTGCTGGAACCTGCGCTGGAACTGGCGCTGAAACACGCGGACAGCTACAGCTACCCGCTGGCGGTATTCTTTCGCAGACTGGATAAGGATGAGCTGCGCGCTGTCGTGACGATGCTCTGCGCCTTCGTCCTCGGGATCAGGTTGCCGCTCTTCGACGAGCCAAATCCCCCGGCGTTCCAGGCATTTAAACGTCTCCTGCGCCTACCCAAGGAATGGCAGCTTCCGCCCCAACTCTTCGAGGCACTGCCGCATGTGCAGGACCAGCTGTGCGAGGCGCTGCTGACCGCCTCAACCGAAGAGCTTGAAGTAGCAAGACCGGCATGCCGGTGGTTATCGCTCATCCTCGACTACCCCGAGGACTGGCGCCGCGGAATGATCAATATCGAAGGCGTCCCGTTGCCGTGGCCGGCGATCAAATGGGCTTCACTGGTTTTGCCGTACATCTCCGCTGTCACCGTAGCCCTCATTATCGTCGGGCGACGTGCCTATGAGAACGCCTTCGGAGAAGACGCAGCGGCGGCCTTTGCTGAAATCGCAAACGGGACGACAATCTCAGTTCCGAACGAAATAGTCGGATTGACATTGCGGGACTGTCTTCCGGGCTTTCCGACAATACAAAGCTGATGCATCGGCATGCATGCTGATGATTGGCATTACGCCGCCGGCGCCGTCAGGAACGGCGTCGTCGTCGTCAGCGGCACCGGCCCGGCGATCCGGGTTGACGGCAATCGGCTCATCATTCGTGACGGACCGGAAGAGACGCCGGCTCTACGCTTAACGCGGGCGGAAGCTTCCCGAAAGCTGCGGCACATCATCGTTTGCGGACAGGCGGGCGGCTTTGTGACGTTCGACGCGTTGCGATGGCTGCGTGATACCGGCGTCGCTTTTTCCCAGCTTGACTGGAATGGCGCCGTCGTCATCGCGTCGGGTCCGCGAGGTCCCGACCAACCCGATCTGCGTCGGGCACAGGCGCTAGTTTGCAGCGGCGGCATCCCAAAAGCCGCCGACGCTATCGCCTGCGAAATCTTGCGGGTCAAACTTTCCGGGCAAGCCGAAGTCGCTGGGCTCTTGGGCTTCGCTGATGAGAGCAAGGCAATCAGCGGCCGCGCCGAGAAGATCGCGTGCGACAACGACGGGAAGCGGGCGCTCTCCCTCGAAGCCGAAGCCGCTTGGATCTACTGGAATCTCTGGGAGCCGATGCCCGTGCGGTTCGCCCGCCGCAATCCCCAGCGGCTAGGAGCTAGCGGTCGATGGCGTCCTGGCCGGCCCGATCTATGGCTCGCGTTCGGGCCGAGAACCTCGCTGTTAAGCGGCAAGCCGTCCCGGGCGACGACGCCCGGCAATGCGTTGCTCAACTACCTCTACGCCATTCTCGAATCAGAAATGACGATAGCGCTGCTCGCCCGCGGGCTCGATCCCGGCATTGGCCTGTTTCATGCCGACATCGACGGCCGATTATCGCTTTCTCTCGATGCAATCGAGGCGGTCCGCCCTTACGTCGAATACTGGCTGTTCGCGTATCTCCAAGCGACCGTGTTTGCCAATCGCGACTTTCACGAACTGCGGGACGGCGAGGTGCGCCTGTCCCATCCGCTTAATTCCCACCTCGCCCACACCGCGGCTTTATGGCGAAAGGCCTGCGAGCCTGTCGCCGAATGGCTAGTGCGGGGTCTTGAACGTGCATCCGCGCTTGGTCCGGTGCGCGCTGCGCTCGCGCCGTCCGCCACGGCGTGTCGGCGTGCCAAGCAAGAGCCAAAGCCTTTAATCCCGGCGCTCTTGCCGCCGTTGCCCGGCTTCATCACGGCGACTGGCGGGCGCCGGCTGTCAGCTCCGTCTGTATTGAGGCAGCACGCAGGCGTCAGGGAAGAGCCAGTGCCGGCGATGTGCTGGGAGTGCGGGCGGGCTCTTTCTCCAGATCGCCGCGCGTTCTGCAGCGACGACTGTGCCGAGGGCTACCGCAGGGCGATGGGGAAACGCCGCTCTGTTGTTGAGGTGACCGCACCGGCGGCACGCGAACAACAGCGAGAGGCGATGGTCGCTGGCCAGCAAGCGGTAGAAATGCTGCCCGCATGGGAACGTGACGGGCTGCGGGATTGGTACCGGGACGAGTTGCAGCCCCGCCTTTCAAAAATGAGCCCGAGCGAGATCGCCTCAGGTACGACTATGGGGCGTAGCTACGCCTACTACATTGTCGCTGGTACCCACATTCCGCACCCTCGACATTACCCGAACCTCGCTGCGCTCGTCGGCGTCGAGCTGCCTGTCGCGTTTGCCGCGGCTTTGTTTGTGTCTGCTAAATTGGAAAGTTCGATCGTTCCGCCGCCGGTGCTCGTGCTTCCGAATAGCGCCGAATCCGACCATTCGTGAAGACGTGACTGCGGCGCTTTTGCCCGAACGACACCCTTTGTGTCCGGGGTCGTCGGCACAGCGCCTCTCCCCGGAAGCGGCCACTCATCTCGCGCAGCTGGCCGGCAATGGACTGAAATATCGTGCTGCGGCTGCAATGCGACTGGAACAAGTCGGGCGCCCGCCGTCGCTTGGGTGCGGGTTCAGCTAAACCGCGTGGAAGATCGCGCTGTGGTCCTGGATGATTGACCAATCGGTCCCCAGCGCGCCCAGGTTTTGATAGCCGCTGAGGTTTCCGTTATTTATGTCATACACGCGGAGCGCGCCGGTACTCTGGCGTGCCAGGATGTCGGCCGTGCCGTCGCCGTTGTAGTTGCCAATGCCGATGATTGACCAGTCTGTGCCGAGCGCACCGAGGCCCTGGAAGCCACTAATGTGGCCACCGCTCATGTCGTAGACGCGGAGCGCGCCTGTGTTTTGCCGCGCGAGGATGTCGGCCGTACCGTCCCCGTTGAAGTCGCTGACGCCGACGATCGACCAATCGGTGCCGAGCGCACCGAGGTTCTGGTAACTGCTGATGGTCCCGCCGTTCATGTCGTAGGCGCGCAACGCTCCGGAATTCTGGCGCGCGAGAAAGTCGGCCGTACCGTCTCCGTTGAAGTCGCCAATGCCGATGATCGGCCAGTCGGTGCCAAGCGCACCGAGGTTTTGGTAGCCGTTGATAGCCCCGCTGTGCATGTCGTAGACGCGCAGCGCTCCGGTGGCCTGCACGGCCAGAATGTCGGCGGTACCGTCCCCGTTGAAGTCGCCAGTGCCGATGATCGACCAATCGGTGCCGAGCGCACCGAGGTTCTGGTAGCTGCTGATGGTCCCGCCGCTCATGTCGTAGACGCGCAACGCCCCTGTATTCTGCCGGGCCAGGATGTCGGCGGTACCGTCACCGTTGAAGTCGCCAGTGCCGATGATCGACCAGTCGGTGCCGAGCGCACCGAGGTTCTGGTAGCCGCTGATGGTCCCGCCGTTCATGTCGTAGACGCGTAGCGCCCCGGTGTTCTGGTGTGACAGCACATCTGATGTCCCAGCGCCGGTGAAATCACTATTCGGATGGCGCATGACCGAAGGGTTCGAGATCGGGGGGCTCGCTATACCGTCCTGCGCCTCCCAGTTTTGTATTGCCTGCAAATCCGCGCTGGTCAAATGAACACCCCAGGCGCCGGTCGAGACCAAGCCGACAACATAAGGTAGCGGATTTACTGATGTGCCTTCATTGATCCATATCGGACCCCCGCTATTACCGGGGGAGGCCGAGACTGACCCGTAGTCAAGAACCGCGTAAGAAGGGTCGGCGCTCACGGTACCGACATCGTTCGTTTGCGAGAAACCCGCCGATGCTGGATAGCCTGTCAGGCTGACCGTCCCGCCCGTGAAGTTCGTCGCCAACCCAAACCAGCTACTGAATGTATAATTCTTGAAGTCGATTATTCCGAAATCGAAAGCGCTATCGGCCTTTGTCTCTAAGTCAGCACCGCCGTCATTATCATTTATTTGGTAAAAATGGGCCGTCCAGGCTCCGGGAATTGGAGAGGCCGAGTAGCCAGGGTAGACGTCGATTGTCGATGGCTCTTGACCACTGGCAGAGTTCCACAGGCCATGGGCTGCCGTTAGGACCGTATGCGGTCCGATGATCACACCAGAAAGGCGAACGCCGCCATTGAGGTTGTCCCAGATGTAGGCGACATCGTTGTAGGGGTAGGTCGATGTGGAATATGCGCCCTGTGCTGAGGCAGAAGCTAAGGTGGAAGCAGAGAAAAGAGGGGGCGGTGCACTGGTGATTTCGTTAATCGGGAATGCATCCATCCCGCCTAGTCCGCCGGTCTCCAATCTCACTGCTAGCCCGCTTATGGCCGAAAACGGCGAGGCGCCTTCTCGAGCCTCCGCGTCGGAAGCCGAAGGGGCTGGGGAAACGACATTTTCGCCTGACGTTACGAATCCTATCGTCTTGATGTTAGCGGCGATCCCGTCAATCAGGGCCGTTGCCTCGGCCAGGTCGATTGGCGGATCGTCAAAGGCACCGAATGCCGCGTCGGGCGTCAGCGATAAATCGTCTGCTGCGACATTCCAATCCGCCGCTGGTGCAGCCGGTTGGCGCAATAACAAGGGGTCCGTGCCGTCAAGCGGCGGACCATAAGTCACGGTCATTATCTTCTAAGCCTCTGACCTATTACCGAAGAGCGGCGCGCCGCCAGGAGTCCGTGCGAGGCTCGTCGCTCATGTTTTGTCAAATTGAGGGCCAGGTTTGCCCTTTGCGATGCATCAAAGTTAAGCGCGAAACATTCCGCGATCTTGATACATCCGGCCAAAAAGTTGATAAGAGTTACCGACCGCGGCGCAGTCCAGAAAGCCTCCCGGTGTCCGGCGGAGCAAAACCACTGAGCGATCCGCCTGTCATCGCGCCTTGAACCCGGGCGGTGGCGCGGCCCCTTGGAGGGCCCTTAGCACCGGTTTGTTTTTCGTCGGGCAGGGTCAGTTGCTCGGCGGCGGCGTGAATGCGATAAGAACCCTTCGATGGGTCATGTCGTGCCAGTCTCAACTTACGGCTGTGGACGGACCACCATGCTCCCTGGCCTCGCGACTCACGTGTTCCCAGCCGGGCCTCTATATCTCTCTCGGACAAGCTTTTGATGGACACGCTTGCGCGCCAACCGATTGAAATTTCTCCGGTGCGGGGGAACAACAGGTCATTCGTCAGCAAGACCGGACGGCGCTGAGAGCGGAAGCTTGAGCTAACCTCGCCGGCCGCCAGAACTGATCATTGCTTTAGGCCGGTGCCGCTGGATTGATGACACCGATGCCCAGTACATGCCAGTTCGTTGCAACGCTTCCCATCGGGCCGGCGCCCACGATCTGGTTGTGGCTGATATCGTAATATTCGAAATTACCGGTATTGCTGTCGCGCATCAGCATATCGGTTTCGTTGGGGTTACCGCTGAGACTACCGACACCCGCGACCTGCCAGTTGAGCCCGACCGCGCCCAGCCCGCCGGCAGCGATGATCTGGTTGTCGCGAATGTCGTAGTATTCAAACCCGCCGGTGTTGCTGTCGCGCATCAGCATGTCGGTCTCGTTGAGATTGCCGCTGAAATCGCCAAAACCCACGGCTTGCCAATTGGTCCCGACCGCACCCATGGGGCCGGCACTGACGATCTGGTTGTGGCTGATATCGTAATATTCGAGCGCGCCGTTGGTAGTGTGGCGCATCAGCATGTCAGTCTCGTTGGCGTTGCTGCTGAAATCGCCAACGCCAAGCACCTGCCAATCGCTCCCGACCGCGCCCAGCGACCCGGCGCCGGTGATCCGATTGTTGGCGATGTCATAGTCCTCAAACGCGCCCGTGCTGGTCTGGCGCATCAGCATGTCGGTTTCGCCGGGATTGCCGCTGAAATCGCCGAACCCGGTGATCTGCCAATCGAGTCCGACCCCACCCAGCCCGACGGCGCCGGTAATCTGGCTGCTGCTGATATCGTAGAGCTCGAAATTCCCGGTGTTGCCGTCGCGCAGGATCATGTCGCTGGTGTCGCTGCCATTGAACCCGCCCAACCCAGCAAACGTCCAGTTGGTTCCGACGCTGCCCATCGGAAACGCCGCGCGGACGGCATTGCCGCCAAGGTCGTAAATCTCCAAGTTGCCGTTGCTCGAGAGCTGCATGACCATGTCGGCGCTGGTACCGGCCGGAGTGGCCGGAGTGGGTGGTGGCGGTAGAGTCGGAATCCAGCCGAGTACATCCATAACCTCGATGTCGGTCTGTGAAAGCGTGTTTGTCTCACCCGGCGAGCCCACGCCGAAGACATCGAGCTGGTTCCAGTCGGCGGTATCGCCGCTGTTCGTCTTGACCCCAACTGCATATTCGTTGTTGAACGACAGTCCGGTGGAGGATGAGAGCCACTGTCCGCCATTATACGAGAAATACGCGGCCTGGCCGTCGCGGCCGTCGGTGTAGTCCCGGGTCCCCGACGCGTTGAAGCGGAACAGGTCCATCGTGCTCCAAGCCGAGTTCTGGTCGCCGAGGCCGCCGACGCGCCCCATCGCGCCCTCGCTGATCTCGTGCATCAGCGTGTTGGTGACATCCTGTCCATAATTCCAGTTGTAGGAGGTATTGAGGGTGACAGAGTCGTCGACCGAAGGTGTAAGGCTGCCGAGGCCAAGCATCCGGGCATAGGCTTCCGGCAGCTTCCAATCGCTGCCACCGGCCGGGTTGGGGTCAGTCAGCGGCAGCGACGCGGCGGCCGCTTGCGCGAAACTACTGCCGCCATCATGCGCAACTAGCGCGGCCTTCAGCGCCGAGTAGCTCACATTCTGGTTGTTCCAGCTGTTGGTCGCCAGGTCGCCGTTATTGCCCTGGTTACTGGCGGAGAAGCTGATGTTGAGCGTGATCGAATTGGTCCAGTTCGATGCTAGGGTCTGTTCGGCCGCGATGATGCAGTTCTCGAGCGCCTGGCTGAAGCCCGCGGCGATCGTGTTGTTGAAGACCAGGCCGCTTCCCGGGACGCTCACCGTGAACGTGACGTTACTTCCGGCTACAGAGGAAGCAGCAGCGGTGGCCATACTAGTGCTGTCGAGAAGCGGGAAGGCATCCAGCCCGCCTAGCCCGCCGCTCTCCGATCCCACCGCTAGCGCGTCTGTGGCCAAAATCGGCAAGGCGCCTTCTCGATCCTCCGCGTCCGAAGCCGAGGATGCGGAAACGACATTGTCGCCTGAAGTTTCGAACCCTATCGTCTTGATGTTGGCGGCGACCCCGTGGATCAGGGCCGTCTCCTCGGCTAGATCGATTGACGGATCGTCAAAGGCACTGG
>Ga0206907_1081_pt1 | contig 12728 bp, 16 predicted proteins | sample Alteio_BWOrgHeat_80_FD_152951 | JGI IMG/M metagenome (GOLD analysis project Ga0206907, IMG submission 152951) | Enriched cells from forest soil in Barre Woods Harvard Forest LTER site, Petersham, Massachusetts, United States -... | ecosystem: Environmental > Terrestrial > Soil > Temperate forest >...
CGCAGATGGCTACCGGAATGGTCGGCAGTTTCGCGACGATGTTGATGGTGCGGCTCGGTCTGGGAGTCGGCGAGGCGCCGTTCGCTCCGATTTCCTACAGCAGTGTCCGGTTATGGTCGCCTTATACCGAGCGCGGCACCGCGATTGCTGCGATCTCTTGCGGGTCCAGCCTCGGGCTTGCGCTCGGCGCGCCGGCCGTCGCCTGGCTGATCGAGACAGTGTCGTGGCGCTGGTCCTTCATCATCACCGGCGCGGTCGGATTTGTCTGGGTGGCGGTGTGGCTCGCGCTGGTGTCGGCACCAGAAAAGACCGGGTGGCTGCCCCCAGCCGAGCGTGACCACATCCTCGCCGGGCGCGACGCCGGCATCACGCCACCGAGCCACGGCGGCATCGGCTATCTCGGCCTGATCCGCTGTCCGGCGATGTGGGGCTTATTCGTATCGCAGGGCTGTCTCGTCTATACCGGCTATCTCTATATTTCCTGGCTGCCGAATTACCTGCAAACCGCACGGCACCTGTCGATCCTGAACTCCGGCATCTACACCGCCATCCCGTTCCTGATCTCCACGGTCGTCGGCGTCGTCGCCAATTGGGCTGGCGACAGGATGCTCACCGCCGACGCGATGCGCGGCGGCGCCCGCCGCTACCTGGTGGCGCTCAGCTTGCTGTTTATGGCTCCGGGACTCGCGATCCCGTTTGTCCAGTCACTTGCCGCAGTCATCACGCTGATCACGATTGTGGTATCGGCCGCCCATGTCGGGCCGGCCGCCAACGGCGCTCTCGTCGGCGACTTGCTGGAATCGCCTAGCGACGCAGGCCGAGCGACGGCCTTTCTTGTCCTGGGTGGCAATTCCTTCGGCTTACTGGCGCCAATCGTGACCGGCTATGTCGTCGCCGCGACCGGCAGCTTCAACGCCGCCTTCGCAGCCGCAGGTGCGCTGTCGCTGGTCGGAGCTGTAGCGGCTTTGCTCGTGCGTGGCATGCTCAGCGCTCCCCAACAATCGCGCGTGAGGGCCAGTCTCGCCCACTGATGCTCGCGCTGGAAGCCGGGAGCCACGGCGACCGCGGCGCGTGATACACCGGATTATCACGTAGAGACGGGAGCCCCGAACGCACTCATTGGTGCCGTGTCCGAAGGCGCGTAACCTGACTCGGCGGTGAAACAGCACTTTAGGAGGTACGGCGATGGCGGCATCACACAAAGGCGAATGTTTCTGCGGGGCCGTTCACGTAGAGGTTTCCGGCGAGCCAGAAGGCATGGGCTACTGTCATTGCCGATCATGCCGATCCTGGTCGGGTGGTCCGGTCAATGCCTTTACTCTGTGGAAGCCTGACGCCGTGCGGGTTACGATGGGGTCCGAGCATGTCGCCACGTTTCAGAAGACGGAAATAAGCCAGCGGCAATACTGCTCTAAATGTGGCGGTCACCTGATGACCAACCATCCGACGTTGGGGCTGGTCGACGTGTTTGCGGCGACGTTGCCAACGCTCGCGTTCAGCCCGGGCGTCCATGTCAACTACGCCGAGACGGTGCTGCCGATGCGGGACGGTCTTCCTAAGCTGATGGATTTCCCAAAGGAATTTGGCGGCTCGGGCGAGATCGTTCACGAGTAAAGCTCGAAGCATCGAGCGGCGGCCTTTCGCTTTCGGCGAGGCCAGTCGCCGTTCTGCACGTACATCCGCAAGGGGAAAAAAGGGCCGGATTTCAGTGTTCTAGTCCTCGTGCGGAATGCTTGGTTTATGCTCAATGGCGTCCGGCCGGTCAGAGACAGCGCACTACCTCGAACCATTCCCATATATGCGGTGTGTCATCGGTGAGAACCGCGCCGTGTCGCGCTGCAGAATCCCTATAGAAATCTCCCATGACACGCCGCCACCATTCAACGGTCTGCTCCCCTTCCCCGTAGGCGCGCGCCATCTCGTCGGTGATCGATCCGAAGGGCATAATCTCGACTTTCGTCGTTTCGACAATGGCGCGAGGTCTCCGCGATCCGTCCAGCAGCACGCTGAGCGCACCTTCGAAAGGAATCCTGCCGTCTGGGTAATCCCAGAACGGAGAGGACGTGAGCGTCTTCGTTCCATTCAGGATCAACTCGGCCCCCTCATCGGCATGTTCCGGAGCGCTGCCGATTGACATCGGCAGGAAGTAGCGCGCCGCCTCGCCAGGGAAAGTCGCTTCCAACACTCGCCTTGGCTCGGTCTCCATGCCCTGCAACTCGTTGCATGCTTGTGAAACGTTGACGCATAAGCGCCATTCTGAAAAATCACCCAGAGGGCCGGTCGGCATAACACTTCGCATCACGCCAACTCGCGAGCCGCACGCAACGTTCCTCAAATACGTAGTTAATTCGAGGAAGATCTGTTGCTCTTTCGCACCCCGTCTGCACTGTAGATCCCACGACGTCGTCACGTCGTGAGTACGATGCATAGTCAGTACGCACATATTTGTGGAAACCCTGGCTGCGCTTCTTGCGCAGCTAGGGCCTTTATTGCGAGTGGGCGTGTAGCTCAATGGTAGAGCGCCGCTGCTACACGGCGGAGGCAGGAGGTTCGATCCCTACCCGCGCCCACCAAGGAGCATGGATGAACAGCGAGTTGCTGGATGGTGGCGCTGTCGCGTTAGGGTTTTCCAATCGTTACGCGTGTGCGCTGGCGCTGCTCAGTGCCGGTTTCGGCTCTGACGCCGTGAATGAGGTCACAGCGCTTTCGCCAGAAGCCATCCGGGCCCTGTTCGACGCAGCTCGCGGTGAGGGTGAGATGCTTGGGGTAATCGAGGATAGCTCAACACCAGAGCAATAGCGCCTTCAGGGATAGAGATAGGTGCAAAGCTGCTGCTGGCGCGCGATAAACCCGCGATCCCGCGAAACCCAATTATCACGTAGAGGATTGGTGGCGCACGCTCGTAAAGCAGCGGAGCCGAACTGCGGTCAGCCGGTGCGGAGAATGCGCTCAATCTCGCCGACAGCGGCCCCATACACGTCGGCCACTTGCTGATCTCCGATCGTTTTGCCGGCCCGTCAACGTTGCCCAGACAGTGAGGAGCAAAGGTCGACGGCAGCAGAAACACTGAAGTACTAGTATGGATTTGAGGGCCAGTCACAGGGAGGGTAACCTTGGCTGATTTTGATGGCCTCCATATTTTAATCACCGGCGGGGCCAGTGGGCTTGGGGCAGCGACCGCAATCGGCGCGGCAAAAAGCGGGGCGGCCCGGGTCATCATCTGTTACGCCACAAGCGAGCAAGAAGCGGAGGCAACGGCTGAAACGTGCCGCAGCGCCGGGACGGAAGCGCGAGTGGTGCGGGGTAACGTCGCCGACGATGCGGACTGCCACCGAATCGTCGAGGCGGCGGCCGATTGGGGTCGCCTCGACGCCCTGGTCAATAGCGCTGGGGTGACCCGTCAAGTCCCACACGGCGATCTCGACGGGCTGTCCGCCGATGATTTCCAGCAGCTTTTCGCTGTCAACGCGATCGGCCCGTTCCAGATGGTGCGTGCCGCACGTCCATTGCTGGAAGCCGGGGCACGGGCATCGGGGCGCGCGTCATCTGTGGTCAACGTGTCCTCGGCCGCGGTCTTTGACAGCCGTGGCTCCTCGATCGCCTATACCGCCAGCAAGGCGGCGCAGAACAGCATAACGATGGCGCTGGCTCGCGCGCTAGGACGGCTGATTAGGGTCAATGCGGTCTGTCCGGGGTATATGGATACGCCACGGTGGAAAAAAGGGCCGGACGATCAGGCCGCCGTGAAGTTGCACGAAACCTTCCGCGCCATGGTCCCGCTACAGGTCGCTTCCACGGCCGCCGACATCGCCGATGTGGTGCTTTCTGGCCGGGCCGGCGTCGCGAAGCATGACCGGCGAGTTGGTCACTGCCGATGCTGGATACCTTCTCGCTAGCCGCTAGAGCAGTAACTCCACGCGCTCAATTTTCGCATAGACTCGGAAAATCCGATATCGGGTCTTCTGGAGAATCCGATGCGAATGCTCGCCGAGGAGCCTTGGCCGACCGTTGCGCATACGTGCAACGCCATGGCTCTTATCAGCGTTCATCATGCGCGGAGTCGCTGCCAAAAGCCGGCTTTCAAGGGATGATCCACGTCATTCCGACCGCGCGCGAGGGAGAATTAGCGATGGAGAGGACTTTCGATTTTGATGTCGATCGCGTCGTTGAGCATCTCGACCGGATCCTGCAAATGGAGCTCGCGGGTGTCATCTACTACACCCACTACTCTTTTATGATTTACGGGCACGCAAGAATCCCGATTACCTCTTGGTTGCGCGATAATGCGACAGAATCACTGGCCCATGCTCAGGAGGCAGGCCAGATGATCATGCGCTTACACAAGAGGCCAAAGCTCGGCATTGCTGAACTACCTCTTACTCAGCACAATACGATAGATGCGATCCTCACCGAATCAATCGAGCGAGAGCAAAACGGCGTGCAGCTCTATCGAGACTTACTTGGTTTGATAAAAGACAAATCCGTCGTTCTTGAGGAATATGTAACCCGCGTTATTGCGGCAGAGGCGATACACATCCGAGAGATGGAGCTTATGTTGATGAAACAAGCTCCTGAGTAGAGCGTGTAGAAACCTCGTCCTCAACGTATCAAACCAATGAGTGGTTAGTCCTAAAGGCAAGCCCGCTGGGACGGCCTCCCGGCAGAGGGAACGTTCATCGGATCGACACCGCAGCGTCCGCTGACTGGTGATGGGAAGCGACTGCGTTCCGTTGTGCTGCCGCTGACGCAGGAGTTTCTCGCAGCGATGCTGGGCGACCGCCGCTCCGAGGTCAGCGAAACGGCCAGCGAGTTGCAGCGCTCCGGGCTCACCCGCTACCGCTGCGGCGAAATCACAATCATCGACCATGCCAAAAGCTCGCCTGCGAGTGCTATGCCCTCGACAAGTAGCGGGTCGGAACTCGGAGCAGACCGCTGAGAGCCGATAGGCAACCCACCGGCAGACCTACGCAATTTGTGCCATCTTCGACGAAATTGGTGGCGAAAGGCTCTCGGCCGTGAGAAGCAACGCGGCCACATGCCCGTGCCTGATGAGGCTAGCGGCTGCTAGTTCCTCGAGCACCGCTCTCCAAAGGGCGGCGTGCGCATCGTCGCCGCGTTCGCATGCCCTCTCATGGATCGCGACAGCGGCGCCCCGCGCACGAGTTGGACAAGCTGCCAACAATTCCAACGCCAACTCTCTCGCCGCGTTGTCACCAACTGGTGCCGATACCGTAGCAGGAAAGTTCTTAAGATCGAGGTTTGGTCCGTCGACATACTGGTCCATTGCAAGCCCCCTTCCGTGCAAGGTTTCACTGCAAAATAGTATCGGCTGTGCTGCTAGTTTATTTTCGATTGGCGAGTTTTCGTTAGAAAAATCGGCGGTGTTATTTCGAAAATCCGCCGGCGCGATTCTACGCTATGCCATTACTCTTTGATCAATGTTCCCAGGTCGGGATAGTTGGAGGCATTTAAACCGAAATTCGCCGGATCACCTGTGATCAACGTCACAGCCATCGCTGATCATGGTGCTAGAAGGAGTGATGTGTACCGCGCGCTCATAACCAGCCGCAGCGTCGTGGATCCGGCGCAGCACTAATTGGAGGAACCGGCGGTGAGCGGAGTATCAGCGAAGGCGGAGAGCGGCTGAGGACTTTCTCGACGGCACGCACGTCGAAGCCCGACGGATCGCCTATCAACTGGCAAATGGGGCAGCGCAAGGGATCGGCGTAGGCGATCCCGCGCATCACACTCATTGCAGCGCCTATGTCGCGGCGGCAGCATCTCTAGAGTGGCGGGGTTCTCCTGATTTGATCGTATTGTTAATGGTGCTGTTGCTGACCGATCCTCCGACGATGATGCTGTCGGTGGAATAACCAACATTTTTTGCAGCTTCGACCCTTCCCAACGGGCCAGCGATCAAGATCGCCAAAATAGCCAGCAGAACGGCCCGTCGGGGCGCTACTTCTTCTGATTGCTTACACATGGCCCGGAGCTCGCTGTGCTACCGGAAACTACGCGGCTTCTCTTTGGAGCCGACATGCAACTGCGCAAGCGCGCTGGCCGCGCCGGTCAAGGCTGTCACAGGCGCCCCGAAGGGGTTGCCTTGGCGGGCGCGCTACGACAATCGATGGGAGGTATAGATGGCGGAATTCCCTAATAATCCGACCCGATCGGATCCCTACAAAAACTTCAAATTCCGCGTGAAATGGGACGGCCGGTATGTTGCCGGCGTCAGCAAGATCAGCGCATTGCGGCGTAGTAGCGAGATCGTGGAACACCGCGAGGGCGGTGACCCATCCATGTTCCGCAAGTCACCCGGACGTACGCAATACGATGCGATCACGCTTGAGCGCGGCCTGACGCAGGACACCGCGTTCGAAGACTGGGCGAACCTTGTCTGGAAATTGGGTGCGGCGCTCGGTAGCGAATCGGCGCCAGATTTCCGAAAGGACGTGCAAATCGAATTGCTGAACGAGGCGGGTCAGGTCGTCCTCGCCTACAAGATCTATCGCGCCTGGGTTTGCGAATACGTGGCACTCCCCGATCTTGACGCGGAGGCCGACGCCGTCGCGATTGAAGCGATCACACTGGTGAATGAGGGTTGGGAGCGAGACGCCAGCGTCGTCGAACCAATGGAACCGACGGCCGATTGAGCCGCACCGCAATGCCGATCGAGTTTGCTCCACCCAGCCAGCCGTATTGCTTCGCGACAATTGACCTGGCTCATCGCGTGTTCCATCGACGACGTGCAGAGAGCCGATTTATAGATTCTGCGTTGATAGCCGCAGAAGCTCAGCCGAGTACCAATCTTGTAGGCTTCTTAGGTGATCTCTAACCGCTGGCGATTTTTGGAACGTATCAATTATAACGCGTTCCCACACCCTCCAATCGGCTGCACTCATGTCGTCTTTTTGGCTTACAACGTGTTCTAAATAGTTCGTTATCATCTCTGCTGCGTACAATATGAAATGACGATGAGGGTCATCCTCGTTCGGCGTCTTTCTTTCATAGAAATACGGGTAGCTTTCGGGATCGCTTGCGAGAAATTTTAGGACCTCAAAACTTTCAGTCGTGAGCCTCTCGTGCGTATCTCCGCGAATGGTGCGCTCCACCTGCTGGAGCTGTCGCCACACGAAAATGGCACCCCCTAGTGCTATTGCTGCCGTCGCCCAGACGCCGATTGCCTCAACCGCTGTCCAGTTCATGGGTCGGCTCCTCAAGGTGGGATATCGGCTTGTCACGATAGCGGCGTGCTTGATCCAAACATGCAAGAAGTCGCCTCCAAGGTGCAAATGCACGTCGGCACAAGAGCCGAGATGGAGTTCTCGCCGGACCAAGACGCGGTCCTGTCCCGTGACAAAGACGGCAACGAAATCCGCCTCGACCCGCTAAGCATGCGCGCGATGGCCCAAGAGCTTTGCCCGTTCGTCGCCTTGCTGGAACGCATCGGCGTCAAAACAAAATAGGCATGGCTGGCTTCCGCCTATTCCCTCGCGGCCACCGAGTCCCAGCGTTCTGCGAAGCTCCGGTCGATGGTCGCGGAGGTCGGGTTTGGGGCACAGCACGCGATCGCTCCATCACGGCGGAATGCTCAATCGCGCCGGCTCCGCCGTTCGTGTGAAAACCGCCCAGGCCGAACCCTGAACCGACCTTGACGGCAGCCGGGTCCGGGTCACGTATAGAACGAGACATAAAGGGAGGATAAAATGAGTGTCGAACTCAATCACACGATCATCCCGGCGAAGGACAAATGGGCCTCGGCCAAGTTCCTAGCCGACATCCTCAACCTTGAGGCGGGGCCGGAATGGGGACATTTCGTCCCAGTGAAGACGGCGAATGGCGTGACCCTCGATTTCGATACGCGCGAAGAATTCCGGCCGGGGCATTACGCCTTTCTTGTCGGCGACACCGAGTTCGACGCGGCGTTAGCACGAATTCGTGCTCAGGGCGTCCGGTATTACGCGGATCCGAGGCGCGCCAAGCCCGGCGAGATCAACCATCTGCACCGTGGCCGCGGCGTCTACTTCGACGACCCGAATGGTCACTTGATGGAAATAATCACCCGGCCCTACGGCGACCGACCCGAGCAGGCCTGACCGCCAGCGCGGCGAGCCTGGTCGCGACCACTAAAATTCAGTTCACGCCGGACATTTCGGAATCGTGTTTCCGCAGCAGAGTGAACGACGTGACCGATGGGCACGAGGGACGGGAACGGACGGATCAGCGATATAGGGGAGAGGGAGGTATATCGGCGATGAGTCGCTGCTCCCCAGCGATCCCCTGTCCCCTCCTCTGTCACGTGTCCGTGCCGTACCCTCCGTGTCCATCAAGAATTCTTTTCGTTGCGCGCCGAGCCCTCGTCCACGTGCCGCGGCGCGTCTTCCGGTACCTACTCTCGGACCAACGACGCCCGAGCTGTGTTGAGGGCTATCATCTCCCTAGGACCCGCTTCGAGCGGATCGCCGAGCGGAAGCTCCGTCGTCGGCAATTGACCGATGATTGCCAACATTGACGGGCGGCGATCTGCGCGACCGGGAAATACTGACCGCCCCGCACATGGAGTACAGCTATCGCCGAATAGCGCGTTAAGCCATGTACGGGTGGGCTGAGCCGCGAAAATGGAGGGTCGCGGCCCGAGCATCCGGCGGCTCAATTTGCCCGTTGCCGCCCTTGGCGATCGTGGTCGGTTTTGGTGTGGCCGGGCGCGAAATCGATCCAGTGTTAAGCGCGGAGGCAGCCCACTGCCGGGCCGTGGCTATCTGCTTTGATTTTCGGAAGCATTGAGTTGCCCAAGCTCCCTCACCAACTACCTCCGTATGCGTGCGACGGAAGAGCTGAACCGCAACGTTGCAAAGTGGGTCACCGAGGTTGGCATGCTTGCTGCGCAGTTACCTTCGAAGCCGGCCCGTACAGCTTTTCTTGCCGAGCGACATCACGAGATTATGGAAGAAGCGCGCCGATCGGGCATGAGCGAACGCGACGCGTTGATTTTGGCCCATTCCTGCGCTGAAGGCGCCGAAAAAATAATGCGTGAGCTGTTAGCTCGCGGCATGCCGATGCCGGGAGGGCGAGCATAGCGCCTCGACGCGGATCTTCACTGGCGGAAGCCGATCCGATTGGCCTTTGCCCGCGGTTGACAAGCCCTGGCTCAAAAGGTATTCAATTAGCACTCTAGCCCCTAGAGTGCTAATCGCATCGATCGTTAAACAGCCAGGAGGTGTTCCATGGCATTTCGGCCATTGCACGATCGCGTGGTGATCCAGCGCGTCGAGGAGGAGGAAAAGACCAAGGGCGGCATCATCATCCCCGATACCGCCAAGGAAAAGCCCATGGAGGGGAAGATTATCGCAGTCGGGCCGGGCGCTCGCGGCGAGGATGGCAAGATCCACCCGCTCGACGTCAAGAAGGGCGACCGGGTGTTGTTCGGCAAATGGTCCGGCACCGAGGTCAAGCTCGACGGCGAGGATCTGATCATCATGAAAGAGTCCGACCTTATGGGCGTGATCGCCTGACCTAACTGGGAGGAACAGACAATGGCAGCCAAGGAAGTAAGATTTTCCGGCGACGCGCGCGATAAGATGCTGCGCGGCGTCAACATTCTCGCCGACGCGGTCAAGGTAACACTAGGCCCCAAGGGCCGGAACGTCGTGCTCGACAAGTCGTTCGGTGCTCCGCGCATCACCAAGGACGGCGTCACCGTCGCCAAGGAGATCGAGCTCTCTGACAAGTTCGAGAATATGGGCGCGCAGATGGTCAAGGAGGTCGCCAATAAGACCAGCACCGAGGCTGGCGACGGCACCACTACGGCGACCGTGCTGGCGCAAGCCATCGTGCGCGAGGGCGCCAAGGCGGTCGCCGCCGGCATGAACCCGATGGATTTGAAGCGCGGCATCGACATCGCCGTCGACGCGGTCGTTGGTTCGCTGAGGTCGCAGTCGAAAAAGATCTCGACCAACGAGGAAATCGCTCAGGTCGGCACGGTCGCCGCGAATGGCGACCGCGACACTGGCGACAAGATCGCCGAGGCGATGCAGAAGGTCGGCAACGAGGGAGTGATCACGGTCGAAGAGGCGAAGAGCCTCGAGACCGAGCTCGACGTGGTCGAGGGCATGCAATTCGACCGCGGGTATCTCTCGCCGTATTTCGTCACCAACGCCGAGAAGATGCTTGCCGAGCTCGAGAACGTCTACATTCTGATCCACGAGAAGAAGCTCAGCGGCCTGCAGACCATGCTGCCGCTCCTTGAGTCGGTGGTGCAGAGCGGCCGGCCGCTGCTGATCATCGCCGAGGACGTCGAGGGCGAGGCGCTGGCGACGCTGGTCGTCAACAAGCTGCGCGGCGGCTTGAAGGTCGTGGCGGTGAAGGCGCCGGGTTTTGGCGATCGCCGCAAGGCAATGCTCGAAGACATCGCGATCCTGACCGGCGGCCAGGTCATCAGCGAGGACCTCGGGATCAAACTCGAGTCGGTGACGCTCGACATGCTCGGTCAATCGAAGAAGCTGCGGGTCGAGAAGGAGAACACCACGATCATCGACGGCGCCGGCAAGAAGGCCGACATCGAGGGCCGCTGCACCCAGATCCGTCAGCAGATCGAGGAGACCACCTCCGACTATGACCGCGAGAAGCTGCAGGAGCGGCTTGCCAAGCTCGCCGGCGGTGTCGCGGTGATCCGTGTCGGTGGCTCGACCGAGATCGAGGTGAAGGAGAAGAAGGACCGGGTTGACGACGCGATGCACGCGACCCGTGCCGCGGTCGAGGAGGGTGTCGTCGCCGGGGGCGGTTCGGCCCTGCTCTATGCCTCGAAGACCCTCGACAGCCTGACCCCGAGCAACAGCGACCAGAAGGTCGGCATCGACATCGTCCGCAAGGCGCTGCAGGCGCCGGTGCGGCAGATCGCCGAGAATTCCGGCACCGACGGCTCGATCATCGTCGGCAAGCTGCTCGAGAGCAAGAACACGACCTACGGCTATGACGCGCAGAAGGGCGAGTTCACCGACATGATCAAGGCGGGCATCATCGACCCGACCAAGGTCGTGCGGCACGCCATTCAGGACGCGGCGTCGGTTGCCGGCCTCCTGATCACCACTGAGGCAATGGTCGCCGAGAAGCCGGAGCCGAAGGGCGCCATGCCGGCGATGCCGCCGGGTGGCATGGGCGGTATGGGCGGCATGGACTACTAGACTCGCACAACTTCAGCCAGCCGCCCGCCCGCGTCAAACCGCAGGCGGGCGGCTTTCTTTAAATGTGGGCCGTGGCTGCAAGAGGTCCGGCCCTCGCGGCTAGCCACCACCCGGCGAAATCACTGTTGTCGGCGCAGCCTCCTCGTCGCCAACCAAGGGGCGAAGGTTGCCCGCCTGACCGGACGGGGCCGCTCGACCAACAGACCGTTGGCCCTCGCCGCTCAAGACGGACAACCGCCGATTTCCCTCGGCGGACCTGCCCCAGCAACTCTTCAAGATCGGCGACGCCGCACCCGTTTGTCTGGTGCCATCGCAGACGCAATGCTGCACTGCACAACTCCGAGATTGTGAGTGTAAGATCTACGGACTATTGAATGTTGTGCACTGCAGTACGATCCAGGCGAGGATTTCTACGCGATGAACACCCAGAAGCGTTTGGCAAGCGCCCAACCTCTCAGGTTCTCGAACACCAAAGCGGTGTCCATGAAAGCGACGGAAAAGCCTGTCCCGATCGCAGTAGATCCCATCGTAAGGACGACCAGCGCCATGAGCGAAACCGTCAAGACGATTGCGGACACTATCGCGGCCGTAGCCGAGGAGGTGGTCGAACCCGTCGCTCCTACCAAGACGACGGCCACCAAGCCCCTGCTGGGAATGAACACTATGATCAAAAGCACTGAAGACTTTGTAGCGCTTGGCCAAGCCAACATCGAAGCCTTAGTCAAATCCGGTCAGATCTGGACCGCCGGGGTGCAGGAACTGATGAAGCAATTTGCTGAGACGGCAAAGGCCTCGTTCGACGAGTCGGTCGCGACCCTCAGGGCGATCAGCTCAGCAAAGACGGTGACGGAAGCGATGAACCTGCAGAGCAAGTTCGTTACGAGCGTGGCCGGACGGGCATTGGGCGAGTCAAACAAGTTGGTCGACGCGTCAATGAAGCTGGCCGAGCAGACGCTAGCGCCCATTACTGCTCGTGTAACCAGCACAGTGGAAATGTTCGATAAGGCCCCCTAATCGGCTACGCATCGCAGCGTTTAGAGGAGGTCGACGTGTCCGATCCGAGTAATTTGCGCGAACTCGCCGCTTGGTACCGTGAATTTGCCGAGCGCGCCGGGAGCCCATGGGTTTGGGAAGCTCGACTGCGGACGGCTGAGGATCTCGAGGCGGAAGCGGGTCGGACCGCGCCGGGGGACGACCGGCAAATATAGGTCTCTCCCAAGGGCTGTTCGCGTCTGGCGAGAGGGATGACGGCTACTCACGTACTCCGGACCACCGCCTGAAATCCTTAAAGACGTTGAACGCCGCCCCCAGATCTAAGACGTCGTCAACGAGGCAGGAGAGTGTTCGCGAACCGCCCGGGAATTGCCAATTGCCGACCGCTTGGCATCGGCGACCGAGCGCAAAGGTCCAAGATTTAGCTCGCCCTTTGATCCCAGCGCGAAGCAAGGCTTCGCAAAGTCGGCTCCCCCTTTATCGCCCTCGGCTTAGCCCCGGCGAGCGGGGGTTTCGCTTTTATGAGGTCACTGGTGCGCGGTTCTTGTGACTTAG
>Ga0206907_1082_pt1 | contig 12553 bp, 11 predicted proteins | sample Alteio_BWOrgHeat_80_FD_152951 | JGI IMG/M metagenome (GOLD analysis project Ga0206907, IMG submission 152951) | Enriched cells from forest soil in Barre Woods Harvard Forest LTER site, Petersham, Massachusetts, United States -... | ecosystem: Environmental > Terrestrial > Soil > Temperate forest >...
TGCACGCCGCTTTCAAATTTCAATTGCTGCCAAGCTTCTGGACCAGAGATCTGCAAAATGACTTCTTTGATTCCACCTTTCTCGGCAAGACTAATATCTAAAGTTTCAATACTCCATCGCTTTTTTTCAGCGTACTTAGTATAGGTTCGAAGCAGTTCTCCGGCAAATAATGCGGCTTCTTCTCCGCCGGCACCGGCGCGTATTTCGACAATAATATTGCGATCTTCGTAAGGATCTTTAGGTAAGAGAGCTAGCTGCAAGTCTACTTTAAAAGCTTCTATTTTTTGTCTGGTGGATTGAAGATCGGCTTCGGCTAAACTGCGCATTTCTGGATCGGCATGGCTGATGAGTTCCAGTAGGTCGGTTTCTTCCTTTTGAAGTTTTAAATAATTGAGATATTTATCAACTAAAGGAGAGAGCTTGGCCTGTTCTCGGCTAAGTTCTTGAAAGCGTTGAGGGTTGCTAGCCACATCTGGACCACTTAGTTCGTGCAATAAATAGTCAAAATGTCTTTTGAGTTTCTCAAGGTGTGGAATAAAATCCATGGATGGGTCCTATAAGAAAAAAGATAGCCTTTCTTCGGAAAGGCTATCTTTAAATAACAAAAAGTTACTTTTTGGTTTCTGCTTTAGGAGCTGCTTCTGACTTTCCGGACGTTTTTCCTGCACCCGGCTTTGTCTTCACTGGCGCAGAACTTAATATTTTCATTTTCTTTTTCGGCGCTGCAACTTGGCCTTTGGCAAGCTTAGGCTGCTTTATTTCTTTCTTGGCGGTGGTTTCTTCTGTCTTTGCGAAACGCTTTTGGAAACGTTCTACACGACCCGCTGTGTCTAAGAATTTTTGTTTCCCAGTAAAAAAAGGATGACAATTTGAACAAATATCGAGGCGTATATCAGCCTTGGTAGAACGTGTTTTGAAGCTATGTCCACAGGCACAAGTGACAGTCGCTTCAACATAATTAGGATGTATATCGGGTTTCATAGACTCTTCCTTATTTAAATTTCGCTTATTTTACTAAATCAGAAGTATTTTCCGGGGTTAGAGGTCTTTCCCGATTCTTCACGCACTTCGAAATGAAGATGAGGCCCCGTCGATATTCCTGTCGATCCTACACGTCCAATCAACTGACCACTACTGACTCGCTGACCCTCATGGACCAAAATTTTAGAAAGGTGGCCGTACCGAGTACGTAAGGCTTTAGGACCATTCTTTCCCTTGAGAACGTGTCTGATCTCGATAAGGTTCCCGTAACCCCCCATCCATCCGGCATACGTCACTACTCCTTCTCGAGATGAAACGACAGGACTGCCATAGGGTTTTGCAAGATCTAAGCCTCGATGCATCTTGACGACACCAGAAACGGGATGTTTTCGGATTCCGTACCGGGAGGTTAAGCGAAAGTTCGTCACTGGAATCGGAAGTCCACTCGGCTTCCAGGCTTCAGGCAAAAAGAGTAAGGAGCCAATTCGAAAAGCAAAGTCTTTAGAGGCCATGTCGGGCAATGGAAAATCGTTCATTAAAAGAATGGTTTGACGATAGGCATCGCCTAACCGTCGCCCAATACTAAAACTTTTCTGAATGGTTTGTAGATTCTCCGGTTCTTTAACTTCGTAAAGTGTGCCTTTATGGTTGGGAATTTTAAGAATATCTCCAGGTTTAACCGTATCTAAATCAAGGCTATTGCTACTACGAATAGTAAATACATCGCTGCCATATTTCTTAGCAATCATGTAAAGCGACTCATTATTTCCTACTTCATGAGTTGCAATATAGGCTCTTTCGAGTTCTTTGAACAGATCTTTCCGAAAATCAATTTTTTCAGCGACTAAAAGAACTGGATTGTATGGAGGGGTAACGACCAGTTTGCCTGACTTGGGATTCCAAAATAAACTAATGAAAACAAGAACAATTCCTAAAAGAAGACCGTCGATCGTATAACGCAATGAGTATTCCATTGAGATGAGACTATTTCTCCATGCTAGACGTTTCCATTGATTTCAAAAAGTCTTTATTGGATTTAGTGGCTGATAATTTTTCCAAGATCAATTCCATCGCTTCCGTAGCTGAAAGTGAAGAGAGGACTTTTCGTAAGATCCATACCTTATTAAGTTCTTCTTCAGACAGCAGAAGTTCTTCTTTACGAGTTCCACTGCGGGTAATATCAATTGCAGGGAAAATACGCTTATCCGCAAGTTTGCGATCCAAGTAAACTTCCATATTGCCTGTCCCTTTAAACTCTTCGAAAATTACATCATCCATACGGCTACCTGTTTCGACAAGTGCTGTAGCAATAATGGTTAGGCTGCCACCTTCTTCGATATTACGAGCGGCTCCAAAGAAACGTTTAGGGCGTTGAAGCGCATTAGAATCTAAACCGCCCGAGAGAACACGACCACTGGAAGGTGTAATGGTGTTATAAGCACGTGCGAGTCGAGTAATGGAGTCGAGAAGAATGACGACATCTTTGCCATGTTCAACAAGGCGTTTTGCTTTTTCAATGACCATTTCGGCCACTTGGACGTGTCGCTCTGCAGGTTCATCAAACGTGGAAGAAACAACTTCTCCTTTGACGCTCCGCTGCATATCCGTGACTTCTTCGGGTCGTTCATCAATGAGAAGAACCAACAAAATAACTTCTGGATGATTGCTAGTAATAGCATTGGCTATCTTTTGCAAAATAATTGTCTTACCAGTTCGCGGTGGAGCATTAATTAAGGCGCGTTGGCCTTTTCCGACGGGCGCTACCAAATCCATGACGCGTGTGGTTAATTCATCTTTTTTGGTTTCTAGCATGATTCGGTTTTGACCGTAAAGCGGGGTTAAATTATCAAAAAGAGGACGTTCACGTAGAGATTCAGGATCAGTTCCATTGACAGACTTCACTTGAAGCAAAGCAAAAAAGCGTTCTTGATCTTTAGGAGGTCGGACATAGCCAGCAACGGTATCGCCCTTACGAAGCCCAAACTTTTTAATTTGGGAAGGTGAGATATAAATATCATCCGGTCCTGGAAGATAGTTATAACTCGGGCTACGAAGGAATCCAAAACCATCGGGAAGAATTTCTAAAACACCTTCATCATAAATCAGACCATTTTCTTTGGCCTGGGCTTCTAAAATTTTAGCGATGAGTTCTTGTTTGCGAAGACCAATGGGTGTTTCTAATTTTAGATCGCGTCCAATTTTTTGGAGTTCGGCGATGGTTAACTTCGACAAAACCAATAAATCCATCGGTTTATTGTCATGAGGAACGGGTGCTGTCGCTGGGGCTGAAGGACGTGGGACTGAAGGAACTTCTTCTGTGCTCAATTTAATCTCTCTCTTTATTTTTGGGATTTAAATGCTTATCTAGGTAAGTTTCTTATAAGAATTATACATGGGCTATTGGTACTGTCAAGCGCTTTTTTTGTTTTATCAACCAAAAATCAATTTTTTTATAAAGCGTTTCTTTATCTGCATTATTAAAAATAACGTCATCGGCTTTCGCCATTTTCGACTTGATCGGCATTTGAGATGCAATACGTCTTAGAACTTCTTTATTGGACCATCCACGACTTACTTTAAGACGGCTCAATTGATTTTTTTTCGAACTAGTAATGACTAAAACAAAATCTACAAGATGTTGCCATTTCGCTTCATAAAGCAATGGAATGTCTGCAAAAAGGAGTCCTTTATTTTTTTTCTTAAACAATAAAAATTTATTCATCACGAAGGGATGAATCAGTTTTTCCAATTGTTTGCGCAGAACAGGATCTGTAAACACACGGTCGGCTATGATTTTGCGATCAAGCTCTCCATTAACTCGAACAATTTCTTTGGAAAATAACTTGATAATTTTTTTATAGATTGGAGAATTGGGTTTTAAAGCGTCGTGAGCAACTATATCGGCGCAAAAAAACGGGATATTCCTTTTTACGAAAAACCTCGACAACTGTGGATTTCCCAGTACCAACTCCCCCCGTTATTCCTATGACAATTGTTTTAGAAGCTTTTGTCATTAAGATTGGCATACGGAACAAAAAACAACTCCGCGACCTTGTAATTTAATTCCTTTGAGAGGATGGCCGCAATCTACACAGGGCTTATTTGATTTCTGATAGACCTTATGAAGACTTTGTGCATTACCCATTTGACCATAGGCATCTCTATAGTTACGACTTGTTGAACCTCTGAGTTCAATGGCTTGATGGAGTAACTCCGTTAATTTGAAATGTAAAGTTGAATAGTCCTTATTTTTTAGACGGGAGGCTAGACGTTTGGGGCGGATCCGCGCTCTGAATAGAGATTCTTGTGAATAAATATTACCTATACCTGCAACCAGTTGTTGATTCAGCAGCAATGAATGAATGGGTGATTGTTTTGTTTTTAATAGATCCCCAAACTGTTTGACAGAAACAGTTAAAAAGTCAGGTCCGATATGATTATCTGTAAAAATAGCTTGTTCTGGAGAATAGAGATGGATTTCTCCAAAACGACGTTGATCGATGAAATTTAATTGATGTTCTCTAAACTGAAAAGAACATCGAAGCGCCTTGAATCGCTCTAATGGTTTTGTCAACGTAAGCTGCCCTGTCATGCGTAAATGAAATAAAAGTTTCCACTGATTACTAAATGTAATCCAGAAATATTTTCCATGACGATTAAAGGACATACAGGATTGCCCAACCAATTTATCTCTGAGTATTTTTTCATCCACTTTGAGTAAGAGTCGAGGATCATAAAGATGAAGATCTGTCATCGTCTGATGAAGGAGTAAATACTCTAGATCTCGACGGATAGTTTCGACTTCAGGCAATTCAGGCATGATTTATTTCCGCAATTTTGAATAGCGGTCCATAATTTCACGTTCTTTGGCATTTAAACTTTGCGAACCTTCTTTGGATACTTTTTCAAGAATGCGATCCACTTCTTGGACAAGATCATCCGTGACTTCATGAAATTGAAATGTTTTTTTGTCGCGATGAGGAATAATCGATCTTTGTTTCAAATGAATCCAATTTCTAAAACGATAGAAGGAAGTTGCTCCTGTTAGATAAAAATATCCTGTGACCATCCCGCCTAAATGAGCAAAACGAGCAATGCCTTCCCCTGAAGAGGATAATCCAGCAAAGAGTTCGATGACACCAAATAAAATCATGGCATGCCATGCCTTCATCGGAATAACAAAGTAAAGGTAGATGACAGCGTCGGGAAAAAGAACGGCGAAAGCAGTGAGTAGACCGAAAACAGCGCCTGAAGAACCAATGGTTGGCGTGGTGGAGTGAGGACTCAGTGCGAGGACGAATAGACCAGCTCCTACGGCTGTTAGGAAAAAATAAAAAAGAAACGTTTTTGTTCCCCAGCGAACTTCTAATTCACGACCGACCATCCAAACAATAAACATATTAAACAGCCAATGAAAGATTCCCCCATGTAAAAATGGGTAGGTAAATAACTGCCAAATACGATAGTGGCCTATTACTTCACTCGGCGTAAGTCCAAACCAAGAGATTAGAAATGAAGAAAAAAATTGCTGAAGAACTAGAAGAATACCCGTGATTAAAATAATCCATTTTACGGCGCCACGAAAAGACGTCGAACCTAATGGTCGATGAAGATCTTCAAACATGTTTCATTTCCGCCCAATTCGATCCTGTCTTCATATCTACCAACAATGGAATAGAAAGAGAAAGTGCCTGTTCCATGAATTGTTTAATTACAATTCCACTGGCTTCAAGTGACTGATGAGGAACTTCAAATAAAAGTTCATCATGCACTTGAACAAGCATGTGACCGATCCACGGATGAACTCCTTGTTGCGCGCGATGCAAATCAATCATGGCTTTCTTAATAATATCGGCACTGGTTCCCTGAATAGGCGTATTCATTGCAGTTCGCTCAGCAAAATTTCGCAAATTCACATTTTTTGAATTGATCTCCGGCAAATACCGAATTCTTCCTAACAATGTTTTAACATAGCCTGTTTGTCGAGCTTCTTCAACAATTTTATCCATCCAGGCTCGAACCCCTGCATATCGGGTAAAGTACCGATCAATATATTGTTGTGCTTCTTGTGATGATATTCCAAGCTGTTGCGAGAGTCCATAGGATGACATACCATAGACGATTCCGAAATTAATAGATTTAGCAACCCGTCGATAATTAGGAGTAACTTCTTCAGTCGAGCATCCGAAAATTTCAGAAGCTGTTGTTGCATGAATATCCCCCCCATTACGGAACGCCTCACACATTGCAGGATCCTGAGAAATATGAGCGAGCACTCGAAGATCGATTTGGGAATAGTCGGCCGAAAGCAAGATCATTCCTTCAGCTGGAATAAACGCTCTGCGAATTTGTCGGCCTAATTCACTTCGAATAGGAATATTTTGCAGGTTAGGACTACTAGATGAAAGGCGTCCCGTGGCTGCAACCGTTTGATTAAAACTCGTATGAACGCGATCTTCGCCCTCAGACAAATCCTCCATAAGTCCCAAGATATAGGTCGACTTTAATTTTTGAAGTTCGCGATACTTGATCAATTTATCTGGAAGAGAATGTTTCAACGCGAGTGTTTGTAAGACTTCTTCATCTGTCGAATAGCCTGTTTTGGTTTTACGAATTACTGGTAATTTCAATTTTTCAAACAAAATCGCGGCAAGTTGTTTGGTCGAATTAATATTAAATACTTCACCGGCATCATGATGAATTTCTGCTTCTAATGTACGAAGTTTTTGATCCCAGTCTTTTCCCAAATCCTGTAAATAAGTTCGATGAATGCGGATCCCTCGTTCTTCCATAACTTGCAAGATAGAGACAAGTGGCATTTCAACATCGTAAAAAAGAGTATGTAACTGTTTCTCTTCAATTTCTTTTTCAAATTTTTCAGCCAAGCGTAAGGTCATATCCACATCTGCGGCAGCATAGGGAGCGACGCGTTCAATCTCCACTTGATCCATGGTGATTTGTTTTGTCCCTTTACCAATAAGTGTATTGATTCGTTGCATGAAAAGACCCAGTTGATCGAGCGTTAAGTCTTTAAGTCCATGACTATTGCGCGAGGGGTTTAGCACGTAGGATGCGACCATCGTGTCACAATGAAAGGATGGAATTGAAATACCGTGGCGAAGTAGAACTTCGGAATCAAATTTCAGATTATGGCCATAAATCTTGTACTGAGGATCTTCTAGATATTTTTTTAAATAGTGTTGAGTGATTTCCCATGGAATTTGAGGAGGCAATGTCAACAAGTGATGGCCGACGGGAATATATCCCCCACTTCCGACTTTATAAGACAAAGACACACCCACCAAGTCTGTTTTTAATGAATTAACCCCTGTTGTTTCGACATCCACAGCAATAGCAGCATGCGAAGGAATGGGGTTGAGCCATTCACGTAATTTTTCTTCCGTGTCAAGAATGCTGTATTCCCCTTGAACAACAGCACCTTCTTGCAATTGATCGATAGTTGCCGCAGGGCTGTCTCCTTTTATTTCAGAAAGCATGGCAAAAAATTCCAATCGTTTTAAGACTGGCTCTGCTTTCTCCATCGGAAAACCTTTCCAACAACACGTTTCCCATACCACATCCATAGGAACAGCGTGATTTAAAACAACCAATGATCGACTAAGCCGTGCCATTTCCGCTTGGTCTACTAAAAGTTGACCTGTTTTCCCTTTAACTTCACTAGCTTTTGCAATCAATGTTTCTAAGTCGCCAAATTCAACGAGAAGCTTTAACGCTGTTTTCTCCCCGATTCCTTTGACGCCTGGAACGTTATCGCTGGTATCGCCAATCAACGCAAACATATCTGGAATTTGATCAGGTTTTATTCCATAACGATCAACCACATCCGAAATGCCGTAGAGGAGATTTTTAGGTTCATTGAGCACTTTGATATCGTCATCGACCAATTGCAATACATCCTTGTCACCTGAGACGATAACTACTTGCCATCCATTTTGCTTACCGCGACGTGCCAAATCCGCGATAACGTCATCCGCTTCATATCCATCGATTGCAAATGAAGCAATGCCTAAAGCGGTAACGGCTTCTTGAGTAAGTGGAATCTGTGTTTTAAGAGCATCTTCAAGTTCTTTTCGATGCGCTTTATATTCTGTATAAGCTTTATGGCGAAAAGTCATCGCAGGTGTATCAAAACACACAACCAGATAATCAGGCTTTTCCTGGCGAATCAATTTCAAAAGCATACGCAGAAAACCATATACCGCGTTAACGGGTTCTCCTTTAGAGGTCGTTAAGGGAGGTAATGCATGGTAAGCACGATGAATGTATGCATGGCCATCAATTAAGTAAAGACGAGGCATTTAAAACGAATTAGGAATGTGAAGATGTTGCTTTGATCGATTGAAACGTCGTTTCCCAAGAATCCGCAATATCCTCCCTAAATCCCTCATAGCTTTGGACAACAGCCCCATTGGGATCGATAAAAAAGAAAGAAGGAAGACCTGATACACCAAAATCACTCGCGACCGCGGACTGGCCCGCCAATAAAACTGGGTATGTCATTTTAAAACGTTTAATAAACTCAGGAACCAATTCAGCATCTTCGTCCATATTAAGCCCTAAAACAATGAGTCCTTCATCTTTATGACGTTCGTAAAAACTTTGAAGTAACGGAATAGACATTTGGCAGGGACCGCACCAAGTGGCCCAAAAATCTACAAGAAGAGGATGCCCTTTTAATCCGGAAAGTTGGACTTTACGACCTTGAAGATCCAAAAGTTCAAAGTCAGGCGCTTGCCCTTGCTTGGGCATTGTGCTATGAGACCCGCAAGCAAGGACAAACAACAATGGAACTGCAGCCCATACGCCAAAACGACGCATTAGACTAATAAAGTATCCAGGCGCTTTTTGATTTCTGGTTTGGGGTGAACGCCGACGAGCTGATCAACGACTTTCCCACCCTTAAAGAAGATGAGAGATGGAATTGCTGAGATTTTGTAACGAGAAGCCACTTGAACATTATCATCTGTATTTAATTTTCCTACTTTTACTTTGCCTTCGTACTCTTTGGCAATTTCGTCGACTAAAGGACTAAGCATACGACAAGGACCACACCAAGGTGCCCAAAAATCCACTAAAACGGGTTTATCGGATTTCAATACTTCTGTTTCAAACGACGCATCGGATAGCTGTAATTCAGCCATAGTAATCTCCTTTTTCAGACTTACAACAGTAAACGGAATAGACGTCTAAAAGTTCATCGATGATATCAATTTTAAGTTTCAACCCTACTAACCATTTAAAATCGATCTATTTTAGTGCGTTTTGCATAAATTGGCTTTTTATATATCCTGCTCGTGTGTTTACTCCTTCTCAAAGTACAGCTATCAATAGCAATAAAACACATCGAAATATCTTGATCGATATCCTTCGAGGGATAAGTATTTCTTTGGTTTTATCTGGTCATTTAGGCCTAGCACGACTAAACTCTCTCACTTCAACGATGCAAGAGCGTACCGGAGATGTTAAAGCATGGTTCACATTTGCGTCAAATGGTGCCTTTGGCGTGACAATTTTTTTTGTTTTATCAGGATTTTTGATTTCGAGCGTATTAATTCAATCTACTGAGAATTGGAAACAGCTTTCTTTCCGTGATTTTTATGTTCGACGTGCGGGACGAATTTTGCCACTTTTAAGTTTGAGCTGCCTTATTGGAATAATGGTTATGGATTGGGCTTCACCTTTAGCTCAAAATTTTGATCTATGTTTTTCTGCGCCAACTTCGAATGGACATTTTTGGGCATCGATTGCGACATTTACTTTTAATTGGTACCGAATTATGACTGAAAATTCGACCTACCAATATGGATATGCTTGGGGTGTCCTATGGTCATTATCTATTGAAGAACAATTTTATTTATTTTATCCGATACTTTTGTTTCATTTAAAATCTTCTAAGCGGTCAATTGTCGCCATATCATTGGTCATTTTAAGTGGTTTAATTTGGCGGACTTTAATTTATGTTTATTATCCAAGACAATATCAATTGAGTTTAAATGCATCTTTTGGTGCATTCGATCAAATAGCGATAGGTTGCCTTCTATACTTTGTACATCAAAAGCTTTCCTCTTCAGGTCAAATGAAAAAATTTGAAACTTCATGTTTAATGCTAGCAGGAATAGTAATCATTGCATGGACGTATTGGTTTACAAGTTTAAATAACTCAATAGATCGTGTGTACGCCCCCACACTATTATCACTAGGAGTATTTTTATTTCTTTTGGGAGGTCTACAATTAAGAATTTCAGAGACTTTTTTTACACGTATTCTCAGTTGGCCAGGACAATTCAGTTATGAAATTTATTTATTACATGGAGTAGTTCTTTTTCTAAGTAGAAAACTTTTAATCCTATCCAATCCCTGGTATTCTTACGGGTTATTTATTTTAGTGAACATTCCAGTAGGCTACATTGCATTTTATGGTTTTGGGAAACCTGTGAATCATTATATTCGGTTACATTTTTCTTCTAAAAAAGTTTAGTTTTGAAATAGAGATTCTTGTCTGATAGAAGGCAAAATTAAAGTGAAGGTCGTCCCTTTAACGGATTTGAACTCCAACTTTGCTTGAAGTTGCTGACTCAAAACCCGAACTATTCGAAATCCCATAGAGGATGAATTTTCCCAATTGATCGTTTCCGGCATTCCCACCCCGTTGTCTCCTATAACTAATTTGCAATTATTTTCATCGAGTCTATGAAAGTGGACTGTAAGAGTCCCTTTCTGCTCTTGTGGAAATGCATGTTTAAAAGCGTTTGTGACTAATTCATTCAAGATAAGACCACATGCAATAGCGGACTCAATCCCAATCGGTTCAGGATCTATCTGAATGTCTTGAGCAACCAAGTCTGGTCGTTCAGCGTAGGAATTACGTAAATGAGACATGAGCTTTTTCACATACTCGCCAAAATCAATATTGCTTAAATCACGAGACTGATAAAGAGCTTCATGGATCAAGGCCATCGATTGAATTCGGTCCTGACTTGTTTTAAAAATGTGATGAGCATCGGGATTTTTGACTTTATCAACCTGCATGCGTAATAGACTCGAAATAATTTGCAAATTGTTTTTAACCCGGTGATGGATCTCTTTGAGTAATACCTCTTTTTCTTTAAGAGACGCTAAGACCTGATCATTGGCCGATTGAAGTTGACGCGTTCGCTCGACTACACGTTGTTCCAAACGTTGTTCGCTTTCCACTTTTTCATTGAGAAACTTAGCAACATCATATTGTCGACGACGGGCACGCATTGCAGCAAGCATAAGACTGACCAAAGTAATGGGATAAACAGGGCGCTCGAGGAGTGTTAAATTTGTAAAACGCAACAGAATATCAGAGGTTTGAAGTCGTGTTTGGGCTACTTTATCACGGCTAAGAATCAGAATAACTGGAATATCAGACCATGGCGGCTGGAGATTAAGACAATGCGTGAGGTCGTTCACAACTTGAGGTTGTAACGCTTCTTGAGCTAAAAGAATGGCACCAGGCCCTTCTTCTATCTCTTTACAGAGAGTCGATGTATCTTTACAAATTTGAATTTCCAGATCATTTTGGATGAGCGTCTGTTGAATTAATTCCGCATCGCGGCCAGTCGGAGTCCAAATTAAAATGCGCTGATTATTCATTCTCTTTTATTTTTGATCAATTTTAATTGTGATCCGGTATATTCAGGTTGGCCGCTTAAAACACCTTTGAAGTCCTTTAAGGGGTCGCCAATCCAAATGCTATTTTTTTCCAATCGAAATTCTCGAATGGTCCGTTCTGGAATAGCTTGACGATTTTTGAGCACTGAGATGGCCTTACGAATTTCGCCATTGCATTCAAAATAACGCAAGAGAACGATAATATCTGCGATGTAACTCACATCTACGGGAACGCTCATCAACCCAATCAATCCTTGTTGAGCGAGAGTCAATAAAGTAACAACACCTTGATTATTCAAATAGGTTAATAGTTCATGAAGTTGAATTAAAAGATACTTATCAGTCGGCATTGCATTGAGATAGCCATTAAGGCTATCAATCACAATCATGCGAGCTGAATTTTCTTCTACTTCCTTTTGAATACGATAAGCAAATTCTCCTGGCGTTAAAACAGCTGGATCAATTTGATGAATGAGAAGTTTTCCAGAATCAATATGTTTTTGAAGGGGTAAGCCTAGCCCTGCTGCTCGGTGCAAAAAACTTCGAAGTCCTTCTTCGAATAAATACGCAACCGCGCGTTGTCCGTTCCCTGCAACTTCATTGAGATATTGCATTGCTAAACTGGATTTGCCGGACCCCGCAGGTCCTGTAAATAATGCACTCACTCCCCTCTTAATTTTTCCACCCAAAAGTTGATCCAATTCTTTAATGCCACTAGACATCGACTCATTTTGGTTGGAATAATCTTTTGTTGTTTTGTGGCCTGCGATGAGACGAGGATAAACCTCTACTCTTCCACTTTGGATAACAAAATCATGAAAACCATTTTGAAATGAAGATCCTCTGATTTTGATGACCTGGAGACGACGGTGTGTGCTGCCAAAATCAGTTGTATAGGTTTCCAAAGCAATGA
>Ga0206907_1083_pt1 | contig 12443 bp, 12 predicted proteins | sample Alteio_BWOrgHeat_80_FD_152951 | JGI IMG/M metagenome (GOLD analysis project Ga0206907, IMG submission 152951) | Enriched cells from forest soil in Barre Woods Harvard Forest LTER site, Petersham, Massachusetts, United States -... | ecosystem: Environmental > Terrestrial > Soil > Temperate forest >...
GGCAATCGGCAATCGGCAATTGGACCTAATATTAATGTGACGTTCGCCCCTAATCGCGCTGCTTCATGGGCCAGAGCAATCCCCATCGCACCACTCGACGCATTGGAAAGATATCTCACAGGATCCCAGTACTCTCGAGTAGGGCCTGCGGTGATTAAGACCTTACGTCCTTTTAAAGAAGGGGAAACACGGGGAGAGAGAGACGCGGAGAATGTCGTTAACTTATGATCACGCTGTCGCCGCGTCACCGTGTCACCGTGTCAAGGATTTAAGAAGAATTTTGACGATCTCTGCGGGCTCCGTCATCCGGCCCCATCCACGATCGCCTGCTCGACTCAGATTCCCTTGTTCAGGACCTATGAAGTGATAGCCATAGGACTGCAATATCTTCACATTGGCTTGAGTCGCTGGATGTCGCCACATCGCGTCATGCATGGCGGGTGCAAGAAAAATAGGAATTGTTGGTTTATTTGAACGGTCACGCGGAATACTTAACAAAGAAGCTGAAATCATATCGCTGGCTTCGCCATGAGCGGCTCGCGCTAAACTATCAGCCGTCGCTGGAGCAACGACTAAGGCAGAGGCCCGTTCGGTTAACGAGATATGCGCAGTAGTGACCCAAGCACTGGCCTCCAGAGGGCTTAAAAGAACCGGACGTCCAGACAACGATTGAAATGTTAAAGGCCCGACAAACTGAGTCGCCGCGGGCGTCATCAAGACTTGCACTTCTTGTTTATTTTTTAACAATAGACGCAAAATCTCCGCTGCTTTGTAAGCGGCAATGCTTCCGGTCACACCTAAGAGGATCATAACGAATAGTGGGCAGCAGACAGTAGGCAGTAAGCAGCTAGCCCTATAACCTGTCCTTTAAATATGTTTCTGCCCACTGCCCACAGCCTACCGCACACTGAAACTAGTCCTTCTTTTTCTTCTTCTTCGCTTTTTTGCCACCGTCTTCTTCGTCATCGTCGGGAGCAAGAATCGCCTTCGCAATGTTGCCATCGACTACGCCTAGAGCGGCTGCCATATCTTCTTCGTGCGATTCAATTTTTGGCGTTTTCTGAGCTAAAATTTCTTCTTTTGAAATTTTGCCATCCAAAATACCAACCAGTGATTCTTCAATCAGCTGAGCCATGGGCGTTGGGGTCCCACGCGATTTAAGAACCTTGGCCCATTTAAGGGTGAGGTTAATGAGCTCGTACCGATCTCCTGAGAAATTTAAGACTTTGGGGGATACAAACAGACTAGACATACATGTTCTCCTTTTTCCGCTTTCGTATTGATTCTGATAAAACGATAGTTTCCAACTGTTTTAGTGCTTCAGGAACTTGATCGTTAACGACATGGTGTTCGTACCGATCCATAAAACGAAGTTCTTCACGGGCATCCGCGAGACGACGCTGAATATCACTTTCCGTTTCCGACAAACGCGCTCGTAATCGGCGCTCCAACTCTTTAAACGTCGGCGTGGTGATAAAAATTAAAATCGCATCAGGACACATTTTTTTAACAGCCAATGCCCCTTGAACATCAATATCCAGCAGGACATCAATCCCTGCTTTTCGTTTTTCTTCGACGAAATGACGCGGAGTTCCATAATAATACCCATGCACATCCGCATACTCTAAAAATTCATTACGCTTCCGCATCGCTTCAAATGCCGCATCACTCACAAAAAAATATTCTTTACCATCTTTTTCACCGGGACGCGGATGACGCGTTGTCACCGAAATAGAAAAAATAAGATTTTTATTCCGCGACACTAACTGCCGGCATAAGGTGCTTTTCCCAGCCCCTGACGGAGCAGAGACAACAAACAGACGTCCTTTGTAAGAAGGATTTTTCATGACATCAAGGCGCTGCTGTACGACTATTATCTTTGTCAGAGGTCGCATCGGCTTGCATTGGTTTAGGATGAGAAGAAAGAGGTGTTGCTTCTGCAGCATCTCCTGTTTTTTGTGTCATCCGCTGTTGCAAACGATCGAGCTGATCTCGTAATTCATCAACGGTTTCTTGTAAGCTTTTCACTTTACGATTGGCATCCAGCGCTTGGGTTTTGGCCTCTTCCGACGTGGATAAACCTGCCACCGCTTTTCCATTAATTTCTGAAATGGCTTGTTCTAAATCATGCAATCGTTTCGAAGCCCCTAGTTTGTCCCATTGATCTTTTAAATCCGCCAATTGAGACGTCAGATCATCAGTTTCACTGCGTAATGCATCCATCTCTTTTTTGAGCCGTAAATAGGCTGCACTACTTTTTTTCGTCGTCGATTTAGATGTCGCTGAACTGGAAGTGGTAGTTGTCTCCGCTATTGATTGATTAAGCAAGCAACAAGAAAGTAATAAGAGCGGTATTGTCTTCTTTAATTTGAGAAGCAATTGCTTCATATCCACAGGCCATTTCGCTTTAAATGTTTTTCGCTTCTGCGTTTGAGGATCCTCGATTTCCAATGATTCCGCATGTAACATCGGGCGCTTAATCTTCATAGCCTCTGTCCAGTCATTCGATCCTCCATAAAGGCGATCTCCTGCAATTGGGAACCCATAGCCCGCTAGGTGTACGCGGATTTGATGGGTTCGTCCCGTTTTCGGTTGAATCTGTAGTAACGACGCCATGTCAAATATTTTTTCGACGACAAATGACGTTTCGGAGACTTTCCCTAGCGGCGTGACCGCCATCCGGAGCGGGTCTTTTTTAGAACGCCCAATGGGCGCTGTGATAATCCCTTGAGCCACTTGAGGAACTCCAATCACAAATGCAGCATACGTTTTACAAACCGACCGACTTTGAAATTGTTTAGAAAGAGATAATTGGGCTTGTATTGTTTTTGCCACTAATATAACACCAGACGTCTCTTTGTCTAAACGATGCACAATACCCAACCGATTGGGATCGGGAAATTGTTGCAAAACATGAGGGGCCAACATGATTTTCAGCCAATCCACAAGGGTATCTCCGTGATGCCCTGCTGCAGGATGAACAACCAACCCGGCAGGCTTATCCAAAACAAGCATTGCCTCGTCTTCAAATAAAACAGTAGGAACAGCGGGAAATTGAGATTCAGTTAAGATGAATCTCCCAAGTCGATCTTGGGATGCCTGTTGTGTAGGCAGAGAGAGACCCTCTTTGGTCGCAGAGCGACCATCTCTCCCAGAGGGGGAGAATGTTTTCTCGAAATCTGCGACGATAATTTTTTCTTTTCCATTAATTCGATAATGCTGTTTAAGAATATGACCTTCCAAGGTCACATGCCCTTGTCGAATCCATTTCTGCAAAAAAGATCGTGAGACCTCTGGATATTTTTCAACCAACATCACATCCAATCGTTGGCCCTCATCACCGGATTTCATTTGGAGGATTGGCATCATGAAGGAGCGCTCGGTGATTCCCGCATCGACACCTTGGCCAATAAAATACTGGATGACAATAAAATGGCAAACAATGCGATCAACTGTGAAGGATATAAACCTCCCAAGGTTGGCCCTCGGTCATCCGCGCGGAAAAGTTCCATCACAAACCGCAAAACGCCGTAGAGTAACATATACGTCCAAAAAACATCGCCTTCGGTATCGGGTTTACTTTTGGAAAGACGTTTCCACAAAATAGCAGCAATAATAAGATTCCCGATCGATTCATAAATCTGAACCGGATGCAAACGAATCCCAAGCGGAGCAAGAGATAAAGGATCTTGATACGTCACGCCCCACCCCAAGGATGTTTGCCGACCGTAACAACAGCCTGCCGCAAAACATCCCAATCGACCGATCGCTTGGCCGAGAGCAAGGGACGGGGAGAGTGCATCTGCAATCATCCCTACAGCCACTTTATGACGGCGGACATACCACACACCAAAGGAAGCCGCCACAATAAATCCACCATAAAAGACAAGTCCACCTTCCCAAATCCGTAAGGATTCCCAGGGATGCTGAATGAAATAACTGGCATTAATCAAAACAAAGAAAAGACGAGCACCTAATAAACCGGTAAAAACCAAGAGTACCACCAAATTCATCACAAATGTTTCGTCTAAATGACGTTCACGACAGGCTTTTTTTGCCAGATGAAGCGCCGCTAAAAAAGCAGCAGCCACCAATGCACCATACGTGCGCAAGGTTAATGGCCCAAGATGAATCAGAATGGGATGCATTAGCGTTTTCGAAAAAGTCCTAATCCTAGAAATCCGGCACCGACGCAAATTGAAGAATCTGCGAGGTTAAAAACCGGCCACACACGAAAATCCAAAAAATCGATCACGAGTCCATAAGCCCATCGATCGATCATATTCCCAATGGCCCCACCGATAATCAGAGCCAATCCCCAGAACGCCCATTGACCGCCTTGATCACATAAACTCCACGCACTAAAAAGAAGTCCAAGCAAAATCGAACAAGAAATACCCAGCAGAAGACCATTATGGCGCTGCAAAAACCCAAACGCCGATCCAGTATTATTTACGAGTGTCAGATAAAAAAAGGAGGTAATGCGATGACTATCTCCTATTGAAAAATGTTCAAGAATCCAATTTTTAGACAAGCGATCAATGATGACGACAATTGAGGCAAACCCTAATAATTTAGAAAACGGTTTCATACGTTAGTTTCGGACCAGTCCTTTCTCAGAAAGATCATTTAATACGGTTACACAACGACCACAAGCATCGGGGAAAGCGGTGGTTTGTCCAACATCAGAACGCCAGTTCCAACAACGCGCACATTTCTTGTGTCCAGCTTCTTGTGCATGGCGAACCAAAACTGCTGAATCACCAGGAAGTTCTTCAAAATTCACTTTAGAAACCATCAATATTTTTTCCCACTCCTCAGGAGAAAGAAAGTTCAACTTATTTGAAAGAATATCGATCTTCCCTGTTTTTCTAAAAGTCACCCAAGCTTCATTGGATTTCCCAAGTGCATTGGTTTTACGCTTCTCTTCAATGAGCTTATTGACCAAATCTTTTCGATTCTGCACAAAGATCCATTTTTGTTCATCTGGATGGGCTTTCCCTTGATAAATGGATTTAGGGAATTCTTGTAAGAAAATACTGCCTGCATCTTTTTTGAACAGCTCCCATCCCTCTTCCGCAGTAAATGATAAAAATGGAGCGAGCATCTTGAGAAGTGTATCGGTTACGGCATAGAGCACCGTTTGCGCAGATCGGCGTTCCACACTATCTATTTTAAGTGTGTAGAGTTGATCTTTCAAAATATCGAGATAGAAGCTCGACAAGAATGTTCCACAAAATTCACTGATAGCATTCATTGCGGAATGAAATAAACGACTTTCGCAATGACGTCTGACGCGATAAACCAAAGTATCTAATTCAAACATCACCCATTCATCTAACCCTTTGAGATCGCGAACAGAATGTAATGATGGATCAAAATCTGATAGGTTTCCCAAGAGATATCGTAGTGTATTACGAATTTTGCGATAGCCTTCTGCATACACCTTAATGAGATCAGGTGAAAGCCGAATGTCTTCAGCATAGTTGCTCGATGCGACCCAAAATCGCAAAATTTCTGCGCCATACTCTTTAATAATCTGTTGAGGCGCCACAACATTGCCCAATGATTTGGACATTTTCCGCCCTTGGCCATCCACGACAAATCCATGGGTTAATACTTCCGTAAAGGGCGCTTTCGCATTCAAAGCGACACTTAAAATGAGAGAGACCTGAAACCAACCGCGATGCTGATCGGAACCTTCCAAATACATAACGTCTTTCGATCCTTTTAAATAATCCCGTCGGTGAAGTACCGCCTCGAAAGACGCGCCAGAATCAAACCAAACATCCAAAATATCATTTTCTTTTTGAAGAGGAGCTTTACATTTCAAACAAACGCGCTGATCGGTTAACTCTTCAATTTTTGATTCAAACCAAGCATCTGAGCCTTTTGATCGAATTAAATCCTCTGCCTTTTCAGCAACAATCCATTGACCACATTCTTTATTGGAACATAAGAGTGTGGGAATAGGAGTTCCCCAATGACGCTGACGCGACAAGCACCAATCCGGACGCTTCTGAACCATGCCCCCGATACGATCTTTTCCCTGAGCATGGGAAGGACTCCAGGTGGTTTGATCGATTTGTTGTAAAAGCGCTTGGCGAAGCGTTGAAGATCCGAGCGAAGAATCAATTTGTAAGAAATATTGCTCTGTTCCCCGAGTGATTAGTGGGTTATGACACCGCCAACAATGGGGATAACTATGGGTCAATGATTCTTGCCCGACTAATTTTTGGTGTGCCATTAAATAGGCGATGACTTTATTATTTGCACCCTCATCACCAATTTTTAATACAAAACGACCCACCCATTCCGGATTAAAGACTTCAGACGTATAAAGCCCTCGCTCATCCACAGGTGAAAAAAGTTCAAGTCCTTGACGAATACCAAGTCGATAATCTTCTTCGCCATGCCCTGGGGCAATATGAACAAGTCCGGTTCCGGTATCCATGGTTACAAAATCTGCCGACAAAAGTGGAACGGAACGGCCTTCTATATTTACGGCGCTAACGCCTTGGAATAAAGATCCTAAAAAATGATATCCCGCGGTATCCGATATTCTGAGAAGCTCTCCTTGGAGCTGGCATGTTTTAACAAAAGCATCAAGCCGCTTTTCAGCAACAATATAAGTCATGCCCGTTGTGGCTTTGTAAGCCACATAATACTCTTGACTGTTGTAGGCAATAGCACGATTCGCGGGTAATGTCCAAGGCGTCGTCGTCCAAATCACAATCGAAGATTGTTTTAAAAGTTTTGCCAGAGAACGGATCGATTCAATATCTGCAACACTCGAGGGTTGGCCTACATCAGACAACTTAAGAATAAAAGACTCTTGTATGGGGAAAGCCACATAAATGGCAGTATCCTGACGATCTTGATATTCGATCTCAGCTTCGGCAAGCGCTGTTTCGCAAGACGCGCACCACCAAACCGGCTTCTTATGACGAACAATCAGTCTCTTTTCAGAAAGCTCTCGAAATACCTGAACCACCGTTGCTGAATAGTCTTTAGCCATGGTGATATAAGGATTAGTCCATTCCCCTAGAATACCGAGACGCTTAAATTCTTCACGTTGCAAATCAATATATTTCTGCGCATAGGCTGCTGCATCCTTGCGAAAAGGAAGACGATCAATCATCTGTTTGTTGATTTTCTTTTCTTTTATCAACGCGTTTTCAATCGGCAACCCATGACAATCCCAACCCGGAACATAGGGCGCACGAAACCCCGTCATGGCTTTGTACTTCACAACAATATCTTTGAGCACTTTGTTAAGTACATGACCAATATGAATATTGCCGTTGGCATAGGGTGGACCATCATGCAACACAAAAAGATCAGCGTCTTTACGATTTTCTTGCATAGCTTCATAAAGGTGTGTTTCTTCCCATTTCTTTAAACGTTCCGGTTCTCGTTTTGGAAGCTCTGCTTTCATAGGAAAATCAGTTTTAGGAAGATTTACGGTTTTTGAATAATCCATGATTTAAGAATGAAGTGTGGAAAAAGGACCGCGGTAATGCTGTAAACGCAGGTTGTTCGAAAAAGGAGGTTTGACCACACCGCGATCGGTCACGATGGCACGAATAAGAATCGAAGGGGTCACATCAAAAGCAGGATGGCGCGCGCGCGCACCTTTAGGCGCAATCGATTTCCCTTGGACTTCCAATACTTCTTTTGTCGAACGTTCTTCGATCGGAATTTGTTGGCCTGTCGGCGTTCGCAGATCTACCGTTGACCAAGGAGCTACTACATAAAAGGGAATTTCATGATGTTGGGCGAGAACAGCCAAACTATACGTCCCAATTTTATTAGCTGTATCCCCGTTAGCTGCAATGCGATCAGCCCCGACCAGGATAGCGCTTATTTTTTCTGTCTTCATCAGATGGGCTGCCATACTATCGGTGATGAGTTCAAACGGAATTTTTTCTTGTTGTAATTCGTAGGCCGTTAAGCGAGACCCTTGTAAGTAAGGTCGTGTTTCCAAGGCATACACGTGCTTGAGTTTCCCCGCATGATGAGCACTCCAGATCACGCCAAAGGCAGTCCCCAATCCTGCAGTCGCAAGCGACCCCGTATTGCAAATCGTCATGACGATTGCATTCTGTGGAAGTAAATCCGATCCCAAGCGACCCATGGATTGGTTTGATAGTCGATCTTCCGTCTCAATTGCGATGGCCTCGGCTTCAAGAGCTGCGATTTCGGATTTCTGGTTTTTCTTATTTATGTCTTCCTTAATTCCGCAATCCGCATTCTGCATTCCGAAATTGTTATGGATTTTTTCCATCCGTTCCAATGCCCATTGCAAATTGACCGCTGTCGGTCGAGCAGCTAACAATCCTTTAAGTGCTTGTGGAATTTGTTTTTGTTTCGCGGCCAAGACGACGCCATACGCAGCCGCACAACCAATCGCAGGAGCACCCCGAACGACCATCTCGCGAGTGGCTGAGGCTACGCTTTGCCATGTCTTACACGTGATCCACACTGTCTTTTGAGGCAGTAAACGTTGGTCGAGTAATTGAAGACTCGTTTTTTTCCAACGAAACGATTTTGTTTTAGGCAACGTCTGGGACATTAGGGAATCGACTCCATTAATTCTTCGAGTTCGTCTTCTGGACGACCTTTAATCTGAACTGTTTTTTCACGCGCATTTTCACCACGCATGATGTGAATCATTTTCGACGGTACATCAAAAAACTCGGCTAAATAATTAATTAAGACGTTGTTCGAATCTGTACTGCTGTGCTTGGCTATTACCTTCACCCGTAATACACTGCCGATGCGGCCTACGACTTCGTTTTCTCCCGATCTTGGAATTACACGGACTCGTAGAATCATGATCAATACCCTCCTATTGCATGATGGAAAGCTCTTTCGAACGCTCGCGCGCCCGCCCAATGGCTTGTATGAAATGCCGAGACACTTGTGTTTCTTCTAATGTACGAATTGCCGCTTCCGTCGTTCCTCCCGGAGAAGTTACGCGTTGGCGTAAGACAATGGCTGATTCTTTGGACTTCAATAAAAGAAGCCCCGAACCTTGTATGGTCTGTCGCACTAAAACATCAGCGATTTTAGGAGACAACCCCAAGTCTAATGCAGCTTGGTTCATGGCTTCTGCTAAATAAAAAACATAAGCCGGGCCCGATCCTGAAATCGCTGTAACTGCATCCATCTGATTTTCTGAAACTGGGACAGCAATACCAATCGTTGAAAAAATCGAAAGTGCTATGCGCTCATGAATCGCTTTGGCAACACGCCCTTTTGAAATAGCCGCAGCTCCAGCGCTAACCAAAGCTGGTGTATTGGGCATGATACGAACAACAGGAATGCCGTCGATGAGCAATGATTCTATCGTTTGGGTTGAAATGCCTGCAGCAATGGAAAGCACCAATTGTTTTCGAGTTACAAATGGTTTTAATTCTTGAAGCAACGCTTTCATCTGTTGCGGTTTAACCGCAAGCAAAATGATAGAGGCTTTCCGAATGGCTAAAGAATTTTCAGAAGCAATGCCAACGCGATAGCGTTTCTTTAAGAATGCACGCTGCTCAGGACGAACATCACACACAGTGATTTGATGGGGTTTCCATTGACCCGAGCGTAGAAGCCCAGCCAAAATGGCTTCTCCCATGTTTCCACCACCAATAATTGTGAGCAACTTCATAAATGCGACGCGGAGATAAAGTGACGCGGAGAAATTATTTTAAGGCCTGTATCTATTCTCCGTATCTCCGTGTCTCCCACTCTCCGTATCATATCTTCCGCCTTTCTCCAAAGAGAGCTGATCCCACACGAATCATCGTTGACCCTTCTTCAATTGCGACTTCAAAATCATGACTCATTCCCATCGATAAAATAGACAGCTTTGTCTTTTCAAAAAGGGCACGCAAACGTGCGAAATACGGACGAACCTCTTCCGCTGTAGGCATTGCAGGTGCCACACCCATCAAACCCATAATATTTAATGCAGGCCATTGTGCTCGCTGATCAAGAAATGAGAATAGCTCTTTAACAGGTAATCCCGTTTTATTTTCTTCTTCTGAAATTTTGACTTCCACTAAGCAGGGCATTGTCTTCCCAAGCGCTTCGGCATGCCGATTGAGATCCTGTGCTATCGCGATGCGATCCAGCGATTGAATCATGTCAAAAGTCTGAATGGTTTTCTTTGCTTTATTGCTTTGGAGATAGCCAATGAGATGGCGTTTGACCGTCGGATAATTTTTCACAAAATCGGTTTCTGCTCCATATTTTTCAATCGCTTCTTGAACCCGATTCTCGCCGACATTTACTATTCCTGCTTCTAAGATGGGTCGAATCCGTTCAAAGGAAACTGTTTTTGTCACAGCCACCAACGTAATATCTTGGGGATTGCCATGAGAACGTCGAGCCGCTTGAGCCATACGTTCTACAATTGATTGTAGGCCCACGCGCGTTGCCTCTACCACAATCAAATTATATTGAATTCTCGACGGTTTCCCAAATAAGAATTACTCTAAAAATCAATGTGGGGCAAGCCGCCGAAGAACAGACAAAAAGAGCTCATCTGGGCGCCGTTTTAAAAAATTCCAGCTGTAATCGGGCGATGTAGAAAGAGTGACGAGTGTCTTCGGAAGATCTAATTTTGTCTGCATCATACTTTCAAATTCATTCAGAGAATGGTTCACTTCTTCAGATGTGGGCTTATAATCCGGATCCCCGACTCCTGTAATTCCCGTTCCTAGGAAATCAGCATCAATACTTAGGATTACACTTTTTCCCTTCAGCACAGGAAGATCCTTCAATTCCACAATCGAAATATCAACACGGTGAACAGAGGCTCCCCATTGCTTCTGAAATGCCAATTTCTCATCGTTAGTCATTTTCTCCCAATCTTTGGAATCAACGACGGTCCAATCCAGAACCTCAGCCAACATATTCCGGTCATTTTTATCAATCTCTTGACCAGTATTGATAATCATCTTTTTCTCACGATCAAATCCGACCCACGACGATCTTGTTTGAGGTGCATGATAAAACTGTTTGAGCCCTGTAGGAATAACCCAATACATCTGTTGAATCAATCCCTCTTGAATAGCCAACATATTTTGTCCATCAATGGAAGTTTTCATGGTCAAATCGAAGACTTCTTTACGCTTCTCAGATAAGGATGAAGCTTTGTATATCGGATTGAGATCTGCCACAAAGTCAGAAAAGCCCGGCCAAAGAAGATCGCCATGAGAATCCATATGAACCAAAATTGAGGGTGGTTTTCCTTGTTGAAGAGAAGCTCTCTTCCAGAAGAAATACGCTTCGTTATGACCGTGGGTGTAATAAGTTTCAGGTACCTGCACGATTGGCTTTTGATAAATCAAATTTGCGCCATGCGCTTTCTTAAAAAAATTTAAACTGGATTGATACGTGGTGAGATACGCTTGATAGCGTTTAAATTCATTCTCTGTCATCTGTGCACGAAACTCGGGCAAAAATTTCTTGTGAGAATAAAGTAGCGATAAATCTGGATCTGTTCCTGTGTCTGTTTGAAGCGGTGAACTCCAATGTGCACGGAGATCTCGAGAATTTAGCTTTTTAAAAAGTGTTAAAAAGTCATTATTAAAATACAAACCCGCTGTTTGTTCGAGAGAGCGAATCAGAGGATTGCCCGCAAGGGATTTAGAATCTTTTGGAAATTGCTTCTGAAGTTGTTGCCAAATTTCGTATGCAGGAAGCCACAAACTACGATCGAGATTTTGGAGAAATTGTTTCCATAACGCGCTATCCCGCATGGGAATAGACACTATTCCTTGGGCAGATACTTGAAACATCTCGCCAGTAGGTCGATCCCACACGCTATAAGAATTGAGAATGTTTTGTTGAGAGACCGATTGAGTTCCGATCCGCGAAACGGCATGAGCAGATTCATCTTGACTACAAGGGAATTGAGAAGAGCCGCAATAATCTGAAGGATCCCCCACAAAAAAATCGACATTCACTGCCCAAAGCGGCACTGAATAAAGGAATAGAAACAAAGTTGAAATTCGTTTGAATAGGCCAGTTCTCATAATGAAAGTCCCTTTGTTGCTAACTACAAAAAACAAAAGCCCCGAGGAGACCCCGGGGCTTTTGCGTGAGAATACGGAACTAGAGTTAGTACATCTCTCCAGGATTTGGCATCGCAGGAGCAGAAGCTTTCTTCTCCGGAAGATCCGTGACCAAGACTGCGGTCGTCAAGAGAAGTCCACCAATACTTGCGGCATTTTGCAATGCGGTGCGAACCACTTTCGCCGGATCCACAACATCTTGCTTAATAAGATCGCCGAACTGCAATGTGTCTGCATTAAAACCGAAATTGATATCGCTGGATGCGCGAACTTTGTCCACGACAACTGCGCCATCAATTCCTGCATTTTCTGCAATTTGCCGAATAGGATTTTCGAGAGCGCGACGAATAATGTTAATACCCGTTTGCT
>Ga0206907_1085_pt1 | contig 12416 bp, 11 predicted proteins | sample Alteio_BWOrgHeat_80_FD_152951 | JGI IMG/M metagenome (GOLD analysis project Ga0206907, IMG submission 152951) | Enriched cells from forest soil in Barre Woods Harvard Forest LTER site, Petersham, Massachusetts, United States -... | ecosystem: Environmental > Terrestrial > Soil > Temperate forest >...
GTTAAAACGCGATCCCCTGTTTTTAAATCATTCAACATTTGTTTCAAAACACTGGCTTGTCGTTGCTGAGGACGAATTACTAAAAAATAAAAAATCGCAAAGATTGCGATCATCGGAACAAAACTCATAATAGGGTTAGGGGCTGCCGCTGCACTCATAAAGTCCTCCGTTTGTACTGTTCAAAAAATGCCAATTTATCGACGATAAATGAACCATTCTGAATGGATCGTCGAATATTTCGGGTCAATGTTATCAGAAAGGCAATATTGTGTAAAGAAGCGAGCCGAAGCGCGCCAAGCTCTCCAGCGCGGAAAAGATGATGCAAATACGCTTTTGTATGGCGAGTACACAACTCGCAAGGACAGTCCGCATCAATAGGAGAAAAATCATTCTTGTAAGGAGCATTTTTAATATTGATTTTTCCGGTGGAGGTAAATAATTGTCCATTGCGCCCATTCCGTGTGGGTAAAACGCAATCAAATTGATCAATGCCTAACCCAATTGCTTCCCAAAGTTCTTCTGGTGTTCCCACTCCCATTAAATAGCGCGGCTTGTTTTCAGGCAAGAGTTCGGTTGAAATAGAGATCATCTCCATCATTGCATCCCACGGTTCTCCCACAGAAAGTCCACCTAAAGCATACCCCGGAAAATCCAGATCTACTAATTGCTTGGTACTCTCTATTCGTAATTCTTTATAGACGGATCCTTGCGCAATCGCATAGAGAAGAGGATCAGCCGTTGGATTTGTGGGATTCTTTTTCCCCTCTATCCAAGCTTCTTTGCAACGCTTAGCCCATCGTGTTGTACGACCAACCGCTTCTCGAGCATGCTCTTCGGTACAGGGATAAGGAGGACACTCATCAAAACACATGATGATATCGGACCCCAATGTGAACTGAATCTCCATGGCTTTTTCAGGACCCAAGAAATGGGGAGAACCATCGATATGGGATTTAAAATCAACCCCATCTTCAGTGATCTTTCGTAACTCACGAAGGCTAAAAACTTGAAATCCTCCCGAGTCGGTTAAAATGGATTGTGTCCAATTCATGAATCGATGTAGACCGCCTGCGGCTCGAATAACTTCCGTTCCCGGGCGCAAATAAAGATGGTAGGTGTTCCCTAAAATTAACTGAATATCAATCGTTTCTAGATCTTTTGAAGAAATGGCTTTCACCGCTCCTTGCGTTCCTACCGGAGCAAAAACAGGAGTGTCTACAAAGCCATGAGGCGTATGAAGCCGCCCCACGCGAGCGCGGGTCTGTCTATCTTTATGCAATATTTCAAAGAGGCTCATAGTATCATCATCGCATCCCCGTACGAATAAAAGCGATAGGCAGATTGGATAGCAGAGAGATAAGCCTCACGCAATGAAAATGGATCTTTAGACGTTTTCCTTCCCATGGAATAAAAAGCACAGGCCAATACCAGTGGAGTTGAATCGGGCAAATGGAAATTAGTGATAAGACCGTCCAATGCCTTAAATGAATATCCTGGATAAATGAATAGGGTCGCTTGACCTTCAAAAGGGTGAAATAGAATTTGCTCTTCTTTCTTTTCAGAAATCGTTTCCAATGTCCGAGTCACTGTGGTTCCGACTGCAATCACGCGTCGCCCTTCCTTTTTGGCCTGGGTTAGACGTTCTGCGGTAGGCTTTGCCACTTTGCAAAATTCCGGTAGCATCGGATGGTCCTCAACGTGCTCTGACCGAATAGGACGAAATGTTCCCCATCCCACGTGAAGTGTAATGGTTTCAATTTGCACTCCTTTCTCTTTAAGTCGATCTATCAGTAAGTCTGTAAAGTGAAAACCCGCAGTAGGCGCTGCTACAGCCCCCAACTCTTTGGCAAACACCGTTTGGTAATGCATGCGATCGGGTTGTTCAGCATGGCCTTTCCTTATATAAGGCGGTAGAGGCATTTCACCATGGATGTCTAGATAATCCTCTAAGCCATCGTTCGAAAATGATAAAAGCCATTCGCCATTGGTTTGTCGATCCGTCATAGTGGCCGTCCATTGTTCCGGAAACTGTAATTCCGAAGGCTTTGTAGCTCCCCTAACCAATGCTGTCCATTGCTTCGGATTCTTTTGAGGCTGAAGTAATAAAACTTCTACTTTCCCCCCAGATTTTTTTTGCCCTCGAAGGCGAGCGGGAAATACTTTTGTTTCATTCAATACCAAAACATCTCCCGATTGAAGATAGTTTGGAAGATCAAAGAAATGGCAATGCTCAATAGTCTGTGCTTGTCTAGAAAGAACCATAAGCTTGGAATGATCTCGTTGTTCTAAAGGTTGTTGAGCAATGCGATCAGCGGGTAGGTCATAAAAAAAATCTGATAATTTCATTCAGGGAATATGAGAGAGATGTGTACCTGGATAATAGGCAGAAAGAATTTCGGGATAGAGTTGGCCTGCTTCGGCGCGTCCCTTCGCTCCCCACTGACAAAGGCCTACACCGTGTCCCCACCCTTGTCCTTCAAAACGAAATCGCTTTTTGGCATACGAAATTCCCGTTAACCATGTACTTCGCATCAGATCAGCACCCACTGAAAGACGAAATTTATTGGCAGGAATGTGAAAAACATGATCACCTGCGGACACATCAATAATCAAAGCTCGGCCTGAAGGCGTGTAATGATCAATACGGATTTTTTGAATGGTGCCCATCTTATACCCAGCCCTGCGAAGTTTTAAACGGAGACTCTCACGTGTTAATGTAAAGACCCAATGCTGGTGTGGATTAATAGCACAGTAGGAATCTTCCACACTCTGAAGGTAGGGACACACTGCAGAGGATCGAGACCAGACATAGCGAGGTTCTTCCGTTCTACCGCCACAGGCTGCGTGAAAAAATGTCTCCACAGGATGATTGTCTTCGTCCAATAAAATTTGTCCACGTGTTTTATCGACGGCGGAAGTTGTTTCAGGTTTTTCACTTTCTAAACCACCATAAACTTGTGAAGAAACGTCACTGGACAAATCAAAACCCCGTGACGAATAACGTCCTCGGTTTGCTATTAAATAGGTTCTCGAAATAATAGCTTGAGCTTTAAGCATCTCTGCTGGCCAACTAGCCGAAGCTTCGCGAGGAACAACACCATACAAATATTCTTCAATTGGCAATTCTTCGATAACATCCATCTTCCCTTTATGATTGGGTCGAATCCAAATTTTTCCGCGGTATCGTCGGCCATTGACTTTTAAAACTTGATCATCTTCTGGAAAAAACCAAACACCATGAGGAAATTGGTGCTTGCCAATAATAATTTTACGACTGGACAGTTTAATTCGTAATTTAGAGCCTTCTTTGGCTGATAACATCTTACTACCGACCGTCGCTTGATAGACTAAAGTTCCAAACGTGGCACTTACATTCACAGGCGTTTTTGTCTGCAAAAGCCCAATTCGAATAATGGTTTTTTCTTCAGGCTGCTCAATAGGTTCAACAACAGTATCTGGGCTAGACGCTGTACTGACAGAAACTTCGGGGATAGCCACCGGAGACGTCACTGGAGGCGGAGGAGTAAGGGGTGGAGGCACGGCTGCTGGACGCGTTTCCGCAATCACTTTGGTGTCAAGCGTTTGAAGAGATCCCGACTCAGCATGTCTTTTGCTCGCAACACATCCACTCAAAAAAAGAACAAACATAATAGGGGCGATACGCCGAAGAATGGAAAAAATCATTACCGCTTTTGAAAAAAGCGAAGGACTATTCTCAACAAAAGACTAACAAGAATAGAAGTTGTCAGCGGAAAGTAAAAAGAAAAACTCTCTCTTTTAATGTAAATATCCCCTGGAAGTTTCCCTAATAAAGGGATCTTATGAAAAAACATCATTGCTGCACCCACACAAATAATGATGAAGCCGATGATAATAAAGGATCGCCCAATAGATTGAAATTCCATACCTTATTCTATTTTTTACCAGGCGATGAAGCGAATATAGCTATTGACTACTTTTTACTAACGTCGCTAAGTTCGCCATTCACGTCGTAAATCGCAACAGAGGAAGCGTCCTTTACGAAACCGCTTTAGATAAAACCAGAGCCAGGAATAGAAGTGTCATACCGACAAAAATGGCAGCGGCAATATTACCTCGTTTGATCTCAGCGATGAAATTAATTTCAGGAAAAACCAGACGATCCACTAGCTTTAAAGCCACCAGGCCGATCAACATGGCAGCGATGGCATAAAGTAGATTTAATCCCATTGTACAGAGGTTTGCGGTGAAGATAGCATGACTCATATTAAGCTCCTTTTTGTGCTTTCAAGTTTCGTTTACTTCCGGCTTCCATTAGGTGTAAATGAGTCGAGTGTGGAGGCATAGTAACCCAGCCAATCGCATATCGAGTCCACTGACATAACTCACATTCTTCCAACGAATGAGCTCCATCACCCATGAGCTCTGTTTTCGGGACTGTTGGATCTTCTATTTTGTTAAATAAATCATCTGCCCCATAGAGATGTAATAGCTCATGGGTATAAACAACTTCGTTAAAAGGATTGATCCATTCTGAAATTTCCGAGGAGACAAACACACTCTCTAAATCGGTTGGCATCTTTTTATACGGAACCCATGAGGAAAATGAAAAATCTCGATTGGCAGTATGAAATACAACGCTTCGGTTATCCAAATGCGCCCCTTCAAAAACTCGATCAAAAAGCTCTGCGTACGAGCCGGCTTGGAAGCGAACAAGAATTGCTTTAAGCCAATCTCTACGATAATCCGATGTAGAGTCAGGCTCAGGAACATCGATACGTCGCCAAAAAGGTTCATCGGGAACTGTTAAATAGCGATGAACAAATTGAGGCTGAGAGACATGTCCACTTTCTGCCGCGCGACCCTCTAGCCATCGATCTGCATTCTCAATGCATTGTTGTATTTGTTCTTGACCTTGTGAATCCCAGGGAATTGTATTTCTCCCTCGCACAAAAATGTGAAGAATACCGTTTGTGGCTAATAATTGTTTTGCACTCCCTTCATTACGATGGGCTCGATAACGATTGGATCGTTTGGACTCGGAGGTCCCATCGCCTGTCATTTCCGAAAGGAATGCTTTATAAGAGGGTTCTGTAGGATCCAGAGCCATGGCGGCATTGACAGACTCGATTGCACTGGCTTTATCTCCCGATTGATACTGAACACATCCTTGACGAAATAGCACATAAGCTGTCCACGGTGATCCTCTTCCTGTGCCATCACGAAGAAGATCTTCATAGATTCCTAATGCATCCAAATATTGTCCTGTCTTTTCAAATGTATCGGCTTTTTGAAGCAATGAATCCTGATTTGACATGCCAGGTATTTCGCCATCAAACGCTTGAGTACCAGGAGACGTTATTAGAAGAACCCACCCAATCCATCCCACACGTATAGTTTGGTTGTATACACGATTCATTTTGGTAAGCCTAACGTTCCTCTTCCTATTTTGCAAGGGAACAAGAAAAGCTTGAAAATAGCTCAAGAGCCTCTATACTTAATTCTGTGATTACAAAAAGAGCCTTATCTACTAGCTTGGTGTTATTGCTTTTCTCATGGACAACGACTGCTTTTGCAGAACCTTTGGAAACCATTGCTAAGCGATTATCGAAACCTTTAAAACCGCTTAAAATAACACGTATCGCAGTTCTTACATTTCCTTTTACGAATGGCTATATCTCCAGTGGATCTTCGATTATTGCAGAGCGTCTCACGACATTAATGGTCGAGCGTGGCGGAGCAGAGGTCGTGGAACGAACACTTCTCGATAAGGCCATGAGTGAGATTCGACTGGGCATGAGCGGAGCCTTAAATCCAGATAGCACGCAAAAGCTAGGGAAGATTTTAGGAGTGACCGCAATCGTCACCGGAACATTAAACGATTTAGAGAATCAGCAAACAGAGATCAATGCACGCCTTATTGATAGCGAAACAGGCGCTATTCTTGCCGCAGCCAGTACACGTGTGAATAGAACCTGGGAAGATATCCCCCATCCTGCACCTTTAATCCAAACTAATGAAGAAGATTCCCATCACAAATCCACATTGATTTTCTCTCCACCTAGACCCCTTAGACGAGGAGGAGAGGCCCCAATTAGCTTTAGAGGAGATCCTAACATGACTCTCCAAAGAGGACCCTCATCCACACCGGGAGACATTTTAACCCTGACAAACGAAGATTTAATCTCTATGGACCACCGTACAGAAACAGATCCTACACGAGTGCTAAATGATTTTTTAACTGAACGTACTCCACCACCCAATGCGGTAGGAATGGCAAGAGGAATTTATCATCGAAACCCAGATCCAAAACTTCGTGCTCGGGCGTTGATCACGATGGGACATTTGCTTGAACGCTCGGGACAACCGCAGCAAGCAGCAGAAGTCTATTCGCAAGCCCTTCGTGAATTTTCAGACACCCCTCTAATTCAAGCTGAAGCTCGTCAACGCCTCAACGAAATTAGTCCACCACCTTAGAATTATCTACGAGAGAAATTTGTCGATCATGGACCTTTGTCATAGTAACTAATGCTGTGAATGCACCGATCAACGCAAAAGTCATATCCCATTGGGTATCCCAAGGATCACCTTGACTTCCTGGGCCCACATAAGCCAGCAGACCATAGTCGTAAAACGAAAATGACCATAAATAGTCAAAAGAATAGCTGAGCCGATAAATATGGGAACTACTTCCAAGAACCAGGTAAACCGGTCATGACATCCAATGAATAACCAAAGAAGGATTAGAATCAGACTTAACCAAAGACCAAGATGATGACGGGGAATTAAAATAGGTCTGGTTGAGGAACTATGGGACCTGACGTTATTTTTTGGTTGAGATTGCTCGGAACAGTCATCCTTAAATGACGATAGGCATGCTCGGTCGCCACACGTCCACGTGCAGTGCGTGCAATAAAGCCACACTGCATCAGATAAGGTTCGTATACATCGGTCATGGTATCGACATCTTCTGAAAGCGCAATGGCGAGCGTATCGAGTCCCACGGGTCCTCCACCAAACTTTTCAATGAGAGTGCTAATAAATCGACGGTCCATCGTATCCAAACCACGATCATCCACATCTAATGCATAAAGACCTTGAGCAGCAATTTCTGCTGTCAAACGTTTTTCAATAGATACGTCGGCAAAATCTCTCAAACGTCGCAAGAGACGATTCGCAATACGCGGCGTTCCTCGACTGCGTCGCGCTACTTCCCAAAGTCCTTCGGGATCGGCTGTCGCGCGTAAAATACCGCTCGAACGTTGAAGAATTTGAATTAATTCAGCTTCACTGTAAAATTCCAGATGTCCGGTAATCCCAAAGCGATCACGAAGCGGACTTGTTAAAAGACCTGCGCGCGTTGTTGCTCCCACCAATGTAAAACGAGGAATGGGAAGATTGATCGTCTTGGCACTGGGTCCTTCCCCAATAATAATATCGAGTTTAAAATCTTCCATGACGGAATATAGTGTTTCTTCGACCACATGATTCAGACGATGAATTTCATCAATAAAGAAAACATCCCCTACATTTAAACTTGTAAGAATGGCGGCCAAATCTCCTTTGCGTTCAAGAACAGGACCCGAGGTACTCCGTAGTCCCGACCCCATTTCATGCGCCATAATACTTGCCAATGTCGTTTTTCCCAAACCTGGAGGTGAATAAAAAAGACAATGATCGAGAGGTTCTTGTCGATTTTTAGCCGCTTCAATAAAGACGCGAAGGTTTTTCTTTAAACGGTCTTGACCAATAAATTCAGCCAAGCTCTGGGGACGTAACGATTGCTCTATCTTTTCATCTTCAGGAAGTAAGGAAGGCGGCATCGTCATACAAGTTGTTTTAAGGCCTCACGAATCAAATCTCCCGTCACTGCATTGACACGTTGGGAAGGTGGAATACGATCGAGTGCTGCACGCGCTTCTGGCTCACGATACCCTAGTTGAATAAGAGCAGCCACAGCCTCAGCGACTTCCTGGGCTTGAACAACGGTTGTCCATTTTTCTTTTCCTGAAATCCGCACAGATGAAAATCGCTCTTTAAGAGCTGCAATCATTTTATCTGTCGTTTTCTTCGTAAATCCAAAGAGACTGGTCAGTGCACGACTATCCGATTCAAGAATTGCTCGTCGAAAATCAGGCAATGATTTGGAAATTTTATCGAGATAATCCAATGCCTTTTTAGAACCTGTTCCTGGAACTTCCCGCAAGAGAAGATAAATGTCCTTCTCTTCAACAGATGAGAATCCATAAAGGGTTGTTCCCCCTCCATACATTGCCATTGATTCTACGACGAAAAGACGGACCTCTTCACCGATGGCAGGCAATTGATCATAGAGAGCAATAGGAATAGAAATTTCGTATCCAACACCCTGTACTTCTAATAAAACATGTCCTGGAATGCGATGGAGTAACGTTCCCCTCAAACTTCCGATCATACCGTAACGCCTAAAGCGGCTAATGCTTTTTGCAATCCTGGAGCGATCTCTTTAGAAACAATCATGTTAGAAAGTGTATGAAAATGGCAGAGCGCTATTGCAAGAGCATCTGCTGCATCATCGGGTTTGGGAATTTCTTTTAACTTAAAAAAGCGTTGAACCATGGATTGCATTTGTGGTTTCTGGGCAGACCCAAACCCCGTCATCGCCATTTTGACAGAGCGTGGATTATATTCAGAGATTGTCAACTTTTCCGCAATACACGTTAAAACAATAGCTCCACGCGCTTGAGCTGTCCCCGAAATACTTTTGGCATACTTCGTAAAAAAAAGCTCTTCCATCGCAACCGCTTGGGGATGATGCTCAGCAATAATTCGTTTAAGTTCGAGGTGAAGAAATAAAAGTCGATCGGGAAGTTGCATTGCAGAGGATGTTTCAATCGCACCAAATGCGATCATCTCGTAATCGCTCTTCACTTGACGTACAATCCCCCATCCAGTTGTAGCTAGCCCAGGATCTATTCCTAATACAACAACATCAGGACACGGCGACATGGAGACGCGGGGATTCAATGAAGACTTGCTATTCTCCCCTTTACGGTGTCTCTGTGTCTCCGTGTCTTTATGATTTAGAGGCATTCTCCATTAGTTCGTCAGGAATATCAAAGTTGGCATAAACAGTCTTCACATCATCGTGTTCTTCAAGTGCATCCATTAAAGCCATCATTTGGGTTGCAGCAGCACCATTGAGCTTAATGTAATTGGCAGGAACCATTGTCACCTCTGCAGAGGCAACCGGTATTTTCTGTGCTTCGAGTGCCTTTTTAATTGTTTCAAGATGATTGGGCGCAGAAATAATTTCAAACAGATGAGGATCTTCGGATTTAATATCATCGGCCCCAGCTTCGAGTGCGATATTCATTAACTTCTCTTCTTCTGTCTTCGATTTCTCTACTGTAATGACAGCCTTATTCGCAAACATCCAACCCACACAGCCGGTCTCTCCCATATTTCCACCATGGGTTGAAAAAATACGTCGAACCTCTCCGGCAGTTCGGTTTTTATTATCTGTCGTAATATCGACAATAACTGCAACACCACTAGGACCATAACCTTCATAACTAAATTCTTCATACGTAGCGCCTGGAAGCTCTCCCGTTCCTCGCTGGATAGCCTTTTTAACATTTTCACTCGGCATATTGGCTTCACGTGCGTCTTCCATGGCCTTACGCAAACGAGGATTACTGTCGGGACTACCCCCACTTAAACGAGCAGCAATTGTAATTTCACGCGCTATACGAGTAAATGTCTTTCCCTTCTTTGCATCCAATAATCCTTTTTTGTGTTTAATTCCTGCCCAACGTGAATGACCTGACATAAAACAGTCTCCCTCTCGAAGTCAAAATTTCGATTATTTTATCAGTTGAGCTTTTGATGCGACAATGGAAAGGTTATGTTTGGCCAGTTCATAATTTGGATCGATAAGCAAGGATTGCTCATAAGCATGCACAGCATCTTTCCATCGTTCTTGCTGAGTCAGAAGATAACCGTAATTATTCCACAAATCTCGATCTTTTGGAAAGAAAAGAAGCGCTTGTTTATAAACACTATCGGCTTGCGCCCCATACTTTGCAAAATCTCTGTAATAAAGCCCTGTTAGTGCATTGTAAGCTTCTTTAGACATCGGATTAATGTTTAAACAAAATCGATAATCCGCTATGGCTTGTGGAATCTGATCGAGTTGTGTCCGAATGGTCGCTCGGTTGAAATAGATTTCGTCATATCCACTGTTTGACAAATAAGCGCGATAATACATCTCCAATGCTTTATCTTTTTGTCCTAATCGTGCGTAGACATTGGCTAATTCATAATCTGTATTCACATCCCATCGGTTGAATCGATATGCTTTTTCTAATTCTTGTATTGCCAATCCAAGATTTTGACCTCCTTTCGAAAGTTTAAAGCCGCTAAAAAAATAGATTTCTTGTGCCCAAATAGTCATACCTCGAATCATAAATACGACTAATAAAACTCCACTGAATACTAATGGTATTCGACGAAGCAAAGGGACTGTCGAAATTGTTCGGGTTTGTCGCATATCCGGATCTATTGAAGCGCTTGCACCCAACCACCACCAAAAAAACATCATGGGAACAGCAAAATGAAGAGTAACGTTCAGTAAATTATCAATCCAGAACCCAACTACTCCTGCAAAAAATCCCCAAAATAGAGAAGCGTGCTCTCCTTTAAGTCGTTTTCTCATGGAGAACGCCAAGCGAATGAATACAGCCCAAAACCAGAGCTGAATCCCTAATCCGATTGTTCCAACCTGAGACCATTGCTCAAGGATTTCATTATGAGAATTATTGGCATGTGTTCGTAAATACTTGAATGGTTCGAGATATAACTGAGAGCCTTGATAAAATGGATAAAATAATTCGAAACATCCCCATCCTTTGCCGAGAAAAGGATGGTCTTGAACCATACTCCAAGCGGATGTCCAGATTAAAAGTCGTTGATAGACAGGCGGATAGTGGTTCTTTTTAGCTTCCAAAGCTTCTGAAAGACGCTCAGCAACGGTTGCACTATAAACTCCTCCGGAATTTTTAGGCCACAGTGCAAGTATGGCACAACATCCTAATACCAATAATGTACCGCTTACTTTACCAAGCGATGTTTTTTTCTCCTTAGATTGGTAAAGTCCCCAAAATAGAACCAAAAGTCCTACTAAAAGACCAAACCAAGAAGAACGTGTGAGTGTTGCAGTAATCCCAGCTAAACTCGTCAAAATGACCAATAAGAGGATGGCTCGAGGAACTGCGGTAAAACGCCGAACATAATCAGCAGTCGCTAAAGGAATTGTTAAAACAAGAAAGGAAGATAAAAAATTAGGATTTCCGAATGTAGATACAGGGCGACTTCCATAAGGATTTAATGTTTGGGACCAAAAGAGCTCTATCCCAAAATATTGAGAAATCCCATAAGCAGACGCTAATGTACTAACCGCATATACACAAAGCACCCATCGTTTAAGCATTTGAGAAGTAGCGCTACGTAATACCATGGCATACACTAAATAGCCATTCACGATAGAAAGCATTAATCGCTTGCTCGATTCGCTCAAAATAGGTGCACGCATTTGAGGGTGCATGAAACAAGACACAACAACGCTCAGTCCCATCACGCTTAAAGCCAGTAGCAAAGGAATATCCAATGGAGTTGAAATATTCACCCACATCTGTTTTTGAAATGAATGAACAATCCATATAAGCCATATCGCACAAACGGTAATATGGAGGATCGTAATTTGAGTGTAATACGGATTCCTAGTCAAGTCCGTAAAAAAAAGTAACGGACAAACCAGGAGCAAAACAAGCTGAAGTTTAGGGATGATTCGTAGGTACTGGAGATCCATGAAAAACATGTTGAGCATCCGTATCGGTAGGCCATCGTCTTTGAATTTCACGCCATGTCGCAACCGCATCCGTCTGACGTCCTAAACGGGCATAGGCCGTAGCTAGATTTTTCCATGAGCGCTGGTTAGTCGGATCAATTTCAAGAGATTTTCGATATGCTTCTATGGCAAGGTCTACTTTATTTCGAATTAAGCGAACATTCCCAAGATTTTCAAATCCTTCCGACGTGTAATGACGATGTATTTTGTCCCAATTTTCTTTTAATATTTCATGATATGGTTTACGGCATTCAATGGCTTCCAACGATTCCATATAAGCACTTTCTGCAAGTTCTAAATGGCGCTCTGCATCTGCGGGGCGATTCTCCATTTTTAATAGATCGGCCAATTGAACATGAACCCACGCAGCCCGCGCATAATTCGGTTCAAAAACAGGATCAATATCATGATATTTCCTGAAATAAGTGAGGGCTGTTTCCCATGTCGCTTCTGTAGCTTTCAATTTTTCTAACGCAGCCTCGCGTTTGCCTTCTTGAGTTAATTGTTGGGCTTCCTGGCGTAAATCAGTCCCTCGCTTAAGATAAACTAA
>Ga0206907_1087_pt1 | contig 12310 bp, 12 predicted proteins | sample Alteio_BWOrgHeat_80_FD_152951 | JGI IMG/M metagenome (GOLD analysis project Ga0206907, IMG submission 152951) | Enriched cells from forest soil in Barre Woods Harvard Forest LTER site, Petersham, Massachusetts, United States -... | ecosystem: Environmental > Terrestrial > Soil > Temperate forest >...
CGGGTAATTTTCAAAATATTTTTGAAGCTGGTCCCGGACCTTCCCCGCATCGATGTCCCCCACGACCACAAAAAAGAGATTATTCGGAACGTAACGCTCCTTGTAATATTCCATCACGTCGTTGCGCGTGAGCTTGTTAAAAATCTCCAGGTGGCCGATCACCGGGTTGCGGATGGGACTGACTGAAAACGCGGTGTCAAAAAGCGCGAGCGTGTGCATGCGGTGCGGGTCATCGAAACCCATCGCAAACTCGCGGCGGATGACCTCCTGCTCCTTTTCGTATTCATCGTCCGGCAGGGTCGAATTCATCATCGCATCGGCGAGAATGTCGAGCGCCTCCGGCACCCCTTTGCCCGGTATGTCGATCCAGTAAACCGTCCGCTCGAACGAAGTATAGGCGTTGATATATCCGCCGGCGTCCTGGATTTTTTGGGCGATCTCGCTGTTCTTGCGCGTCGCCGTTCCCTTGAAAAGCATGTGCTCCAGAATGTGCGAAAGCCCCGCGCCCAGGTGCCTGCCCTCGTCGATGCTCCCCGTCTCGCACCAAGCCTGCACGCTGGCCACGGGCGCGCTGTGGTCTTCCTGCGCGATGATCGTGAGGCCGTTGGGCAGCACCCATTTGCGCGCCGCGCTGGCGGGAAACTGGATGCCGGCGGCTGCTTTTTCCGGCGACGGGTCTTTTGCGAAAATCGAAGTCAACATGATTGCCACGCAGGGGGAAACGCCGGGGCTCCGCGCGCTCTGTTATTTCACTTTTTGCGCCGGCGCACCGCTCGATCTGTCCCCCCGCCGTCCCGGATGGCGCGGCGGCAAAAACGGATCGACAAAAGCCTCCGTGAAATTGAATCCGTTTTTGAAATCGCTGATCGAGTCGTGGTCGCTCTTGCCGAAAATTCCCTCACCGATCAGGTTGAACACTATCGCCCCCACGTCCTCGCACTTGTGGATTCCCCAGTATGAAAACACCGTCATGACCATCGGGCCGAATTCCCGGAGCGCGTACTGGCGCACCCCTTCGAGCAATTCCTGCCCGCTCACATTCGAGCACTGCCGCCCTTCCAGTAATTCGCGCCCGCCCCGCTGCCGGTGCTCCTCTTCCCTGCCGCTGTTTTTCCGGCGCAGCTTGATCGTGAAATCGAGCGCGTCGCGCACGAACGCATACGCCTCCGCCTCGTAACGATTGTCCCGCGCCATGATTTTTGCGACCGCTTCTGCGAATCCCATTTTCTTCATAAACAATTTACCGCGGCGCGGAAACCGACACCTCGCGATGGTCCCGCTGATATCGCCAATGACGAACTCCCGCGCCTAATACAAGTGAAAATAGCACAAATATCACCAATAGCCGTTCGCGTGATGTCAGAGAAAACATTTTTTTCTGTAATTGGTGATCAATCGGGAACCGTGGCGCAAACTATGCGTGAACTGGCGGCGCGTCAACTGTTCTCGTTGCCGGGCGGCGTCCAAATTTGAAAAAGAGCGCGCACGCGGTTGTTGTAGCGTGCGGTCTCCTCACCGCATGGAGTGGCGCGCCGCCGCGAAGAAGCCGCTGGCGACGTCCAACCCCCCCACAATGCTTCGCGCGGCCTCGCCTGCATCGCTGTGTGAAGCAACGGAAGATTGCAACGGAAAAGCGTCGGTAGCCGCCAACGCCCCCCGAAAATCGCGCCAAAAACCGCCTTGAGCGGCCAGATTCCCTCTGTAAAACGTCAAAATCGAGCTAAAATAAACAATTTATCTCAAAGATGGGTTGACTATTCGTCGCCCCATCACTAATTTTATGCCTCACACGCACAAAGCGTGTTCGTGAACGCACCACATTTTTTGAACTTAAGAAACAGGAGAATTTCATGCCCGAAGTCATCGTTCGTAAAGGAGAGCCAATCGACCGCGCGTTAAAGCGGTTGAAAAATAAATTGGATGCCGAGGGCATCATGGACGAAGTCCGCCGCCTGCGCGCCTTTGAAACGCCGAACCAAAAAGTTCGCCGCAAAGCAAAAGCCACCGCCAAGCGCATCAAGATGAAGTTCCGCTTCAACCATTCCTCGTAAGCTCTCTCCACTCTTCAAAAATTTCCACGCGCGCGATGAAAATCGCGGGCGTTTTTGTTTCGGCAATCCACTCTGCGCATCTTCGCAGTCCCGCGAGCCGCATCAATGCGCCAGCAATTTCCGGGTAGCGCACCCGGCCCGGGTGCTGTTTCCGGCGGCTCGCCGAAAACATGGCATGGCGTGTGGCGGGCCGCACAATCCAACGAACCGAACTTTGGGTAACGAGTAAATCCGCTTTGAATGCAACGCACAACGCGGTGCATTTGGCGGCCGGCGGAATTTGTTCAATATTTCCCCGCAAGATACGCCGCGCCGTCCCCGCCATGGTTCTTCCACGCCTCGCGCGCCGCGAGGACTTTCGCAGTAAGCTCCTTGTCGTAGCCGGGAATGGTGTGACTGAAATATTTTGCATCCATCTCGTCCAGTGTGTCGCCCGATCCCAGAACCATGTACGCCATTACGTAAGCAGTGAGCACCGGCGACGGGTTTTTGCCGGAGTCAATGCGGTCCCACTTCACGCCGTCCGCGCGGATGAGGCCGAACATTTTCTGGAAAATCGCCCAGCCATAGTGCGCCTGGAGCGCCTTGAACATCGCGTAGAGTTTGTCCCCGTGAAACGAAGCATCGTGGACAGTCGAGATATCATTTTTGCCAAGTTCAGCCTCGACACGCACGGCGCTCATCGCCGGGAAAGGGCTGATGTCATCCGCCCACCAATTGCGCGGCCAGCCCCCGCTCATAAGCTGGCCGGTGAGCAGGTTCATCGTCTCGTGCGTGCCGATGGCGCACGCCCAGAAGCTTTTGATTTTGCCAGGCCCGGTGCCGAAATAGGCGTTGTATGCAACGCCGATGCCGGGCGACACCTTGCCGGTGAATTTGTGGATCTCGCCGATGTCTCCCGCCGCAAACCCGCCGCCCGTGTGCGGGTCCACCCAGAGGGAATATTGCTTCTGCGGAGGGTCGATGCCCCAGTCGGAAATCACCTGCGAGAACTCCTTGTCCATGTAGTCGAAATACGCGGAGATGTCGGCCTCGTGGGCTTTCCAGATGGATTGCTTCGTGTACCAGATGAAATGTTCGCCCTCGTGGATTTTGATAATGGGGTCGTCGGTTTGCGCGAAGGCCGCGGTTGCAGCCAGGGCGAGCGCCGCAGGCAGGACCGCTTTCAGGAAATGGGGTGTTTTCATGGGAGGGTTTCCGACTCTTTAATCCCGCCGTACGGGGGTGTGAAGAAAATTTGAAAATTTTTCTTGCGCAATGTTCGTGATGCGTTAAAACTAAACCATACGGTTAAGTATTCATCGCGGCAACATCACAAACAAAACTAAAAACAAACGCTTATGTTCACTTTCATCGCCATCGGTTTCGCAGTGCTGGTCCTGCTCCTGGTCGTCGTGGTTTCCCTTCAGCCGGCGCATTTTCGCGTGACGCGCACGGCGGTGATCGCGGCGGAGCCGGGGGCGGTGTTTGCAAATGTGAATGATTTCCACAAATGGGAGGCGTGGTCGCCGTGGGCGAAGCTCGACCCGAACTCCACTGCCGCCTACGCCGGCGCTTCCTCCGGCGAAGGCGCCATCTTTTCATGGGTCGGCAATGCGAAGGTCGGCGAGGGCCGCATGACGATCCTCGAAAGCCGACCCAGCGACTTCATCAAGATCAACCTCGAGTTCTTCAAGCCTTTCAAGGCGACGAACACCGCCGAGTTCACCTTCAAGCCGGCCGGCATGCAGACGGAGGTAACATGGTCGATGCACGGCAAAAATAATTTCATGGGCAAGGCGATGGGTCTTATCATGAATTGCGACAAAATGATCGGCGGCTCTTTCGAAAAGGGGCTCTCCAGCTTGAATGACGCCTCGCGCGCTACCGCGTCCGCGCAACCCGCCAAACCCGCTTGAACCAATCTTATGTTTACCGAATCCAAAACACTCGACTCCACTTTCTCCGCCTTGTCCGACTCGACGCGCCGCCGCATTTTAAAGCGCCTCGCCGCAGGCGAGACGGCGGTGAGCGATCTGGCGGGGCCGTTCAAGATGTCGCTGCCGGCGGTGATCAAGCACCTGCGGGTGCTGGAGCGCGCGGGACTGGTGCGCACCACGAAGGAGGGGCGCATCCGCCGCGTGCAGATGCAGGCCGCGCCGATGCGCAAGGCGGCGGAGTGGTTGGAGAAATACCGCATATTCTGGGAGTCGAGCCTGGACAATCTCGCCCGCTACCTGGAATCGGAGACCGAAAACCCGCGTTCCGACGATAATGGGAAGAAACACGACCGCAAAAAATAACTCAATGATCAACCGAGGTAAAAAACATGAGCAAGAAAGCAACAAAAGCTGGGATGAAAAAGAAGGGGCCGTCGCTTAAAGGGAAGCGCTCCTCGCATAAGGTCGCCTCGCGGGAGGCATGGCTGGCTGCGCGCAAGAAATTGCTGGTGGCCGAGAAGGCGCATACGCGGCGCGGCGACGAACTGGCGCGCCTGCGGCAGGAACTGCCGTGGGTGCGCGTGGAGAAGGATTACGTCTTCGATACCGACGGGGGGAAGGCGTCCCTAGCCGATCTCTTCCGCGGCAATTCGCAGCTTCTCATTTATCATTTCATGTTCGGGCCCGATTACACGGCGGGGTGTCCCTCCTGCTCGTCGATCGCGGACGGCTTCAACGGCATCGCGGTTCACCTCGCAAACCACGACGTGACGCTCGGCGCGGTATCGCGCGCTCCGCTCGCGAAATTGCAGGCGTTCAAGAAACGGATGGGGTGGAGTTTTCCGTGGGCGTCGTCGTTCAAGAGCGATTTCAACGCCGATTTCGGCGTGGGGCTCACAGCGGAGCAGCAAAAATCGGGAAAGGCGATGTATAACTTCCGCCCGCGGGATGTCGCGGCGTCGGAGCGCGTCGGCGAGGGAAATCCCGTGCTCACGGGCATCGCTGCGGAAACCGGCACGGCCTGGCCGACTTACATCCGGGAGTTGCCGGGCATGAGCGCGTTCGTGCTCGAGGATGGCGTGGTATATCACACTTACTCCGCCTATGCGCGCGGGCTCGACGGGCTGTGGGGGATGTACCAGTGGCTTGACCGCGCGCCGCGCGGGCGCAACGAGGAGGAGGGCATCTGGTGGCGCCACCACGACAAGTACGGGAAGCAATCCAGCGGCGGCGGTTCCTGCTGCGAACCCGCGGAGGCCCCCGCATGAAAAACGGGAATTGCTGCGGGAGCGCAACCCGGGGTGCGTCGCCGTTGCGACGCGCGCGTGGGATCGCGGCGTGGATCATTCCCGGCGCCACGCTGGTCCTGATGCCGAAATGCCCGCTGTGCGTCGCGGCGTATGTGGCGCTCTTCAGCGGGGTGGGCATCACGGCGGCGTGCGCGTCCAATCTGCGGATGGCGCTGCTGGTTTTGAGCGCCGCCACGCTGGTTTTCCTGGCGCTGAAGCGCCTGGGGCGGAAAGGGACGGCGGAACCAGAACGGCAAATAATCACACGAAGTTAAACAAACAAACAACAAACACCAATTATATGAGCGCCACAGCGACAGCAGAAAAACTCACACTGAAAGTCAGCCGTTACATCAAGGCCCCGCGCGAACGCGTATTCGAGGCGTGGACAGACCCGGAGGACATCATGCGATGGTTCAGGACGGACGCCACGCATCTCGTCTCCACAAAGACGGACCCGCGCGTGGGCGGCAGGTATCTTTTCGTCTCGAATGCCTCATCCTGCGGCGGCGGCACGGGCGGGGGCGGGCCGAAGGAGATCGGCGGCGTTTACAAGGAGATCAAAAAACCCTCGAAGCTCGTCTTCACCTGGCAATGGCTGAACAATCCGAATGGGCCCGGCGACGGCGAGACAACCGTCACCATCGAGCTGGCCGAGGTGCAGGGGGGCACGCAACTCACGCTCACGCATGAAGGCTTCGCCACCGTGGAGTCGCACGATGGCCACAACAAAGGCTGGAACGGCATCCTCGACACGCTCGGACGCCAAATGGACAAGGCCTGCGAGTCGATGACGCCCGGCAATTTCTCGTGGAACGAGTTGATGACTTCCGGCACGGACAAGGCGGCGGCATTTTACATGAAACTTTTCGGCTGGGAAACGGCGCCGATGCCCGGGATGGCGTACACCATTTTCAAAAACGCGGGCACTTATGCCGGCGGCATGTTGCAGGCCGGCGACGGGCGCCCCACGATGTGGGTCCCGTACGTTACCGTGGCGGATACCGATGCCAGCACCGCGGCGGCGCAGAAGCTCGGCGCGAAGGTCTGCATGGGACCGGCGGACATCCCCGGCGTGGGCCGCATCGCCGTCATCACAGATCCGACCGGCGCGACGTTCGGCCTCTGGGCACAGGCGAAGGAATGACGAATGAAAGACAAATAATTACACAAAGTTAAACAATAAACCAACAACCAAACATGAGCACAACAGCAACAGCACAAAACCTCACACTCAAACTCACCCGCCACATCAAGGCCCCGCCCGAGCGCGTCTTCGAGGCGTGGACGAACCCGGAGAACATCATGCAATGGTTCGGCCCGGGATTGTCCCATCTTATCTCCGCGAAGACGGACCTGCGCGAGGGCGGCGAGTATCATTTCGTAATGAATACCGAAGGCTGCGGCGGCGAAAAGAGCGGCGTCGCGGAGATCAGCGGCGTTTACAAGGAAGTGAAAAGGCCCACGAAGCTGGTCTTCACATGGGGCTGGACGAACAATCCCCGCGTGGCCGACGACAAGACGACCGTCACCGTTGACCTCTTGAAAGTGCAGGGCGGCACGCAGATCACGCTCACGCACGAAGGATTCTCCGACGAGGAATCGCGCGATGGACACAGCCACGGCTGGAATGGCGCGCTCGACAAGTTGGAAGCGCAGGCGGAAAAGCAATGCCATGCGATGACGCCCGGGAATTTTTCCTGGAACGAATTGATCACCACCGACACTGGGAAGGCCGGGGCGTTTTACACGAAGCTCTTCGGCTGGCAGACCGAGCCGATGCCCGGCGGGATGCCCTACACGATTTACAAGAATGGCAGCGCCTACGCCGGCGGAATGATGCAGTGCCCGGGCGGCGGGGGCCGTTCCATGTGGGTCGCCTACGTGACCGTCGAGAACACCGACGCCAAGCTCGCCGAGGCGAAAAAGCTCGGCGCGAAAGTCTGCGTCGAGCCGAAGGACATCCCCGGCGTCGGCCGCATCGCCGTCTTCGAGGACCCGACCGGAGCGGCCATCGGCATCTGGCAGCGGGCAGAGATGTAAGATTGCAAGGGTCATCCTCAGATTCACGCAGATGCGCACAGATAAAAAGAGCGCCGGGCCGTGACTCGATGATTTTAAATCTGCGCCAATCTGCGTAATCTGCGGATAAACCCATGCTGGAAACCATCCTCATCACCGGGGCAAGCCGCGGCATCGGTCTCGCCCTCGCGCGCGAACTCGTTTCGCACGGAAACCGCGTCTTCGCCGGCTGCCGCAAGCCCGGGTCCGCCGCCGGGCTCAGCGCGCTGGAAGCGAAACACCCCGACCTGCTTTCGGTTGTAACACTCGACGTCGATTCCGATTCCTCCGTAGCCGCCGCAGCAAAGGCTGTCATCGCCAAAAACCCGGCGCTCGACGCGCTCGTGAACAATGCCGCCGTCTTCCCCGAGGAGGGAAACGAATCGATCCTGGACATGGACCTCGCGCATTTCCGCGCCGCGTTCGAGACGAACGTGCTGGGAGTTATCCGCGTGACGCGGGCATTTCTTCCGCTATTGGAGAAAGCAAAAAATCCCCGCGTGGTGAATATTTCCTCCGGAGCGGGATCGATTTCGGACAAGACCGATTTCGGCTACTACGCCTATTCCGCCTCCAAGGCCGCGCTGAATATGGTCACGCGTGCAATGGCGGCGGAGTTCAAGCCGCGCGGCATTGCCTTCGCCGCCGTCTCGCCGGGCTGGGTAAGGACGGAGATGGGTGGGCCGAACGCGCCATTAACGCCGGAAGAATCGGCGCGCTCGCTGGCGAATACGATCGCGAAGCTCTCGATGAAGGAAACCTCCGCCTTCCTCGACCGCGACGGCGGCGGGCATGAGTGCCGATGGTGATCCCGGCGCGAAATTGGTCATTGACGTTTCCCGATAAAAATGTACTGTAATTGCCCACCATGAAAGCATCCGGCCCTCGCCTGATTGTGATAGCTTCGGCGTGCCTTGGTTTTGCGCTGTCACCCGCTCGCGGCGGCGATCCCGGCACTGATTCGGGGACAGACACTTCGAAGCCAATCGGCAAAATTTATTACACAACGCAGTGGATCAAGGTCGAAAGTGATAGCGGAGTCACCGAGGTCCCGATTGATACAAAAGTCACCGGCATCGCCAAAGCCGCGAAGGACCGCCTCAAGGTCAAGACGGACCGGGATCTGGTTTTTGAAGCAAGCCCGGACCAGATCACCGATGACCCTGCAAAAGCCCGGGAACTGGCGCAGCAGGAAGCCGCCGCAAAAGCGGCGAAGGATGCCGCAGCCGCCCAAGCCTCCCTCCAAGCCGCAACTGCGCCGACTCCCCAATTAAATCTCGCTGCCCTTCCGGCTCCCGCGACATCCGCGCCGACCACCAGCGGCACCAGCGGTTTGCAGGGCACGTCCCTCGACAAGGGGGACTATGACGTGGTTAAAAGCCCCAAGCCGAAGCCCACGCCGCGACCGCCGCCCATACAGATAAGACGGTAAATGATGGGAATCCCGAGGCTGTCCGGAAAATTATCATTTGGGTGCAAAAATACATTTTCCAACCGTGGTTTGCGCCCGCGCTGGGGGCCGTGGTTTTTTTCGCGACGGCGCGTGGGGCGCTTGCGCAAGGCTGGCAGTGCTATGCGCAGAACCCCGGGCATACCGCCATTGCGGGCGTCCAATCGCAGACGCCGTTGGTGATCCAGTGGAGCGAGCCGGTCGATTTGCATCCGACCTATTCGGGCGGCAATCTCTACGCCCACTACGGCTCGCCGGCCATCACGAGGGCCAATACGATCCTCGTGCCGGTAAAAACCGGAACGTCGAACGGCTTCGAGGTCATCGCCTATTCGTTTAATGCCGGGACATTGAGCCAGGTTTGGACGTTCGTCACGGACTACACCGTGCCAAGCTGCGGGTGGCTTCCAGTGTGCGGGATCACGCTCACGCCCAATGACGGCAGCGTGGCCGTGCCAGGGGCGGGGGGGACGGTCTATGTGCGCGCTTCGCCGAACGCGGCGAATGGCACGGTGACGCAAATGGCGTTTTACGGCATCAGCACTTACAATTCGAACCGGCAGACGTACAACGGCGAAATCCATATTTGCACGCCGATCACCAGCGACGGCGCGGGCAATCTCTATTTCGGCTATGTCTCGACGGCGGCCGGAATACCGAGCGGGCTGGCGCGCATTTCAAGCACCGGGGCCGGCACTTATACGTCGGCTGCGGCCATGACCGGGGACTCAAGCTCGCAATCGATGCTGTACAATTGCGCGCCCGCGATCAGCAACGACGGCAGCACGGTTTATGTGGGCGTGAGCAACATTTCACCCAGTTCCCCGAACAACTACGGCTCCGGCTATCTTTGCGCCCTCAACAGCACGACGCTGGCCAGGACCGCGAGCGTCGCGCTCCAGGATCCGCGGGGGGGTTATGGCGCGGCTTTGGTGACGAACTATTCCAGCGCCTCGCCCACGGTAGGGCCGGACGGGGACGTTTATTTCGGCGTGCTTGAGGCCCAGCTCTATTCCAACAACGACAGGGGATGGATGTTGCATTACAGCGCCAACCTCAGCACGACAAAACTGCCGAGCGCGTTTGGCTGGGACGCCACGGCCTCGGTGGTGCCCGCGTCGGCGGTGGTTTCCTACAGCGGCCCTTCGTCGTACCTGCTGCTCACAAAGTATAACAATTACGCCGGCATCGGAACCGGCAACGGCGTGAACAAAGTGGCGGTCGTCGATCCCAATACGGGCATGACCGATCCCGTCACAGGCGCAAGCGTGATGAATACCGTGATCACGGTCACGGGCGTCACGCCGGACCCAAACCATGACCAAACCTACCCGAACGCGGTGCGCGAGTGGTGCATCAACTCGGCGGCAATCGATCCGATCGGCAAATGCGCGATGGTCAACAGCGAGGACGGGAAGCTTTACCGCTGGGATTTCACGAACAATGCGCTCTCGGCTGGATTGCCGCTTGCGGCGCCGACGGGCGAGGCTTACACGCCGACCCTGATCGGTCCCGATGGCGCCGTGTATGCAATCAACGACTCCGTGGTCTTTGCGCTCGGTCTCAACAGCGCGGATGTCCCGGCGATGCCGCGCGGGGCGGGCATCATTCTGCCCGTGCTGCTGTTTTGCGGGGCTGCCGCGTATCTTGGATTTCGCGCGCGGCGGGCTGCCGTCCGGGCATAACGGAATCCGGCGAGGAAAAATGGATTGTCATGCGCTGTCGCGCCTTATATGAATTTTCCCACACCCCCGTTTTCCCCGATCGACCGCCATGAAGGATAATGTCCCCGTTTCAAGTGAAATGAGAACAGCGCGCCGGTCAATCGCAACGCCCGCACATGGCATCACCTAAACCCGACCCCAACGCTCCTCCCGTCATCCTGGTCGGAAACACGCCGCGGCAATTGCCCGACAGCCCGGTGAAAGGCGACGACCAGGCGATGATCGATGGCGAACCGTATGTCTGCATCCGCAACGTGGACAACCTGGCTCCGTTTTTAATGAGTGTGGTGAGCAACACCGACCATTGGCTTTTCGTAGGAAGCAACACGGCCATCGGCGCCGGGCGGGTCGATCCTGACAACGCGCTGTTCCCCTACGTGACCGCCGACAAGATGCTCGATAATCCAAACGCGTGGGGCGCGCTGGCCATTTTTCTTGTGAAGCACAAGGACGTGGAGGTCCTGTGGACGCCGTGGAACCCGGAGGAGCGGGTTTACAAGCTGACGCGGAATTTATTCAAGCACGCGTACGGCACGAGCGTGATCTTTGAAGAAATCAACCACACGCTCGGCCTGCGCTTCTGCTGGAGCCTCGCTGCGAGCGAGCCGTACGGGTTGGTGCGGCGTTGCGCGCTGGAAAATATCGCGGGGAAAAAAGTCTCCGTCCGCTATCTGGACGGGTGGCATTTGCTGCTGCCGCCCGGCGTGAGCCAGGAGCTTTTTGCGCGGTTCAGCTATCTTGCCCAGGCATATATGCGCCACGAATGCCTTCCGCAGCAGGCGCTCGGCATTTACACATTGAACTCGAAGGTGAGCGACCGCGCCGAGCCGGGCGAATCGCTCCGCGCGACCTGCGCGTGGTCGGTGGGCCACAAGAACCCCACGGTGCTCATCTCCAACCGCCAAATCGAAGCCTTCCGGCGCGGCCAGCCGGTGACGCCGGAAACCGAGGTGCGCGGGGAATTCGGCGCTTACCTGGCGGCGGACGCGGCCGAAATCGCGTCGGGAAAAACGCATGAATGGTTCACCGTGATCGACCACGGACTCGACCACCGCGCGCTGGTGAGCTTGAAAAAGCAGTTGGACGATCCGCAAAAACTGAAGTCCGCCGTGGCCGCCAGCCTCAAGGAAAATGTGCGCGGCTTGAGAAACCGGATCGCGGCTGCCGACGGCCTGCAGCAAACTGCGGACCGCGCGGCGAGCATCCACCATTTCGCCAATGTGATGTTCAACTGCATGCGGGGCGGCACGCTGAACAACGGCTTCGCTTTCCCGGGGCAGGATTTTGCGGCGTTTATACAAGCGCGCAACACCGGCCTCCATGAGAAGCACAAGGATTGGCTCGGGCAGCTTCCGGGCATGCTCACGCTCGAGGAAATCCGCGCGCAGGCCGACGGGCTCAACGACCCGCAACTCACGCGGCTCGCGCGCGAATATCTCCCGCTTTCATTCAGCCGCCGGCATGGCGATCCGAGCCGTCCGTGGAACCGGTTTTCGATCCACATCAAGGACGCCGACGGCAATCCGATTTACGGCTACCAGGGGAACTGGCGCGACATTTTCCAGAATTGGGAAAGCCTCGCGCTCAGCTATCCCGGTTGTCTGCCCGCGATGATCTCGGTCTTCCTGAACGCCTCGACGGCGGATGGCTACAACCCGTACCGCATCACGCGCAATGGCATCGACTGGGAAGTGCATGACCATCACGACCCCTGGAGCCACATCGGCTATTGGGGCGACCACCAGATCATTTATTTGCTGCGCTTGCTGGAGAGCTACGACCGTTTTCAACCGGGCAAGCTCGCCGCCGGTTTGAA
>Ga0206907_1088_pt1 | contig 11983 bp, 12 predicted proteins | sample Alteio_BWOrgHeat_80_FD_152951 | JGI IMG/M metagenome (GOLD analysis project Ga0206907, IMG submission 152951) | Enriched cells from forest soil in Barre Woods Harvard Forest LTER site, Petersham, Massachusetts, United States -... | ecosystem: Environmental > Terrestrial > Soil > Temperate forest >...
AATTAGGAGTATCTGTGTTTCGCTTATGAATAAACCGGAGAGGGTTTGTGACATATTGCAAAATATCAGGTGTGTATATATCTAACCATTCGGTACGAAATGAAATTATTTTATAACCAGTCATCGCCGCCAGTTTACTTAGCGATTTTTTATTAAAAACATATTGAGTTGTATAGCCATAAAGATGATTGCAGCTTCCTTTATATAAATTCATTGCATAAGAGTCGGCGTTAGGACTATTAATATAGAGAATGCCGTTGTTTTTCAATATTTTTCTTATCTCACGTAAAAGTTCGACAGGGTCAGGAACACCGTATAAAATCTGATGTAATGTCACGATGTCATATATGCGAGGAAGCTTGAGATGGGGAAGAAAATCGGTATAAACCTGAAAGTATTTTTTCGCAACCGCTGTAGTATATGGATTTACTTCCAGTCCCTCAACATCATAAAAATACTTTGCTTTATGTAAAAAAGTTCCTATTGAACAGCCCACATCGAGAAGGCTCCCCGATCGTTTTAACTGGTAAATATCACAAAGTTGATTATCTTTCATCGGATTAATGGGTTTAAGGGGCCGCTTCTGATATCTTTGAACTATTCGGAAATAGTCTTTAAGAAGTTGATTATTTCCTTTAAAACCAGTATTTATTATTTCAGCTGACAATGCTGGGTTCATAAATACAAGAGAGCATTTTTTACATTTTTCATAGTCCAATGTCCCATTATTGGCAAACCATGTGCTATCGCTCGATTTACAAAGTGGGCAAGACCTCTTCTGAAGTAAAGATTTATCAATTTTAGATGTAAATCGATAAATCTTTAAAAGCCATTGATGAATATCTTGGTTATATCGTTTTTGATGATTAAGATTCACTTGAGTAAGGCAGCTTTCTCAAATGCTTTTACGATATCATTCATATCTGCTTTTGTATGAGGTGGGTAATGATAGGCTGTCACCAAAAATTCTTTTTCATAGTACCGCTCTGTTGTGGGGCATAGCCCTGACTTATAAATGGGTCGTTTATCTTCGGGAAGAAGGGTATAAGGAAAGCCACCTCTAAATTTTTCTTTTTGAGCAAAAATAGGCTCAAGGTATAAAGGTTTAATGTAGCCTCCAGCGAGCCTGTAAAGCGGGATTCCCAACTTCCTGACATTATCTAAATAGCGTTCTCTATCTATTCCGGTTCTTTCCTCATGATAACGCAAAGGATAAATGTAGTAAACATGCTCACTCCCTTGTCGAATTTTTGGAGTGGTAAGAAAACTTAACTTCGAAAATTTCTCAGTCAAAAAGTTTGCTAAATCAATACGTTGTTGATTTAGCTTTGGAAGCTTTTTTAATTGCTCAATCGCAATAGCAGCATGGAGTTCCGTCATACGGTAATTTCCGCCCAGCATATTGTTCAAATTATAATAGTGCATATCAGCTACCACAGCCTCTGCATGGTTCCTAATCAGTTGCAGGCGAAGAGCAAGTTCATTATCGTTAGTAACGGCAACTCCCCCCTCTCCACAATGGATGATTTTATGTTGGTTAAGGCTAAATACTCCAATATCACCAAAAGTTCCTGTAAATCCATTACGGTATCGACAACCAGGAGCATGAGATGCATCACAAATGACTTTAAGGTTATGTTTTTTTGCTAAAGCATTGATCTGCAACATATCCGCAGATTGACCAAATAAATCGACCGATATGATGGCTTTCGTACGTTCTGTTATTTTAGATTCAATTTGTTTTACATCAATACAGTAATAATCATCTTCAATATCAACAAAAATAGGTATCGCGTCGTAAAAGAGAGGAGCGGTTGCTGAGATGCACATGCTGTAAGGAAGTACAAGTACTTCTTCTGCTGGTAATATCTCAATTGCACCCATCGATGCGACGAGGGCAGAGGATGCTGAATTAAAAGAAATGGCATGTTTTACATTGTGATAATCGGCCCAGCGTTTCTCAAAGTCTTTAACATAATTACCGCCGCAAAATTTAGGATCATGTTTGCCAAGAAAATCGGATAAGATTCCAGTTTTCATTACATTTTGGACAGCGCGCATTTCTTCTTTACCAATAGGGTTGTATTTTTTAAATACTTTCGTTCTAACTTTTTTCATAAAGCTCCGTAAGTCTTATTTTTTTTAAACCAGACTTATATGATTTTTTAACAGCTCCAATAATTTGCATTGTTTGAAAAGATGAATTGAGTGTATTCTGATTGTGTTTCTGCAAACCCGTCGTAATACGAAAGAGATAATCAGCAACATATTTCATGGAAGTGCAATATTGCGTCGGTGTAAGCTTTGGTTTTGCATCGTTAAGTCCTTTTACTCCTGAGTAGCCAAGATTACATAAAGGAAACTCGCGCACAAGCCGAGAGTTGTCAACGATGGAAATCCGTCTATCGTTAAGCAAAATGTCGATTTCGAAAATATGATAGTTATAAAACCCATGTTCAGAATCACTGGTACGAATTGTCACGATAAATTGGGGATAGTACAGTACAAAATCGTAAGAATAGTCTTTGATCTGATGGTTAAAAACTCGACGTAGGGCCAAGACTGCTTTTGGATTACCTATAAGAAACCGAAGAGTATCGATCATCGTAACTCCATTATGATCGAGTCCTTTCATATATAACGCTTGAACAGAAAGGATATTTGAATGCAGTTCCCTTTTTAATGAATGAGCCAGCTTTACATGGCTTTTATCAAAATGACGTTGAAAATTAACGACTATATGAACTCTATTTTTTTTGGCCAACATCATTAGCTCAATCATTTGTTGAGGCTTTTTTGTGGCCGGTTTTTCTATGCAGATTGTTTTACAACATTGATTTAAAAGAAGCGCTTTAACAATTTCATAATGTGTAGCATCAGGAGTACAAACTGAGATGATGTCGTGGTACTGTTTCAGTATAGTATCAAGAGATAATATCGCAACCCCGCCCCATTTCCTTGTAAAAGCTTTAGCTACGTGAAAATTCTTATCCAATACAGATTTAAGCCTAATATTGCCAAGGGTCTTAAATGCGCCTGCATGGGTATAAATCCCATTGTCATGAATATATTTTTTGCTGTCATAACCGCCTGCAATATTTCCTGCTCCTATAATCGCAGCAGAAAGTATTTGTGAATAAGTCATTTTTTAACCCTAATATGAGGAGCTGACTGCTGGACCAAATGCATTGTTTTTTCAAAAAAATCAGGTCGTTGTTTATATAAAGCGATAATTTCTCGTGTTGTGAATCGATATCCATTAAAGTGGGCATATATTTGACGTGCTTGCTCTAAATCTTCTGAATAATCAATCGTTAATCGGAGTTGAGGAAATCGAAAATCTGGATCCGCTTCTCTATTTTTTATTCGAAATTGATCGGGTTCTTCAAATAATTTTCGTACAACATCTATACGATCGTTCTCTGTGAGATCTGGTCGGAGATTGAGTTGTTCCAATGTTGCGACTCGGACAATATGACCATAAATACCGAGTGGATAGGTTAAAACAAGATCATTACATACATAATCGTAATCGCCAGATTGATATATTTGAATTAGCGTTTCCATGAGTTCAAAATCTAAATAAGCGGAATCAGCTCCCATTTGGACAATCGCATCTGCAGCACAAGTATTTGCGGCACGTATTACTCGATCTAGTACGTTATTTTCAGATCCGCGGAAAAATTTAACTTGATGTTTCTGGCACCACCTAGCAATGGGATCGTCCTTTTCTGATACCGTTGTTGCTACAATAATATCCTCGATACTTTCGCATTGTTGAAACCTACGAACGACACATTCTAGAAGTGACATACCATCAAAAACAGGCATTAATGTTTTTCCTGGGAGTCGCATCGACCCCATTCGGGCTTCAATTGAACCAATAATTTTCACGATTATTTTCCATTACGGTTTCTTCATACTAACGTGCTATCTAAAGATCGCAAAATGCCGTTTCTGGGACAAAGTCGATTAATGACAAGTAATTGATCTAAATACAACTTTATTTTTCTGTCCATTTAGTTAGTTCAAATGCTTCGGCATACTGCACTCCAGAAATAAGTCCGGCATTTTCTGCTTCATTTTTAAAGTATCGTAGCCATTTCCTGCCGGTGCGACGCATTTCTGATTTATGGGCTCGTATGGCTGCTTCCTTTTTATTTAAGAAATTCGAAATATCGACGAAAAAATTCCCTTTAAAAGAAATAGCCGCTTTATACCAGTTGCTCCTATACATGAGAATTTGTTGTACGTGTTTCCCGCAATGGAGAGTTGATTTTGAAATAATTTGATGATCGTGATGGATATCTCCATGCCAATGAGTATAGATCCTGTCTATTTTTTCTTTTTCTATAATAGAAAGAATTTTTCGGTTTAGTTTTTCTCCAAATTCGAGTTTGAAAGTACGAAATCCTCCACAAATGAGTCGTACTCCTAAGATTTCCATTCCTGCTAGACCTTCCTTATAAGCAATCTGATTGGGTCTTATTATTTTATTGTTGGGATTCGAATATCCCGATTTTGTCGCAACAAAGGCTAGCACATGATCCCCATTCGCAACGTGTTTTGCAAGAGTGCCTCCACATCCTAGTTCTATATCGTCAAAATGGGCACCAATTGCGAGAATGTTCATTATTTAGGAGCTCCTTAAAATTTGCCGAGATTTCTCGATTCCACAATTGAATAGTAAATCAATGGCACTCAGGTAGGGAATAAATTCTCCATGCAATTGAGGATAAACAGGATGATTAAAATTTTGCCATATCACTTTAATTCCGGCGGCTTCGAAAGGCTTAGGATCGTAATAAGCTTCTGCACCTTTCCCAGAAAGATAATAGTTACAACCTGTTTTGGATAGTATATCGACTAATAGTGTATTGTTTTTTCCTTGAGGGTTTAATGAACTTGCCAAAATAGTATTTATTTTAATGTCGAATAATTTCAACATTAAGTTAATCGATTCTAAATTAAAGTCCATCATTTTGATGCATTGAAATGAATATAGTTCTTGGAGGTAAGGATAAATATCGGCAAAATAGGGCGCTTGACGATAATTTTCTTGTAGAAGATTAAGATGATCTTTTCTCCAATCTGAAGTAGACAGTAAAACTTCATTTATTTTGGTGCCGCTGCTTATTTTTTGAATAGCAACAGTAAGCCATTTTTCTCCTTGGGGGGTTTTTATTTTGTCTCGATTTTGCCAAGCTTTACTCGTATTTTTAACGAACTGAACACAATCGAGTGCAATATATAAGTCCGCAGAGAGAAAACGTTGAAAGAATCCAAGATAAGATAAAAAATCAGGCTGATGAATCACTGCTGTTTTAGTCATTCGTTAACGCATCATATACTCGTTGCGCACCCATTGTATCGAGTTGAGACAGTCCAGCCTGACTCATTTCTGTTATTTTCAATGTCGAAAGTTGACGAAATATAGCCATATCAATAGATTCTCGATATCCAGCGAATAATGAGGAACCCAAATGTTCTAAATACTTGGCATTCGGAATTTCAAATAGTTCGGTGGCGATAATAATGCATGGTAAACCTGCTGCATTTGCTTCAAATGGGGTAATACCCCCACCGCAGATAGCAATGTCGTAATTTGAAAATTCTGCTACGAGTGATTGAACGGTTTGTTTAATCACAAATCCTTCTGGTATGTTTAATTTTTGTAGCCTTACTCTATCAAAAGAGGGTCCTACTACAATCGTAGCTTCTCTTCCTATGTTTTTAAGGATATCAATGACCTTGGACGTGACGTTGTAGGTATCACTCCCCCCTAATGTGACAATTATTTTTTTTATTTGACTACGTAGATGTTTAAAAGATTCAATTTCAGGGTTCAAAATTAGATATTTTTCTCCTGTAAATATTTTTTTTCCAGACAAAGGAATAGACGAGTCAAATGAAAGCGCAGAAAAATTGAAATCGGCAAGTGAGGCACCCCCCCCCTTTATCATCGAACACGACTAGACAAATGTCAGTCTCTTTTACATAGCGAGTATGACGTATATCTGTATCTAATCTATCATCAATCCAAACTGTAATACCATGTCGAGTAATCATGCTTTTTTCCCATTTGCTTTTAAAATCGAGAAGTTCAACTAGTTCATAGCGAATGTTGTTTTCAGAAAGTATTTTTTGAGAGACAAGATCATCGTTAACAAAAAAAATGACATCTTTGTGTTCTTTTTTGAGGAAAGATGCGAAATTGATTTGGCGAAATAAATGGCCCATGCCCCGCTTAGGGGATGATTCTATGCATATGCCATACATAATTTAATCGCTTCCTGAGTTGAGACAAATTCCTGAGTTGCGTTGTTAACAATATAACAAGCTTTCTTGTAGTCTTGTTCTGTATCAATGGTTAGACGAATTTTAGGATGGTTTTTGTCTGTAGAAACTTCGAGTTCAAAAGTTTTAAAAATCTCTGGATGTTCCAACATATACTCATCGACGTGTTCGGCATGATGAGGCTCCGTGGCATTTTGAAAAGATTTCCCCAGTGCCTCGCGCGAAAAAATTTCTGCTCCTACTCCAATGGGTAAAGATCTAAACGAATGGCAGAAATCAGCATGATGATTATCATATAAGTCGATTAAACGATCCAATTCTTCAATATCAGTAAAAGGATTATCTCCTGTTAAGCGAATTATTTTTTTGAAATCATATTTCGCAGCACATCTAAAATAGCGCTCTAAAACATGTTTTTCACTTCCGCGAAAACAATCGATATGACGAGATGTGCAAAATTGTTCAACAGGGTTATCAATAGAAAGATCCGTAGTAGCAATAACAATGAGCGTTTTATGTTGAAGAAATTCTAGACGGAAAATAATATGTTCTAACAAGGTTTTTGTGCCGATGAGTTTGAGAATTTTCCCAGGGAGTCGAATTGAACCCATTCTGGCTTGGATAATAATGCCTAACATGTTAACGAAAATCCTTCAATGAGAGAAGAGAATCTTTTAAGAGATTATGTAAAGCTTTTTTACCCAAAATACGCTCATAATGATTAGGCCCCAGCCCTCTTCCCGGGCGTTTAACGGCAAGATTATCTGTTGTTAGCAACTTGCCTTTTGAGATTGATTTTTCAACGACGATACTTTTCCGATTATTGAGTCTTGTAAGTTTCTCTCCTGGTGCGGGACGTTTTATTCCATCGCCTAGCATCACTTCTATTTCCCGAACACCTCGTACAAGTTGATCCATTTCAGCGGCATCCGCAGAAATCATATGATCTGGCCCTTTGGCTTTTTTGTCATAGGTGAAATGCTTCTCAATGACTTTTGCACCAAGCGCTGCAGCAGCGAGGCAAGCATTGATGCCGAGTGTGTGATCTGAGTAACCTATCGAATAATTAGGAAATTCCTGCATCATTGTTTTTAACGCAAGTAGGTTGACATCAGTAGGGTGCGTCGGATAACTGGTGACTGCATGTAATAAAATAAGTTTTTTATTTCCCGTTCTCGTAATCACATTGACTGAATTGCGTACTTCTTGCATCGTACACATTCCAGTCGCCATGATAATGGGCTTATTTTTCTTTGCTATATATTTTAAAAATGGAATGTTTACAGCATCATCAGATCCGATCTTGTAGATCTTTACTCCCAACCGCTCTAGCATATCTACGTCGTTTGGATGAGAGGGTGTTGATAGCCAATCTAAATGTTTAGATCCAGCGTATTTAAATATCCGTTGATGCAAAGTTTCACTAATCTCATAACGTTTAAAAAGATCATATTGTGAAGTAATGCCGGTATTTTCCATTTCAAAAAATGCTTGTTTTGTAGCTAGAGTGTCGGCGCGGTAGGTTTGCAATTTGATCGCATCAACTTTGCAAGCTGCCGCTAAATCAATTAACTTTTTTGCCGTTTTGAAATCTGTAAAGTTACCACCAATTTCGGCAATAATATAAGTACGGTTCAGTTGCATACGTTTGAATATCAATGGTTCATTCACCTACCGTCTGTTTGCGATTCACATAATTTTTAATAATTATTGTTCTTCCATTCACCACAGTTGTTTCGCTTTCATCGATTTTTCTAGGTAAATAACATTTTCGACAAACGGATATATCCTTAAATCCATTGTGACGCAAATGGGTATCTCTTACTTTTTGAAGTTCTGATCCATGCCAAATTTCGTAGATGGTTTGTTTGTTTGCATCTCCAATGACATGTGCATTTTCTTCATCATTTGAGCACATCATTGCCAAACCATCTGAACCAATAATAAGGCGTTGATATTGCTGTGGACAGACAAAGTTTTCCTCATAAGCAATTTCAGAATCTTTGCCGAGGTAATCGATAAGAGGATTAAAAGCAACAAAATCTACATATGGTTTGAATGTGTTATAAAATTCCTCAGCATTATTTCTGATTGCAGGCCAAACGGATTGTATTTTGATGACAGGCCGTACAAGATTGTGTGTCTTTTTATAATCGTGAATCGCTTTTATTTTCTGAAACATATCATCGAATTTGAGTGGTTTGCGAATTTTTTCAAATGTTTCAGCAAGACCATCGATAGAAATTGTGATCCAATCAACACCTGCTGCAACCATCTTTTCAAAAAGTTCAATTTTGAGTGAGCCACCGTTAGTGAGAAATGAGACTTCTTTGATGCCTTTCTTTTTTGCATATTCTACGCAGTTGAGAAATTGTGGATGTAATGTAGATTCACCACGAAGACTGAGTCGTATAGCCGGGACCTTCCCCCCAATTTCATCAATGATTTTTGTAAAAAGTGTGAAATCCATCAGGCCTCTGGCCACTTTCCGTTTGAACTCTTCGGTTATCGTATAGCACATAGGGCATCGAAGATTGCAGATAGAGGCTAATTCCAAATCTACCAACAAAGGATATGGAGCAACAGTATGTGATTTTGGATATTCGGACCAATTTTTTCGATATTGAGAATAAATCTCTTCCCATCCATTCCCCCGAGCTTTTTCAAATGCGGCTTCACGATCAGGGGGCTCCATGCTATAGTTGCCTTTATTAATTGGCATATTTTCTTTTGATTGATTTACAATTTCCATAAGACCCTCCTCAAACGTGATCTGGGGTTTCCATCCTAATTCCTGAGCAGCTAAGTTTATATCTGCAACAGTATCAGGTATTTCATCACGGCGCTGCTTAGACTCAAAGATAATTTGCCTTGGTTCGTTTATAACGCGACAGATACAATCTAAGATTTCTTTTACGCTTCGTGATTTACCACTTCCTATGTTGTAGATATGAAATCCCTGTCGAATTGGAATAGTCAGTAAAAGCGCTTTTACTACATCTGTAACATGGATATAGTCTCGGCGCGGAAATGCGTTTTCAACTCGAATATGATCTGATGTCATTGCTTGCTTAATCGCAAATGGAATAAGAAATTTATCGCTCTGCCCTTTTCCGTAAACATTAAACAGACGGAGAATAACACTGGGTACATTAAAATTTTTCGCATAAAATCTGCACATCTCTTCAGCTAAATACTTTGTATGCGCATAAGGATTATTAGGATTTGGTGAAACTGTTTCCTTGATTGGCAACTGTGTAGGTATCCCGTAAATATAGGCACTCGTAAATGTTAAAGGGGTATTGGATTCTCGACAAAATTCTAAGACACGTAAAGTTCCTTCAACGTTTGAATGGTAAAAAGAAGCGGGATCACGCCAACTATCAGGAACAGATGTTTTGCCTGCTAAATGAAATACTCGTTCAAAAGGTATATTTTTAAATTCATTAAAAGAACTTTCTTTTGTAATGTCCCTAGTAGCAGTAGTATCAGTAGAAATAACTTGATGTCCGGCAGATTGAAGAGTTGAGGTCAATAAAGAACCAATAAATCCTTTCGAACCAGTGACTAATATTGTGCTCATCTATTTAAATTTTCAGATAAACGAGCTAACTGGCTTTCGTCTTTTTTAATGTTAATTCCAAAGCAATCTAAAGTGCTAACCAAGCCATCGATTTGTCCAATATCTAGCCAAGCTTTCCCAGAAATGGGATAGGCTCCAATTTTTAGTCCTCTTTTTAAATAAGCATTAACAAGATCTGTCATATGAAAAAAAGTATTAGGTGGGATGTCTTTAATTATTTCAGGTTCTAAAATGTACATTCCTGTATTAACTAGAAGATCATATTCAGGTTTTTCTGTAATGCGTTTCAGCTTTCCCCCTTTGTGAATGTCACAAATTCCGTATGGAATAGTGTAATTTTTCATGGCTGTAACGAGCGTGATTTGATTCCCACTCTTCTTATGGTACCGTAGAATATCTCCATAATCTGCTTCGATAAGAATGTCACAATTAATAAGAAAAAATGTTGTTCGAATTTTATTTTTTAGTAGATAAAGTGCACCGGTTGTTCCCAGGGGTTTTTTCTCTTCTATGTATCTAATCTCATCTTCACTGTTGTTGTCATTAAGGTATGCTTTGACTAAACTTGATTTGAAGTTGAGAGAAATATAAAACTTGCAGCAAGAATACATGCGAAAACGAGACATAATGTGTTCAAGAATTGGTTTATCTCCAATTGGTAATAAAGGTTTTGGTAAGACGCGTGTGATTGGGCCTAAGCGCTTTCCTTCCCCCCCCTGCCATGATCACTACAGGAATATCGAGTTTTTCATATTGGACGTTTTCTTGTTCGAAGAAATCTGCCCATAAATAGATTCCGATAATTGTATGTGAGTCATTTAGAACAGGTATAGAATGGATTTCTCGAGCCGCCATCTTCTGTTTGACAAGTTGAACGGATTCTCCTTCTTTGATAAAAATAGGTTTTCTATTCATAATCAGCGAAATGGGTTTTCTTAAACTCCCATCTTTTAATATCCATCGACGAATATCGCCATCTGTAACAGCGCCAATCAATCTAGTATTATTTTTGACTATATATACAGCTCGATGACCATAGTCATTCATATGTTGAATGGTTTGTCTAATTGTAAGTAACGGTGAAATAGTCATTGACCGTAATCTTTCAACTGACATGAACCGACCAGGATTCGGATTTATATGGATTCCCATCGATTAGGATTGAAGTACTGACTTCTCGCTTAAAAGAAATGAATAGACAAGTTTACCCATAGATATATTTAGCTCAATAGTATTCATTTTTCAATGGGTTTTAAAGATTCTATAGAATTATTACCCTTTTGTTTCACGAGATTGCAGTGACCACAATTTCTTGAATGGACCTGGAGTTTGTAGGAGTGTTTGCCATGATCCTGTCTGTAAGATTTTTCCATGATCAAGTAAATAGATGCAGTCTGCATTATGAATTGTAGAAAGGCGATGCGTAACCCAAATAATAGTGATGTGGTTTTGTAGTTGATCAATAGCATCTTGAACTAGTTTTTCGGAAAGAGCATCTAAAGCACTGGTAGCCTCATCTAAGATGAGTAAACGAGGATTTCGGATTAATGCTCGAGCCAAGGCAATACGTTGTTTTTCTCCACCTGAAAGCCGTACACCACGGTTTCCGATCATTGTTTGATATTTCTCTGGAAGTCCTTGGATAAAATCATGGGCTTGTGCCATACGACTAGCTTTTTCGATATCTTCTTGCGTCGCGTGAGGATTTGACCATTGAATATTGTGACTGACCGTGTCATTAAAAAGCATTGTTTCCTGGCTAACATAACCAATTTGTTCACGCCAACTGGTCAACTGAACTTCATTTAACGCCGTATCATCTATTAGCACGGCTCCTGATTTTGGATTAAAAAGAGCCACAATAATGTCGAGCAGAGTACTTTTTCCACATCCAGATTCACCGACGATTGCTGAAGTTTTGTTTGCAGGGAAAAAAATATCGATATTGGACAATATAGGGACTCCTACTTGATAAGAAAATGAGACGTTTTGAAATTGGATTCCTTTCGATAACGGTTGGAGTACAATGTGTTTTTCATTATGTTTTTGTTCAACATGTTTCGAAGCTTCTCGAATGTCATTTAAGATGGCTTCGTATGAGGG
>Ga0206907_1090_pt1 | contig 11935 bp, 11 predicted proteins | sample Alteio_BWOrgHeat_80_FD_152951 | JGI IMG/M metagenome (GOLD analysis project Ga0206907, IMG submission 152951) | Enriched cells from forest soil in Barre Woods Harvard Forest LTER site, Petersham, Massachusetts, United States -... | ecosystem: Environmental > Terrestrial > Soil > Temperate forest >...
GGACGGCACCCTATTATTTCTCGTTCGTGACGCAAATTACGCTGGTTTTTGGCCTCGCCTTCGAGCTGCCCGTGGCCGTGCTGGTCCTGGTGCACCTGGGCCTGTTGAGCTTTGCTTTCCTGAATCGCACCCGTTCCTATGCGTACGTCCTCGTCCTGATCCTGGCGATGATAATCGCGCCGTCGCCTGACGTACTCACATTTATCTCCTTGGGCGGGCCGATGTGCCTCTTATATGAGGCCTGCATCTGGCTGGCCTGGCTGATGGAACGCCGGCGTAAAAGGGAATAGGATTTGCTATGGAAGGGGGAAAACCGGGCAACTTGCAAAACCGCATGAAAAATACTAGCTTTGCTTACCGCCATGGCCTTCCTTTGGGGCCAAGCTGGTGGATGCCTACCCGATGAAACCTTTACCGAAGCCAACCAATGCGGACCAAGCCGAGGCATGGTACGGGCAGTATTTCGAGCAGGGGGAGAAGATCCAGAAGGAGAGCGTGACCAAATATAATTATCGCTTTACCGGCAGCTTCATGACCGTTGGCAAATACAAGCTTTTCGAGTTGCAGCCTTTAAAGGGGGATGCCGCGGCGGAATATTGTTTTCTGAGCTTTGATAAGGTCAACGGGGTCATGCTGCCGGACCCGTATTACCGGCACAGGATGAAGATCAAGGCCATGATCCCCCCGCCGCCAAAGAGGAACCCCGCCAACTTCCAACCAGCCCCGCCAAAAAAGGCGGAGCCAGCGAAGAAGCTAGAGCCCGCCCCGCCAAAAAAGATAGACCCACATCCCCAAGAGAGTGGGCGGGAGGAGCCGCGGCGCGCATTGCCCAAGAGCAAAGATCAGGCGGCTGCTATGGATGGGTGGGCGATTTAAGGAGAGTGCCTGCACTTGCTGGGAGTCCCAGCGCTGCCGCAACTGGCAAATCGCAAGCACTCCGCCGCAGATGCTTGCATAGATGAGCGCTGTGGAAATGAAACCCGCCACCGGCAGGAACCGGTAAAAATGGAGTTTCACTTCCTCAAGGCGGGAAGCGGGATCACCCGGTTTCAAGCTCGACATGACAATGGCGTAAGCGCTGAAAAGAAACGACTGCGACGCCATGAGCCACGCAAGCCGCTGCGTGATCAAATTATCCTCATGTTCGATCTGCCCGCGCACCCGGTCGTAGTATTCGCCGGTGATGTGGTTTTGCTGTTCGTTCATATGCCCATCGTGTGTTTAACGCACAGTAGGGGTGGCTGCCATAAAAATCAGGGGAAGCGCCGCGGTGTCTTGCAATGAGGGCAGTTTGCGTTTATCCAAACTTCCGGCCATGCCCACAATTTCGCGTTTTTATGGGGTCTCCACTCAACAACCGAGTTACAGCCGTTAAACCTGTTCGCGATTTCGTCCTGGAAATCACGTTCAAGGATGGTAAGTCGTTCACGCTGGATTTTCGCTCGATGGTGGAGTCCGAATCCGGTTGGCTTTATGATGATCTGAAAAAGCCCGAGATTTTTCAAAAAGTGAAAGTCAACGGCCTGACCATCGAATGGCCCACCGGCCTTGATTTCTGCCCCGACGGCCTCCGCTACTGCTGCGAAGTAGGAAGGATTTGTTCGGATGCAGAGATTGTCGAGGCCTTCGCGCGGCTCTCCGGCGGCATGGCCGGGTAATATCGCGTTCCAACGGCCTTGGGCCGTGCGCTTCTGGACGGAAAGCCGGATTTGGATTATCGTGCCGCCTTTCGCCATGCCCAAAGTCTTCATCAAAACCTACGGTTGCCAGATGAACGAGCGCGATTCCGAGCAGGTCGCGCAGATGCTCCTGGCGCGCGGATATGAGCTGACGCCGCACGAAGGTGATGCGGACGTGGTTTTGCTGAACACCTGCAGTGTGCGCGATATGGCTGAGCAGAAGGCAATCGGCAAAATGGGGATGCTCGGCAATCTGCGGAAGCAAAAACCGGAACTGGTCTTCGGTTTTCTCGGCTGCATGGCGCAGAGCAGGTGGGCTGAATTGACGCGCGACATGGAGCACGTCGATCTCGTCGTGGGCACGCAGAAATTCCACCGGGTTGCCGATTACGTCGATGAGATTTTCCGGCGCAAACACCGGTTGAAAAATGAGGCGCGGATGGATGACGAGCGGTTTTCCATTGTCGATGTCGGCCAGGAGGGCGAGTCGCAAGGAACCATCCGCGACCATGTGCTGGAGGAGCGGCAGGCGACGGCCTTTGTTTCGATCATGCAAGGGTGCAACATGCATTGCACATTTTGCATCGTGCCTTACACCCGGGGCGAGGAACGCGCCCGGCGCATCGAGGAGATCGTGGCTGAGGTGCGCGGGCTGGTCGCGCGCGGGGTGAAGGAGGTGACTTTGCTCGGGCAAATCGTGAATCTTTACGGACGGCATGAATTCCCGGCCGTGGATGGCAAAAGCCCCTTTGTGCAATTGCTGGAGGCGGTGCATGAAGTCGAGGGACTGGATCGCATCCGCTTCACCTCGCCGCATCCAATTGGATACAAGGAAGACCTGATCAACGCCTTCACCTGTCTTCCGAAGCTGGTCGAGCACGTGCATCTGCCGTTGCAATCGGGATCGGACCGCATTCTAAAGGCGATGCACCGCACCTACACAGCGGCGAAATATTTGCGGCTGGTCGAAAAAATCCGCGCGGCGCATCCCGGCATCGCCATCACCACGGATGTAATCGTCGGCTTTCCAGGCGAGACGGAAGAGGACTACGCCGCCACAAGGGCGCTGGTGGAGCAGGTGGGATTCGATAACGCATTCATCTTCCGCTACTCGAAGCGCAAGGACACGCCTGCGGCGGAGATGGAGGGGCAGCTCGATGAAAGTGTCAAGGAGGCCCGCAACCAGGATTTGCTCGCGGTGGTGGACGCGGCTGCCCGTCGCAAGCATGCGGAGCTGGTAGGGCGCAACGTGGAAATCCTTTGTGAAGGCCGGAGCAGGACCAATCCAAAGCGCCTCACCGGGCGCACGCGCACCAATAAGATCGTGGTCTTTGAAGGAAACGAGCGGCACATCGGCCAAATCTTCGATGTGCGCGTAACCCGCTCGACCGGCTTCACGTTGTATGGCGATCCGGCTGTACTTAATGAAGGCCAAGGGTCAAGAAATGAATCGGTAGCCGAGTTGGCACGGTGAGAGCATAATAAAATGCCTGAACTCTCCCGGTTTTACGGAATCATTATTCGCATGTTTTCTGAACCCGGGGAACGGCATCATGTCGCCTATTTTCAGCAGCACTCAGCAGTGTTTTCGATTTCGCCGGTTGCTCTCATTGCGGGGGATCTTCCTCAAAGGCAACAACGATTGGTCGAAGCTTGGGCTGAATTGCATCAGGGGGAATTGCTAAGTGATTGGAATCTGCTGCTGGACGGAAGACGCCCTGTGCCGATCGTTCCATTGCAATAAAGCTTCTTTCAATTATGGTTGCTGGAATGAAACATCCAATTTATTCCGTCAAAGCCTTCGAGCAGACCGGGACTTACTCCCTCCGGATTCGCTTTAACGACGGATTGGTCCGTACCATCGATTTTGAGCCGATTTTAAACGGAGAATTGTTCGGGCCGTTGAAGGCCCCGTCTGTCTTCGCCCGAGTAGTGATCGACCAAGAAATTCATACCTTGGTTTGGCCATCGGGTGCCGACTTCGACCCCGCTGTCCTGCATGACTGGCCGGAGCACGAAGCCGCTTATATCAAAGCGGCGTCGGAACGCTGGAGTCATCCGACCGCGCTTGCGTAATGGCTCCGCCAGCAGGATGTCGGAGCATCGCGAGTTTTTAGCTTGAGCGCGGAAGCAATCCGGCTTTTGCTGTGCCCTCCCGAAAAGCCATGATTTATAATTTTGATTTGAGGACGGTCGGTTTCGTTGTCGGCGCCGCGCTGCTGGTATTGCACCTTGTCGGCCTTCTCCACGCGAAAGAAGCCAAAGGATGGGCGCGGGCATTTCCACGCTCGAAAGTGATGGGGATGCTGCTGCTGGGGATCGCCACGCTGTGGGCATTCTGGCTGGTGGCGACGATGGATCTCGGCGAATTCACCAATATGCGGACGCCTTTGAAAATCCTGGTGCCGGTGGCGTGCTACCTTTGCCTTCAATACGTGGATGACTTTCTCTCGGTGCGTGCGCTCGGCATGCTGATGTTGCTGCTGCCCGATCCGCTTTTGGAGGCGGCGTGGTTGCGACCGGAGGAAAGCCGCAAATTGCTCGTGGTGCTTGCCTACGGCTGGATTGTCGTGGGCATGTTCTGGATCGGCATGCCTTATCTCCTGCGCGACCTGATCGCGTGGCTGCTCAAGTCCAACGCCCGCTGGACGGCGGCTTGCATCGCCGGCATTGTCTGTGGCGCGGCCATCCTCATTTGCGCGGCGCTGTTTTACCAGCCGCAGTTCTGAGTTTTTTCAGACTCCGCCGTTTGCGCCCGCGGGCTGCGAAACGATGTCGTTGAGCTTGAAGATCGGCAGGAACATCGAAATCACGATGCCGCCCACGATGATGCCCAAAAACACGATCAATAGCGGCTCGATCAACGAAGTGAGCGCGTCGAGGGTGGCTTCGATTTCCTCGTCCCAGAAGTCGGCCATTTTTTCAAGCATCACGTCGATCTTGCCGGTCGATTCCCCCGCCGCGACCATGCGGAGCATCATGGGAGGGAAAATCGGCTGCTTGGAAAGGGCGCTGGTGAGATGTTCGCCCCGCTCGACATCGGCGCTCACGCTTTGAATTGCGACGGCGATGACATGGTTGCCGGAAGTCTCGCCTACGATTTCCATTACCTCCAGGATCGGCACGCCGCTTCGGATCAATTGCGCGAAGGTGCGCGAAAAGCGGGTCATGCAGATTTTATGCACAAGGGGGCCGAAGATCGGGAGCTTGAGCTTGTAGCGGTCCCATAATTCCGAGCCGCGTTTGGTGCGCAACAGGAAACGGATGCCAAAAAAGGACCCAACGAGTCCGATAATGAGAAAATACCAGTTGCCGCGCACAAAAACGCTCAGGTCAATGAGGAATTGCGTGGGCGCGGGCAGCTTGGCGTGGAAATCGTCGAATATCTGCGAAAAGACCGGCACGACTTTCACGATAAGAAATGTGGTGATGCAAAAGGCGATGCAGATCACGATGATGGGATAGGTCATCGCGGATTTGACCTTCTTGCGCAGCCGGGCGCTGGCCTCAAGGAAAGAAGCAAGGCGATCCAGAATCTCGGCGAGCAAACCTCCCGATTCACCGGCTTTGACCATGCTGACGAAAAGGCGGTTGAAGACCCGCGGGTATTTGGAAACGGCTTCATTGAACGATTCGCCCTGTTGCACCCGCGCGCTGAGATCGCCGATGACCTGGCGCAGGCCGGCCTGGCGTTTCGGGTCGGCTTGTTCGAAAAGACCGGTAAGCGCCGTCACGAGCGGCAACCCCGCATCAACCATGGTGGCAAGCTGGCGGGTGAAAAGCACAAGGTCCGTATCGCTGATGTGGACCGAGGTCCTGGTTCTTTTGGTGACCGATTTTTGGGAAATGGAAAGCACCATCAAACCCCGCGTCATCAGGGTGCTGATGGCGTTGTCTTCGTTCAGGGCTTCCTGGACTCCCGATGTGGTTTTCCCCGTCGCGTCGCGGGCTTGATAGGCAAAAGTCAGCATAATAGTAGATTTTTCCATGCTCTCTAAAGCAAACGGAGTGCCAGAAAGTGGAAAGTGAAGATGAAAAATGGAAATCCTGCGTCATGGCGCACTCCACTTTTCCACTTTCTGCTTGCCAAGTCCGCAACATCGCGGATAATTGCAGGCTCAAGTTTATGGCAACGACAGCACCGAAAGAAATCCAGGGATTTCAAATGCATGAAAAGGACACCGGCAGCGCCGATGTCCAGATCGCTCTTTTGACCCAGCGAATCAACCAGCTTACCGAGCATCTTAAATCCCACGTAAAGGATCATTCCTCCCGGCGCGGCCTCCTGAAGATGGTCGCGCAACGCCGCAGCCTGCTCGATTATCTCAAGAATACCGCCTCCGACCGCTACAAGGGGATTCTTGAAAAACTCAACCTGCGCAAGTAATTTTCCCACTTTGATGCGACCTCCGCCCGAAAATCGGGCGGGGGCCGTGTCATTCAACAAAACCAACATCGTTTTCCCGGGGCGCATTTGTCCCGGGGCAACACAACCAAAGAAACCATCGGCGCATTGTCGCGCCGGAAATCAGGAGAAAGCGCGGAACTTAGGAATTATGATTCAAGGGGCCACTGCCAAGAGGCTTTTTAAATCTTAATTCGTAATTTCCAGTTTGCTCCCGGAATCCGGTGGGGCAGTTGATGCCGTCTCCACATCAATATGTCTCATACAGTCACGAGCCACGTTGGCTCATCCCCCATTGTCATCGAAACCGGAAAACTAGCAAAACTCGCCGACGGCGCCGTCACCGTCCGTTGCGGCGAAACCATCGTCATGGTCTCCGCGGTCTCCGCAACCACCATCAAGGAAGGGCAGGATTTTTTCCCGCTTACTGTCGATTACCGTGAAAAAGCGGCCGCGGTCGGCAAATTCCCCGGCGGCTATTTCAAGCGCGAAGGCCGCCCCTCCGAAAAGGAAATCCTCACCTGCCGCATGACGGACCGCCCGTTGCGTCCGCTCTTCCCGAAGGGTTACCTCTACGACACGCAGATCATCACCGTGCTCCTCAGCGCGGACGGCGAAAACGATCCCGACATCCTCTCCATCAACGGCGCAAGCGTGGCTCTCGTAGTAAGCGACATCCCGTTCGCCGGGCCCATCGGCGCGGTGCGCATCGGGCGCGTCAACGGCCAGTTTGTGGTGAATCCTACGCACACCCAGCGCGAACAGAGCGACCTCGACCTCGTCTATGTCGGCACGCAGAACGACGTCATTATGATCGAAGGCGCCGCGGACGAATTGCCCGAGGAGGAATTCATCAAGGCGCTGGAATTCGCGCACCCCTTCGTCCAGCAGCTTATCGCCGCCCAGAACGAACTCGCCTCAAAGGCCGGCAAACCGAAGCGCCAGTCCCCGCTCATGCTCGTGAAAGACGAGCTTCTCGAAATCGCCTACGCCGTCGCCGGCGACCGCATCGAAGCCGCCCTCTACACCCCTAGCAAAGTCGCCCGCGGCAAGGCCGTGGACGCGCTCAAGGAAGAGGTCAAGACCGCCATTCTCGCCAAGCATCCCGAGGCGACCAAGTTCGAAATTTCGCAGGCATTCGATTATCTGCAGAAGAAGGCGTTCCGCGTCAGCATCCTCGACCGGCAGAAGCGCTGCGACGGCCGCGGCTACCATGATCTTCGCCAATTGACCGCCGAGGTCGGCCTGCTCCCCCGCTCGCATGGCTCCTCGCTCTTCGCACGCGGCGAAACGCAGGCGGTCGCCCTCGCGACCCTCGCCCCCGCCGACGAAGCCCAGGATCTCGACGGCTACACCGGCGGCGAGATTTCCAAGCGATTCATCCTGCACTACAACTTCCCGCCTTTCAGCGTCGGCGAAACCGGCCGCACCGGCTCCCCGGGCCGCCGCGAAATCGGCCACGGGGCGCTCGCGGAGCGTTCCATCGAGCCCGTGATTCCGAATGAATCGGACTTCCCGTACGCCATCCGCATCAGCAGCGAGATCATGGAGTCGAACGGTTCCACCTCCATGGCCAGCGTCTGCGCGGGCATCCTCTCGCTCATGGACGCCGGCGTGCCGATCAAAAAGCCGGTCGCGGGCATCTCCGTCGGCCTCGTCACCGAATACAACGGCGAGCAGCTCTCCCGTTATACCACGTTGCTCGACATCATCGGCAGCGAGGACCACTTCGGCGACATGGACTTCAAACTGTGCGGCACCGACACCGGCGTCACCGGCTTCCAGCTCGACCTCAAGCTCGCCGGTGTGAGCCACAAGATCATGGCCGAGGCGATCCGCGAGGCGAAAGCCGCGCGCGGCAAAATCCTCGAAGTCATGGCCGGCGCCCTCGCCGCCCCGCGCACCGAGTTAAGCAAATACGCCCCGCGCATCGAGACCGTCCGCATCCCCGTGGACAAGATCGGCCTTCTCATCGGCCCCGGCGGCAAAACCATCAAGGGAATCGTTGCCGAGACCGGCGCGGAGATCAACATCGACGACGACGGCTCCGTGCACATCTATTCGAACAACGGCGAGAGCCTTGCCCGCGCCAAGCAGATCATCCAGGGCATGACCAAGGAGATCGAAGTCGGCGAGACTTACCAGGGCACAGTCGTTTCCATCAAGGAATTCGGCTGTTTCGTGGAAGTGATGCCCGGCAAGGATGGCCTCTGCCACATCTCCGAGCTGGCCGATTTCCGCGTGAACCGCACCGAGGACGTCGTGAAAATGGGCGACGTCATCTGGGTGAAGTGCATCGGCATCGACGACAAAGGCCGGGTCAAGCTCAGCCGCAAAGCCGCGATGAAAGAGCGCAACGCCGCCGCGCAAGGCCAGCCGCAGACGGCGCACGCGTAAATGGCAATCGTGGAAACCAGGAATTTTGAGTCATGCCTAAGAGGGCGTCTAAAAAGTCGCGCGCAACGTAGCGCAACCGTCCCGGTTGCCATCCAAAACCAACCAAGCCGTTGAGGCTTGCACTTTTTCCCTCCGTAAGCGTTAAAAATTCCAGCCAGAAATATAAGTGCAAGCCTGCAGCTAAGATCTCTGAATTCTATGGAATACAGATTGCAATGTGGCCTCCTGCATTGAACGCTGGGATTCCAAATTGGACAAGATCCACTATGGCCGCGACACGGCGGCAATTTGCTACGGGGCGTCGATGTACCGTCCGGGGATGAAGCCCGCCGTAATCATCATTGCCGGCCCGAATTCCGGCCAGTAAATGCGGAGGCAGGTTGCGCTTCCAAATGACCGCTCCGCTACCGAGCGCGCGATCTGCCGCGACGCCATGGAGCGATAATCAAAAACGCGCTCCCGATCGCCAATATGATCCATGTCGATGGCTCAGGGATCGCCGGGGCGGCGACAGCGATGTCAAACAGATCTGCTGACCCCAATGAAACCAGCGTGCCAGTGCCCACCAGGGCCCCGGAAGTGGTATATTCACCAATTGTCGAGTTGCCGTTCTCGACGACAAAAATATCGTTCCCGGAAATAGCGATGCCGTACGGCCCGTCCAGTCCGGTAACCAGCGTTCCCGACCCGACCGGCGCCCCGGCTGTTGTGTATTCGTTAATTGTATTGCTGGTGGTGGTAACGAAAATATCGCTTCCGGACAGCGCAATAAACACCGGCCTCACCGACCCCATTGAAACCAGCGTTCCCGAACCCACCGGCGCGCCGGTGGTTGTGTATTCATTGATCGTGTTGTGATCCAAACAGGTGACGAAAATATCGGACCCGGACACCGCTACGCCCCACGGGTCAGCCACTCCCGATGCGACCAAAGTTCCCGATCCCACCGGCGCCCCTGCGGTTGTATATTCGTTAATCGTGCTCTGTCCCTGGACCGCCACGAAAAGATCGCTTCCAGATACCGCAAGGCCATTCGGCTCATTCAAGTCCGAAACCACTGCACTATTTACGAGCGATCCCGAAGTGGTGTATTCCGCAACATTGAAATCGGAGTTGGTGACAAAAATGTCCGATCCGGACACGGCGATGCCGGTTGCCAAATTCGGGTTGCTGACCAGCGTACCCGTGCCGACCGGCGCTCCGTTGGTTGTGTATTCATCAATCGAGCCGAACTCATTCGTCACAAAGACTTGCGCGTGGAGTCCCCGGCCGGGCAGGAGCAGACAGCACACGAGCGCGAAAGCGAAGATGTAGCGGTAATTCACGATTTGGTGGATTTCGTTTGCGGCAACGATCAATGCCTGCCGCCCTCTCGATAAAAAAATAATTGAATCATCTCAGTGTCCAAAGATCAAGAAGTAAGGTGGCTGTTCAGGCTTGTCAGACTAATTGGGCGGAATATGCTTCGCCGAAAGGAATCCATGGAAATCTATCTTCACCATAATGGCGAGCAGATTGGTCCCTCCACGGAGCAGCAGATTCGCGACATGGTGCGGACAGGCGCGATCAGCAAGACCGATTTTGCGTGGCGCGAGGGCTTCCCGGATTGGAGACCGTTGAATGAAATCGTCAATTTCGATTCCGTACCGCCGCTTCCGGCTCCGCTCCCGGCGGAAGTGCCGGCTGCAGCCATGCGAGGGGCCTCCGCAAGAACGGCGCCGTCGGCCCAGAAGCCAGGATTCGGTCTTCATCCCATTGTAATCGTGTTTTTTGTCCTTTACGCCTTGGGCAATGGCTTCGTCGCGTTTCGTCAGATTCAACTCGGCGGCGCCGACCAGATTCCATATAGCGCGGGCTATTTCGGCGGTTCGGTCTTGGGGCCGCTCCTGTTCGCTTACATCGCATGGCTCATCTTCCGCAGGTCGCGCTTGGCGGCGAATATTGTCTGTTGCCTGCTTGTGTTTGGAGGGATCACATCGGGGGTGGAGAAATTGCAGGAACGGGAAGCGGCGCTGCGACAAATGCGCGATACGGAGAAGAAGTTGATGACCGATGCGCGCAAGAATCTTACCAGCGGAACCGCCAGCCTTGATTCAACCCTGCAGGATTTCAATCGGCTCGCGCAACAATTCGGGAGCATGGCGAAGAATTTCGAGGGAAACGACAAGCAGACAATGCTGGCGACCCAGGATATGGCCAAGACGATGGACGGCTTGATGCAAAAATACACCGCAGCCAAGGAAGCCTTGGCGAAGGACGGATTTATAGACGCGATGAGCATCAATACGAGGGAGGATCTCAAACGGCGGAGGGAACTCGCGAAAACATTCTCCTATGCGAACCAGCAGGTGGCTGATTATTACAAAAATGCGGCGGCCACATACCGTGACTTGCTGAGGAAATACAACGTCAGCGATGGCTATGCCGACAAGGCTATTGAGAGCTTCACGAAAGCCGCGAATATCAACCTCGTGCTGCAAATCATGCAAACGGAGGCAGACGTGATGACGCAGGTCAACATAATCTACGGGATCTACGATCGCGAATGGGGAAAGTGGAAGGTCAACGCCGATGGACTGATCGAGTTTCAGAATTCGCAGGCTGTGACGGATTATACCAACGCTAATAACGCCATCAACGCGCTCGCGGCCAAGGAAGAGGAACTTCGGGCGCTCAGCGTGAAAAAACTGGATGAAGCGCAAACGCCGTAACGGGATGGCTTTTACCGCGTTCCGGCATTTTCTTTTATACATTTCACGGCCTTTGGGTAAATAAGTGGTGAGCCATGCCTCAACCGCCGACAGGGACGATCACTTTTCTTTTCACCGACATCGAGGGCAGTTCGCGATTGTGGGAGCGGTATCCCGTCGATATGGGGCCGGCGCTCGCGGGGCATGATGAGGTGTTGCGCAATGCCATCGAGGGGCAGGGGGGATATATTTTCAAAACGGCGGGCGATGCGTTTTATGGAGCGTTTGAAACGGCTGCGGGCGCGCTGAGGGCCGCCGCGGATGCGCAACAGGCATTGTTTAAACACGAGTGGGGCGAGACGGGGCCGTTGCGCGTGCGCATGGCGATCCATACGGGCGTGGCGGAGTTCCGCGAGAATGATTATTTTGGATCCACGATGAACCGCGTGGCGCGCCTGCTCGCGGCGGGGCATGGCGGGCAGGTGTTGCTTTCATTTGCGAGCGGGGAGTTGGTGCGCGATCAATTGCCCTCCGCCGCGTCGCTGCGCGATCTCGGCGAGCGGCGGTTGAAGGATTTGAACCGCCCGGAGCACATTTTCCAATTGGTCGTGGACGGGCTGCCCGCCGAATTTCCGCCGCTGCGTTCGATGGAAGTGGTGCCGAACAACCTGCCCGTCCAGCTTACCAGCTTCATCGGGCGCGAACGCGAGATGGCCGAGGTGAGGCGCCTTCTCGCCACCACGCATCTGCTCACGCTCACCGGC
>Ga0206907_1091_pt1 | contig 11881 bp, 9 predicted proteins | sample Alteio_BWOrgHeat_80_FD_152951 | JGI IMG/M metagenome (GOLD analysis project Ga0206907, IMG submission 152951) | Enriched cells from forest soil in Barre Woods Harvard Forest LTER site, Petersham, Massachusetts, United States -... | ecosystem: Environmental > Terrestrial > Soil > Temperate forest > O...
TTTTATTTCGCTGGTCATCGTAATCTCCGGCTGCTGCTCGCATCCTGACGGAGGCAATCTTCAATCCGTCGAACCTGTTGTCAGCGCCTTGCGTGACCAAGTTTCAACGGTGCAAAATTCGATTTCAAAAGCGCAAGAGCCTTTGAATGAATCAGAACAGCACATTGATGACGCCAAGGTCGGTGTGCTCTCGGGTGCGGACAGCAATAAGGTCTCGGGTGAACTTGACTTGGCGCGCGTCAAAGTTGAAGAGGGTAATTCGTTGCTTGCAAAAGCGAGCGTCAACATTGGAACGGCCATGAACACAGCTGCGCAGGCGGTTGCCGCCGCAAAACACTCCGATAAGACAATCAAAACCCTCCAAAAGGACAACGCCGACCTGCAGAACAAATTAAATTCAGAGCAGCAGTGGGTTTATAAATTGCTGGCGGGTGTTGCGGCATTCATCATGGTAGCTGGCATCGGAATTTGCGTGGCCAGTGTCTTGACCGGTTTTGCCAGTATGAAAATCGGCGTTTGCGTCTCAACCGGCGGGGTTGCGTTGCTGGTGCTGACACTGACGATTCAAAAATACCAATCTTACTTGATCGCCGGGTGCGGAATCCTGTTGCTGGTATTGATGATTTATTTCGGCTGGAAACTTTTCACCAGCTTCAAGGCAAACAAGGAGCTCGTGCAGTTTGGCGAGGCTATCAAGACCAAAGCCAGCGACGACCTCAAGAAGGAATTGTTTGGCGACAATAATTCACCGCATCCTGATTCCGTGGCAGACAGCATCCAAAGTGAATCCACCCAGCAAATCGTGGACGCAGTTCGAAAGCAGTTGCAAATCGAGAAAATCAAAGATTCTTGAAGTGATCCGAATGCCGCCGGTCTGTGAATGATGCGTCTTTCAACTTGTTTTGAGCGTTCGCTCTGTTATTCAAATCGTAGTGAGCAATAAATTCCGATTGGGCGTTCTCGGTTCCGGCAAAGGTTCAAACTTTGCCGCCATTGCCGATGCGTGCGCTACTGGAAAAATTCCGGCGGAAATTGCCGTTGTGTTAAGTGATGTTGTGGACGCGGGAATTTTGACGCGTGCGCACGAACAAAAAAAACCGGCACAATTCATCCCGCCGGGAAAATTCCGCACAAAGTTGGACGAGGAAGCAGAACACGCATTTGTAAAAATTTTGCAGGAAGCAAAAGTCGATTTGATCGTGCTCGCGGGTTTCATGCGCGTGTTGAAGGGCGAATTTCTGCACGCGTTTGAAGGGCGGATCGTGAATGTTCATCCGTCGCTACTGCCGTCGTTTCCGGGACTAGAAGCGTGGAAACAGGCGCTGGATCACGGCGTGAAGGTCACGGGTTGCACGGTGCATTTCGTGGACGCGGGTGTGGACGCTGGACCGATCATCGGCCAGCAAACCGTGCCGGTTCTGGATTATGATGTGCCGGAAAGTTTGCACGCGCGGATTCACGCGGCGGAGCATGAGTTGTATCCGAAATGCGTGGCGGCGATTGCGCGCGGGGAGATTTCGGTTGTTGGACGGCGCATTATTTGGAAAAAATAATTTAGCCGCGGATGAAACACGGATTGAACAAGGATTTGAAATTTATTTTTCCATTGGCGTTTCTGCTGCTGGCGGCGGGTTGTTCAGCGGACAAAGAAAAAATTGTTTTCAGCGACGAAGCAGCGTCGCGACAGTTGGTGACAAACGCCGCCGTCGTGTTGCCGCAACCGAAGCCACAACAGAAAAAATTGGACGCGCAGGATGAATTAAAAGTGCGTGAGATTGTGTTCGGTTATCTGCTGTCGCGACATTTCTGGGATGACGGCGATTATTCCGCCATTTTCCTTCAAGGCGACGACGATGAGGTTGACGCGCTTATCAAAAAATTTTCCGGCCACGTTCCGCCAATCAAACCCGGTTACGACGCTGATTTGCCGCCGAACCGCACGCCGATTGACAAGGACACGGGCAGGCCGGCGATGATTTTGAGCGTGGACGTGGGCGAGCTAAACGCGGACGATGCGGTGGACGCGCTCGGCAAATGGTATGCGGGCGGCGCGGTGACCGGGTTTTACAGTTTTGAATTGAAAAAGAACGGCGACGACTGGGAAATTAAAAGTGTGAAGTGAAAAAGCCGTAAAAGAAGAAAGTGGCATTTTCGCACCGGACTTGGCAGATTGACCCGGTCACACGCGTGAAAACCGATTTGTAAAAGTCAGATGAGTAAGAAATTAAAATTTGGTTTGCCGAAGGGCAGCTTGCAGGACGCCACCATCGAAAAGATGGCGAAGGCGGGGTTCAACATTTCTGTGAGCAGCCGTTCGTATGTGCCGTATGTGGACGATGACGAACTGGAAATCCGGCTCATCCGCGCGCAGGAAATCAGCCGTTATGTCGAGCACGGCTATCTGGATTGCGGCATTACGGGTCATGACTGGGTGGTTGAAAACGGTTCGATGGTGCACGAGGTCGGCGAATTTCTTTTCAGCAAGGCCACGCGCCAGCCCGCGCGCTGGGTTTTGTGCGTGCCGGAAAATTCAAAAATCAAATCTGTAAAGGACTTGAAAGGCAAGCGCATTGCCACGGAAGTTGTCAACCTGACAAAAAAATATCTCAAAAAAAACGGTGTGAAGGCCGAGGTGGAATTTTCGTGGGGCGCGACGGAAATGAAGGCGCATGAGTTGGTGGACGCGATTGTGGAGTTGACCGAAACCGGCTCATCTTTGCGCGCGAACAAGCTGCGCATCGTGGACACGCTTTTGACTTCGACACCGCGTTTGATCGCGAACCAAGCGGCTTGGAAAGACAAATGGAAACGTCAAAAGATTGAGACGCTGGCGATGTTGCTCAAGGGCGCGCTCGAAGCGGAGGCAAAAGTCGGATTGAAGATGAACATCGCTGAAAAGAATCTGGCGAAGTTGTTGCGAGAGTTGCCCGCGTTACGCAACCCGACGATTTCCAGTTTGAGTCTGAAAGGCTGGGTCGCCGTGGAGACAATCATTGACGAGCACGTCGTCCGGGAATTGATTCCGCAACTGAAGGCCGCCGGCGCGGAAGGAATCATTGAATACCCGCTGAACAAAGTAGTGTATTGAACATGATTCGTTTTGTGCAGTTTGGATCCCACATAACGACAGGTAAATCCCACATGAAGCATGTTTTAATCTTTTGAGTCCGGGATTATGCGCTTCATAAAGGAAAGTCTAAAAACAGTTGAGATTTGAATGATAAGCCTTTGCCTGGTTTTTGCGCTTGGTGTCCTTCTTTGGCTTCGTCGAAATGCGAGGGCTGGACAAGTTCGTTTTACAACGGCAAAGTTTGCTTCAGTCATGAAACGCAAACTTATCCTCTGCCTCGCGTTCGTTTTGGCAACGGTATTTGTCACGAACCTTCGCGCAGAGGAAAAGCCGGTGGCGACGGTTCGTGTGGATGTGACGTCAGAGCACATTTTGAATTCCATTGATCCGGACAAAGCCACCGGCGCGTGGATGGATGTTCTGTCAAAAAGGCAGGTGGACAATTTGAGCAGGCTTGAAACGATTCAAGGGATAAAAAATCTCGGCTGGGGTTCCATCACCATGCGCAACAACAGCGAGTTGCGACTCGCCGCATGGCACTGGAATGAAAACGGAACTTGGAGCGATGCCGTGAACAAATCCGGTTATTACACCGGCAGCGCGGAATTGGGCGAGCCGATCCATTACGGTTATTCGTATTCACTGCCGCACCGCGATTTCATGACGAGTGGCGACGATCCGTTGATTGCCGGCATACAAAGTTATTGGAAGAGCAATCCCTATCTCACAAGCCATTTCACCGGCGAAAGCGACGCGTTGCATCCGCAATGGGTCGTCGTTGATATGGGAAAATACCGGCAAGTGGATGCGATTCACATCCAATGGGTCAATCCTTACGCTATCACTTACGCCGTGCAATACTGGATTGGCGATGACAACGCGCTCGATTGGGACATGGGACCGAACGGCGTCTGGAAAGTTTTTCCGTCCGGCACAATCACAAATAGTGCAGGTGGCGACGTGCATTTGAAACTTTCTGAAACGCCGGTCAAAGCGCGTTTCGTCCGCATCTTGATGACGCAATCGAGCAACACGCCCGACACTCACGGCGCGCAGGACATTCGCAATTGCGTCGGTTACGCGCTCCAGACAATTTCGGTCGGAACGATGGATACGAACAATACTTACTCCATCGTCTATCCCGGAAATGGAATTGAACCGGTGCCGGGACGCGCGAAACGTGACAACGGTGGCGCATTTCCGGGTTCGGCGGAAGATTCCGGTGGCTCGTTCTGCGCATCATCAATCGATCCGTGGCACGAATCGGGAAATCTGATTGCCGGCGGCGAGGAAGAATACAACGGCATGGATAACTTCTTCACGAGCGGACTCACGATGAATCATCCCGCACTCGTTCCGGTCACGGTCATTTACGGAACGCCCGACGATGCGGCGAACGAAGTCGCATATATTTACAAGCGCGGTTATTCCGTCGCGGGAATCGAGATGGGCGAGGAATGTGATGGCAAGCACACGATGCCGGAAGATTACGCCGCGCTTTATTGCCAATGGGCGGACGCGATTCACAAACTCGTTCCGCAGGCAAAACTCGGCGGGCCGATTTTTGAAGGCGTGGACAAGGACATCACTCTTTGGGCGAACGACGCCGGACAAACTTCATGGATGACGCGCTTCATGGATTACCTCAAATCGCACGGACATCTTCAAGACCTCGCGTTCATGTCGTTCGAGCATTATCCGTTTCTCATCAACGGCAACAGCCCGCCGTGCGAATGGGACACGCTTTACCTCGAACCCGGAATCATGAAGCACGTCCTGCAAATGTGGCGCGACGACGGCGTTCCGAAAAATGTTCCGCTGATTATTTCCGAAAGCGGAATCACCGCCGGTTCGGGCAAGAAGGGTTATATGGGCGTCACCGGAAATGCGATTTGGGAATGCGACGCCTTCGGAACATTTTTTGCAAATGGCGGCGCGGCATTTTATCGCCCGGCAATCAACAACGGTGCCGGCAATCGCCGCAACACCAATTCCGTTCCCGGTGGCGGAACATTTGGCACGCCGCAATACACGCCGTTCACTTCCGCGCACATCATCAACTTCGAATGGTTGCAGCACGACGCTGGCACGAACGAAATTTTTCCGGCAACGACAGATTTAATTGACGCCGCCGCGCGCACCGTCGTCACCGCTTACGCCGTGCATCGGCCCGATGACAACTGGTCTTTCATGCTCATCAATCACGACTTGAATGCCGCGCACCAGATTCACCTTGTCCTGGACGATGTGAATCACGCGCCACATTCTTTCGCAGGACAGATCGCCTTTGTGCAATACTGCAACAACACAAACGAGAACACGAATGCGACAATGCCGCCAAGTCCCGGCGGCAACTACAATTTGCCCGCCGGTTCAATCACGGTGATTCGTGGAAAATTGCAGTGAAACTTTGTTATTTGAATTTGCGTTGATTCGTGAAATTCGCGTCAAGATTTTTGGATTCAATGCGGCAGGATGTTGGCGTCTTTTTCCTCGACGTAACGGCAGGCGGGAATGCTGCGTTTGCCGATAATCAAAATCGCGAAGCCAATCCATGAGGTCGCGGCCAGTATGAGCGCCACGGGCATCATCGTGTGTGAATTAAATATGCCCACGCTCGCGGATGCGAGGCCGGAGACGCCTATCTGCAAAAAGCCGAGCATGGCGGACGCGCTGCCGATATTGCGGTCGAACGGCACTAGCGCCAGTGCCGCTGCGTTCGGATAGGCGAGTCCGAGGCTCGATAGCGAGATGAACAGCAGCACGAGCGTCATATCCAATCCGAACCAGCCGCAGACCGTCCCCACGAGAAGCAGTAACGCCACTGGACATTCCACGAGCAATGTGGCGCGAAAGATCTGTTCACTGGAAAATTTACGCAGGAGAAATACGTTGATTTGGTTGCTGCCGATGAAGCCGGTGGCCAGCCCGGCGAAGATCGCGCCGAACTTTTGCGCGCTGACGTGGAACACTTCCATGAAGATGATGGGCGAACTGGCGACATAGACGAGCAGTCCTGAAAAGGCGAATGCACCGGAGAGCGCGTAGGTGATGAATTGCGGCTCGCGCAGGACGATGGCGTAGTTGTGAAAAATCGGACGAAGACGTAACGAGACGGTGCGGTCGGGTTTGTGTCCCTGCGGCAATTGCCACATGCAAACCGCGATCATCAGGGCCGCGAACAGTGACAGGACGATGAACACCCATTGCCAGCCGAGATGCACGGCCACAAAAACACCGGCGCTTGGAGCGAACAACGGCGAGACGCTCAAGATCAAAATCAGCAGCGAAATGATTTTTGCCGTTTCATGCACGGGAAAAAAATCGCGAACCATGGCCATCGCCGCGACTTGGGCGGCGCATCCGCCGAGCGCCTGCACAAAACGCATCGCGATGAGCCATTCGACGGTTCGCGAACAGAGGCAGAGAATTGACGCCGCGATAAATAAAATCATTCCGGCATATAACGGCAGTTTGCGGCCGAATCGGTCGAGCAGCGGGCCGTAAAAAAGTTGTCCGGCGGCCATTCCGGCAAAATAGCTGGCGATGGACAGCGAAATCCGCGCGGTGGAAGTATGCAGCGCGGCGGCGATTTGCGGAAACGCCGGCAGATACATGTCAATGGCGAACGGGCTGATGGTGGAGAGCGCGCCGAGGATGATGATGATCAAAATGCGATTGTGAGATTGCGACATAGATAAAATCAACCGCGAACTTTATACAACCTTCTTGCGCGATGCAAAGAATCACCGTCACGCACCATTGATTCAAACGCGAAGGCTCGACAAGTTCATCTGGTGGCTGCACAGTTTATTTCAGCCATGAACCGCAAACTCATCCTCTATCTCTCGCTCATTTTAGTAACAATATTTATTTCCAAACTTCGCGCGCAGGAAATTTCCAGATCGAAGCTGGCGGACACCATCGCGCAGATTGACCATGACCGGATTTTGCGGCTGGCGAATCTGGCGTTAAAATTGAAGCCGCCCGCCATCACCGACCACGTCGCCACGAACAGCGCGGGCGGGCCGCACGATTTCTTTTCGCAGGGCGATTATTACTGGCCGAACACTACCAACGCGACCGGTCTGCCTTACATCGGGCGCGACGGTGAATCCAATCCCGATAATTTTAATTTCCACCGCATGGCGATGCGCGACATGAAGGACGCCGTCGCCGCGCTCGCCGCCGCGTATGTCATCACCGGCGATGATAAATATGTCCGCAAGTCCGTCGAACTACTGAAAGTTTTTTTCCTTGATGATGCAACAAAGATGAATCCGAACCTGGACTACGCGCAGGCGGTTCTCGGTAAACAAACCGGCAGTGCGTTTGGCGTGATTGACACGCTGCATCTCGCGGAATTGCCGGTGGCCGTCAGCTTCCTCGAAAAATCCCCGGCGTTTCCATCTGGAGTGGATGCTGGCTTGAAGAAATGGTTCACGGATTACGACGGATGGATAACGACGGCCACGAACGGCGTGAAGGAAATGAACGCGTTGAACAACCACAGCATCGCGTGCTTCGTTCAGCTCGCGAGCTTTGCGAAATTCACCGGCGATGAAAAATTGCTGGAGCTCTGCCGCACGCGTTTCAAGGAAGTGTTGCTGCCGAACCAGATGACCAACAATGGAAGTTTCCCGCGCGAACTGGCGCGCACAAAGCCTTACGGCTACTCCATCTTTCAGGTGGACAATGTGGCGACGCTTTGCGTTCTGCTTTCCACGACAAACGAGGATTTCTGGAAATTCACCTTGCCCGACGGGCGCAGCCCAAAGACCGCGATTGATTTCATTTATCCGTATCTCATGGACAAAAACAAATGGCTCGCGGACGGTCATCCGAGAGACGTGATGCACTGGGACAACTGGCCGATGCGCCAGCCGTGCCTGATTTTCGCCTACGCGGAAACCGGCGATAAAAAGTATTTTGATCTATGGAAGAAACTGGACGCCGACCCGACCGATTTGGAGATCCGCCGCAACGTCGCCATAACACAGCCGTTGCTTTGGGTGAAATGAACTCTCGTTTTGGGCTGTAAAGTTATAAGATCGGAGTCTTCCGGCACGGTTAACCAGATATATGATGTCATTTCCCAATATTAAAAAACCCTTTCCAAAGATTGGGAAATCATTTCTAAAACTTGGGAAGCCTCTGCCCAAGGTTGGGAAGCAGTTCCGAAACATTGGGAAACCATTTCCCAATATTAAGAAATCATTCCCAAAGGTTGGGAAACGGCCTTGAGATGCAAAAAATGGGGACTTAATCACAATGTTACCCTAGAAACGGAATTATACAGAGATAGTCGCGCGCAGCGTTCAGTGGACTATTGGTGACCCCATGAAGCAGCTTCGGCAGATTGAAGGAGAAGCAAATTGAACATCAGCGCAGTCAAGGCCAATGCAAATAAATTTCCTGAACGGGTTTTCAGGTTGGCCTTCTGTGCCATGCTGCAAAATCTAAACGAGAGACTGCACGCCGTCAATTCGCCGAAAGTGGAATCGCAGTGCACGAACGAATGGCTCATTTGGATATCCATCTGGTGGCGGGCTTTGGAAGCCAGAAACTTCTCGACTCGGTTTGGAATTGGGCGTGTTAAGAACTAATCCCTTTACGCATCTCGGATGCAAATTATTCTAACCGGTAAGTCACACTTGCCTGCGCGCGCGAGCGTATTGGGATCGTGCCGTCCATCGCGGGTTCAAATTTCGATTGCTTCATTTCTTTTATCGCGGCGGCATCAAGCAATGGAAAGCCGGAACTTTTCTCAATTTCAACTTTATCCAAAGTGCCGCTTCCGTTTATGTAAAGTATGAGAACGACACTGCCCTGCTGATGTCGCCTTGCCGCTTCGGGCGGATAAACGTGCGTGGCTTGCATCGCAAAAGTCGGCTGCGTGACGGGAACATATTCTTCCGTCGGTGCTTTCGGTTGTGGCGGTGGAATTATAACCGGCTTTGGCGCGGGCGGCGGAGGTTCTGGTTTCGGTTCGGGAATTGTCATTTCCGGTTTTGGCGGAGGTGGAGGTTGTGGTTTTTCTTCTGACTTTGGTTGCGGCGGCTGTGGAACGACGATTGGTTTTGGCGGTTCGGGTTCGGGTGGCTTGGTCAGCGTCACGTCAACGTAAGTTTCATTGAAGATTTTCGGCAGCTTTGGTGCGGGTGGCTTCAAATAAAAAAGCACCGTGGCGTGAAACGCCAGAGCAATCGCGTAGAAAATGATCAATGGCCGCTTCATGGTTTAAGTTTCGTATCAATCGCCACTTTCGTGATGCCCGCTTGACGCAAATCATCAAGCACTTCGACGGCCGCGCCGAAGAATGCTTTTTCATCGCCGTTGATGAAAACTTTTGGGTCGGATTGCTCGACTTTTAATTGGGTCAATCGCGCGGGCAATTGACCGGGTTGCATTTGTTCCTTGTTGAAAAACAAATCGCCGTCTTTGGTGACGGAAATCGTCGTGCGGTCATTGTGTTCCTGCGGTGCACTTGTCGCGGCGGCGGGCAGGTTCACTTTGATGCCGTTGTTTTTGACCATCGAAAGCGAGACCATCATAAATGTGGCCAGCAAAAAGAAGATGACATCAATGAGCGGGATGATTTCGATGCGCGCGCGTTTGCGCGAGCGGAGTGATGGAATGTTCATTTCAATTCTCCTTTGTGACATTCCTTGCATTGTTCCAGATGCAATTCCAGTTGCGTTGCGGCGTCCTCGATGTCATGCCGCGCTTCGTCGAGCCGCGAGTTCAGATAGTTGAACGGAATCAACGCGGTTATGGCGATGCTCAAGCCGAACGCGGTGGCAATCAAAGCCTGCGCAATGCCGCCGGTGATGGCTTCGGGCGCGTCAAGTTGCTGCGTGCCGAGCAATCCAAACGCGTGAATCATGCCAGTAACCGTGCCGAGCAAACCGAGCAACGGCGCGAGCGTGACAATCGTGTCGAGCACGGCGAGGCCGCGATTGAATTTTTTCAATTCAAGATTCGCCGCGCGCAAAACCGCGCTCGAAAAAGATTCCGCCCGATGTGCGAGCGCGAACGTAAGCACGCGCGCGACAAAATCGCGATTGTCATTTCCAATCCTGATTGCGCCGTCCAGATCGTGGTGCTCGACGCGTTCGAGGATTTGTTCCGCGAGTTGCGGTTTGCGCCGCGCACGTTCACGGATGATGAAGAATAACCGTTCCAATGCCGTTGCGACGGTGATGATTGAGCAGATGAGCAACGGCCACATGACCGGCCCGCCGTTGAGAAATATTTTAATCATAGATTTTTTTGTTTGGGCTTGCTCCGATTTTGATCGGAGCAAGCCCGATTATTTTTTAGAATGCGAGACTCAATGAGCCGAAGAATCCAAGCCGCTCGCCGAAGGACGCGGCGTTGACGCCTATGCCGCCGCCGTCGCGCAATTCATACGAATTGTCTGTGACGTTCACGACATCGAGCCGCGCCTTCAAAGTTTTGTCCTTTGCAATTTTCCAACTTTGTTCCCCGCCGAGGTTGACCGTGTAATAAGCCGGGACAGTCGCACCGTTGGGAACGCCGGGCGCGTCGGTTCGCAGACCGCTGCCGTAAATCGCGTCCACATAAACGCGCGTGCTGGAATTTTTGCCTTCATTCCATTTGTAATCCGCGCCGAACGAGCCGCTGATATTTTGATCGTGGTCGAGATGAATCCAGTGGTTCTGGATGTAGGCGAGGTCGTTCGGGTCAAACAGGAATTGCGCCGAGTTTATGTCTTGACCATACGCCCAGCTCAACGAGAGATTCGCATAAGCGGAAAATCCGCCGCGCGCGTAGGAGCTGGTGAATTCCACGCCGCCAACTTTGCCCTTGGCGTAATTGAACGCCGAGAGGACGAGCGTTTGTCCGAACAATCCATCGTCGAGCTGGTTTTTGGCTTCCTTGTAATAGCCATCCACACCGACTTGAATATGCTCGCCGATTTTTTGCGAGACGCCTGCGTCGAAATAATTCGCGCGCTCGGCCTTGACGCCACTGTCAGGCGCGTTGGGTCCGCCGGGCGATTCGTTGGATGTGCCGTCGAATTGATTCACGGTGGCACCGGAAACATCTTCAACGGGCGGCGGCGTGAAATAACGCGAATAGCCCGCGTGAAGTGTCGTCGAATCCGTCGGCTGCCAGATCAGATTTATGCGCGGGCTGATCTGGTTTTCCTTGTCGAACGTGGAATAAAATTCGTCGAACCGCGCGCCGAAATTGGCCGTGAGCGATTCCAGAATTTTCCATTCGTCCTGCAAATAAACTCCCGCGAACAATCCGTGCAGCGTGCTGTTGTCCGTGATTGGAAATGCCGGGCCGTTCGGATTGAACGTGCTCGGGTCGGTGCTGTCCATCGGAAAAACCGTCGTCGTGGAATTGGCGTCAACAGATTCATCAAGCACCATCGCGCCGCCGCGAATCGTGTGTTTGTCGTTGAGTTCGTAACTCGAGTCGGCTTGCAATCCGCCGGAATAGAGTTTCTTTTGCAAGTCACTGGCCACGCCGTTGAAATAAAGGTCGCCGCTCGTGTTCGGATTGCCGTTGGCATCCGGCGTGAAATACACGTCGCTGTTTCGCGCGATGGCAGAGACTTGATAATTCAGATTGCCCGCCGATTTTTGGTAGCTCACGACGCCGTAATAATTTTGTTCGACTTGATTTTCATTCAGGTCGGACGAATTAAATGTCGCCGGGCCGCCGGTTGAATTCCACGGATCACCGCCGGGCGCGGTTCCGACCGGCAAACCGGGCGTGTTCGGAATTTCAAACGTGCTGTAAGACCCGCTGCCGATGAAATTCACGCGGCTCGTG
>Ga0206907_1032_pt1 | contig 11704 bp, 7 predicted proteins | sample Alteio_BWOrgHeat_80_FD_152951 | JGI IMG/M metagenome (GOLD analysis project Ga0206907, IMG submission 152951) | Enriched cells from forest soil in Barre Woods Harvard Forest LTER site, Petersham, Massachusetts, United States -... | ecosystem: Environmental > Terrestrial > Soil > Temperate forest > O...
GGCGGTTACGCGGATTTGCGCTGGTCAATGCCCGCGTGGGGTTGGGTCAATTTTCTCGTGCCGATGGCCTTTGGTGACACTTGGAATTCGGGTGTTTTTTTTCAATACAATCAATTATGGACGTCATCATATTATCTCGGCATCGGCGCATTGTGGCTCGCATTGCTGGCGATGTTGTTTGTGCGCCAGCCGCGAGTCCGCCTTTTGAGCGCGGCGATAATCGTCGCATTCATTTTTGCACTCGGCGAAAACACATTCATTTATCCAACGCTGCATCGAATCATTCCGCTGTTAAGCCTGACGACCTATCCCATCAAATACGTCCTGCTTGTGACGTTTCTTGCGCCGATGCTCGCCGCATTTGCGCTCGTGGAAATCGTAAAAAAAACAAATTCAACTAGACGAATTATTTTTCCCGGTTCAGTTCTGTTTGCCCTCATCGCAGCAGTTCTTTTTTGGGCGTGGCGGTTTTCGCTTCCTGATGACGATGTTCGTGCAACGCTGCTTAACGGACTGTCCCGCGTTTTTTTCCTGCTCATAACCGGCGCGCTTTTGTTCATTTTGTCACGGGAAGAAGGGAAGATTGGATTGCGCCGCATCGCCCCGCTACTGCTGATACTTGTCGCGTGGCTCGACGTGCTCACGCACGAGCCGCCGCAAAATCCAACCGCGCCGACGAATGTTTATGAGTTGAACCTGGCTCGCACAAAACTCGCAATGATCCCGCAGCCCGCGCTCGGAGAATCGCGCGTGATGCTCACGCCAATGGCCGCCCGCCAGTTTGTCCATTCAGCTATTTCAAGCCCGCAAAATAATTATCTCATCGGCAGGCTGGCCTACGGAGCGGACTGCAACATTTTGGACGCCGTGCCGAAAGTGGACGGCTTCCTCTCGCTCATGCCGCGCGAATGCGACGAGTTCCAATCCCTGCTCTACGACGCGACCAACGCTGATTATCCGCGCATCGAAGATTTCATGGGTGTTTCGCAAATCACCGCACCAGAGCAGATTTATCGCTGGCAATCGCGCTCCAATTTTCTGCCGCTCGTGACCACCGGACAAAAACCCCTTTTCCTTGATGACACAAATACTCTGCTTGCGCTGGCGCAAAACAGCTTTGACGGAAGCAAAATTACTTTCCTGCCGCTAGAAGCAAAACCGTTTGTGACCGTCTCAAATCAAACGTCCGCTAAAATTCTGGATTCAAAATTCGGAAATCAAACCGTGGACATTGAAGTCGAAGCGCAGAAACCGTCGCTCGTCGTCGTCGCGCAAACGTATTATCACAACTGGCGCGTTTATGTGGACGGCCAACCGGCACCTTTGCTGCGGGCAAACCTTGCGTTTCAAGCGCTCCAAGTTTCAGCCGGGCAACATCATGTTCAATTGATTTACGAAGACCGTGCATTTAAGACCGGCGCGGCGATTTCAATCGGCGCATGGCTGGGCTGCCTGCTTTACTTGTTACGATTGCGACTGAAAAAAATCGGGCAAATTTAAAACTTCTTCTCGACAAACGGCAATTCTCAATTCAAATAAGACGGAGCAATGGCAAACACAAAGCGCATCGGCATTTTAACGGCGGGCGGTGACAGCCCAGGACTCAACGCTGCCATCCGCGGCGTCGGCAAGACCGCGCTCAATTTCTATAACATGGAGATCGTCGGCTTCCGGGACGGCTTTCGCGGCCTCGTTGAAGACCATCGGATGAAACTTGATAAAACCGCACTCGCTGGGATTCTCACAGTCGGCGGCACAATCCTCGGCACCAGTCGCGACAAGCCACACCGCATGATGATTGACGGGCGGATGCACGACATGACCGAGACCATCGTGAAAAATTACAAACGCTACGGCCTAGACGCACTCGTCTGCCTCGGCGGCGGCGGCACGCAAAAAAATGCCCTACGACTTCACGAAGCAGGACTTAACGTCATCACACTGCCAAAAACAATTGATAATGACGTGGCCATGACGGACGCGACTTTTGGTTTTGCCACTGCGCTGGATATTGCAACCGAGACGATTGACCGGCTACACAGCACAGCGCACAGCCATCATCGCATCATCGTCGCCGAAATCATGGGGCACCGCGCGGGCTGGCTCACGCTTGGAGCCGGCATCGCGGGCGGTGCGGATGTCGTCTTAATTCCTGAAATTCCCTACGATGTCCAGAAAATCGCCGAAGCCATCCGTAAGCGGAGCAAGAGTGGAACCAATTTCAGCATCGTCGCCGTGGCTGAGGGCGCGATGAGCGTTGAAGACGCGCGCGCTTACAATTCCGCCGAGGCAAAAAAAGAAAAAGCGCGCAACCAACGGGAAAAACACGAAGCCAAAGTCGAACTCGCCACGCTCGAAGCCAAGCACATCGGCAACACGCAACGGCTCGCAAAGCAGCTCGAGGAACTTACACGCCTCGAATCACGCCTGACAATTCTCGGCTATGTCCAGCGCGGCGGCACGCCATCGCCCGCCGACCGTCTGCTCGCCACGCGGCTCGGCAGCGCGTGCGCTGATTTGATTCACGAAGGAATTTTTGGCGTGATGGTAGCTGCTCGCGGCGATCGCACAGAACCTGTGCCTTTGGAAAAAGTTGCCGGAAAACGTAAAATCGTTCCGCCAGATCATCCATGGGTTGAAACCGCTCGGCGCGTGGGAACTTGTCTCGGAGATTAGGCCTTGATGATTGTCGCGCCAGCCGCCGGACGTGAAACAAAAATCGTCGCTTCGATTTTCGTTTTACTTTTGTAGTCGGCGGCGATTTGCTTCATGATGGCCTCGACATTTTCGGTTTTCACCAAGGCGACCGTGCAGCCGCCAAAACCGCCGCCGGTCATGCGACAACCGTAAATGCCGCCTTTGTTTCCAATGCTTTCCGAGATTTCTACAATTGCGTCAAGTTCCTTGCAACTCACTTCGTAATCATCGCGCAACGAGCGATGACTGGCATACATTAACTGGCCGACTGACTCCCAGTTTGAGGTGCGGACATTTTCGGCAGCTAGAACCGTGCGTTTGATTTCGCCGATGACGTGCCGCGCACGGCGGAAAACCACTTCGTCCATTTTGTCTTTTGCCGATTCCAGCATTTCGGCGGTCGCGTCGCGCAACGAGGCGACGCCAAGATTTTCCGCGGCGGTTTCACATTGCGCGCGGCGCTGGGCATATTCACCGCCGCTCAATTCATGCCGAACATTCGTGTTGGCGATGAGCAACTGGACGGACGCGTCGTTCATCGGCACGAGTTTCGTTTCGCGTGAACGGCAATCAAGCAAAAGCAGGCTGTTCTGCCGCCCCATCACGGAAATGAATTGATCCATGATGCCGCATGGGACATTGGCGAATTCATGCTCTGCCTTCTGGCAAAGCAATGCCTTCTCGACCGGATTGATTTTTTTTCCGGTGGCGGCTTCCATCAAGGTCGCAGTGCAGACTTCAAGAGCGGCGCTGCTGCTCAATCCGCCTCCGAGCGGCACGGTCGAATGCAGTAACACGTCAAGCCCGCCGGAATTGATGCCAAGTTCGAGCATCCCCGCGACAACTCCGCGCGAGTAATTTCCCCACTTCGGCAAACTGGGTTTGACAGGCGCGGATAAATCAATCATTGCCGGTTCAATCCTGTCGGCGATATCGCGGATTTGGATAATATTTTTGCCATCCGCAGATTTGTCAGCGGCCATGACGGCATAACGCTCGATAGCCATCGGCAAAACAAAACCGTCATTATAATCAGTATGTTCGCCGATGACGTTGACGCGACCTGGTGCGGCGACAATCCAACGCGGCGGGCGTCCGTAAATCCTTGTAAATTCCAGCGCTGTGTCGGCGGCGAGTTTTTGCAAATAGGTCATGGCGAATAAAAATCGCCGGGCAACGCGAGTTCCCGGCGCGCGGTCGATCAAATCGGGTCAGGCAGATGGCGGATTTTTGCCGCCACGGATCGCGCCGAACAACATCAGCGCGCCGAACACGAGAAGCACGATGCCCCAGATAAGATTGATGTTGATGCCAAGCGATTGCGAGTCGCTGGATTTGACCGCCCCGTAGCCGGTGAGCAGCAGACCGATAAGCGAAAACATGAGGCCGATCGGCCAGCGAATGTCGAGTCCCATAAAATGATTCCTTTCAGTTAGTTTTGGTTCACCAGAAAATAAAATTCAAGATGACGCAGACAATCAGCAGCACCGTGCCGACGATTGACGGACGCATATACCACGGCTGGTTGTTGTCCACGATTTTTGGCGTGAGCGAATAAACAAGCCCCTTCAAATCGGCGTCGGACTTGGTGCGGCTGGTCGCGAGTGAAATCACCAGCGTGAAGGTGAAGCAGACGATGAACGCAAACGCAGCGAGCCAGAAATTCTGCGCCATTTCGCTTGGAAATTCCTGCGCGACGTGAAGGTAGCCGCCTTTGATTCCAGGCAGATTACCGTGCGCAATGGTCAGTGAATGAAAAACAGCCGAACCGGCGATGCCACAGAACAAACCGATAAACGCGCCCGTGCCAGTCGTGCGTTTCCAGAACATCCCGAGCAGGAACGTGGCGAACAGCGGGGCATTCACAAAGCCGAACACGAGCTGGATGATGTCCATGGCATTGTCATACATCGAGGCAAAATACGCCGCACCCATGCTTAATACGATGCCGACGACGGTGATAACCTTGCCCGTCAGGAAATAATGCCGGTCACTCCTGCCGGGAGCGAAGTAAGCCTGATAAAGATCGTAAGTAAAGACCGTGTTGAACGCGGTGACATTGCCCGCCATGCCGGACATAAACGATGCAAGCAATGCGGTCAATGCGAGGCCGAACAAACCGGGCGGACAATATTTTTTCACGAGCGAAAGGATGACGCCGTCGTAATAATTTTCAGCGATGCTGTTGTAAAGTCCCTGCTGGACTTGTGTGTCCGTCAATTGATGCGCCTTGTTGGCGGCGACAAGTGAAAGGATTTTTCCGGAATCCACTTTTTTACCAAGCGCATCGCCAACCGCCTTCACGGCATCGGCATTTGCTGCACTGGCATTTCTCACGGTGGCGATGGCATTGTTGTAATTTTGCTGCGAGATGATCGGCGGCGGGATGCGGTAATTTTTATCCGGCATCGAAGTCAGCGCGACGGCGATCATGCCCGGAACGATGACGAGGAACGGGAAAAACATTTTTGGAACGGCCGCGACAAGCGGCGTGTTACGCGCGGCGGTCATGTTTTTTGCGGCCATCGCGCGCTGGACGACGAGGAAGTTCGTGCACCAATAGCCAAAACTTAAAACAAAACCCAAGCCAAAAATCATGGCGAACCAATCCACGCCCATCGGGTTATTCGCCGGACCGGCCAGCACTGGTTGCCACGCGCTGGTCCACGCATTGGCGGCATAAGTTGTGCCCGCGTCTTTGAGATAGAGGGTGGATGGATTCACGGCGACGGCTTGAAGCGAATGATTCATCGCGCCCCAGCCGCCAACATCTTTCAAGCCGAGATAAACCACCGGCGCGAAGCCAAGGACAATCATAAAGAATTGCAAAACTTCCGTATAGATTGCCGAGGTCAATCCACCTTTCAAAACGTAAATCAAAACGACACCAGAGCAAATCAGGAGGCCGAAATTATAGTTCCAACCGAGAAGCTGGTTGAGCAATTTCGCCAGCGCGTTCATGGAAATGCCGGATGCGAAAATGGTCATCACGGCGAAAGCGATTGAATTCAATGCACGGACGCGTTCGTCAAAACGCATTTTCAAATACTCCGGCACCGAGCGCGCCTTGGAACCGTAATAAAAGGGCATCATGAATACCGCGAGAAAGATCATTGCCGGAATCGCGCCGACCCAATAGAAATGCGCTGTGGCGATGCCGTATTTCGCGCCGCTCGCGGCCATACCGACCAATTCAAGCGCGCCGAGATTCGCGGAGATGAACGCAAGTCCAGTGACCCACGTCGGAATCGAACGCGCAGACGTAAGAAAGTCCGACGACGTTTTCATGTAACGCGCCAGCGCCCAGCCGATGCCGAGAACAAAAGCGACGTAAGCGATCAGGATGGTGTAATCAATCCACTGGAGTTGGATGGGTTGCATAAGGATTGCGAAAACTTTTAACGATTTCAGCCGGAGGTGTCAATGCAATTGCTTTTAATTTGGAGTTGTGGTTTATTGTCCGCGCAAATTAAATTTTATGCCCACAAAAATCGAAGAAAAGACAAAGGAACTCTGCCAGACCATCGTCACCCAACCGGAAATGATCTCCATCCGCAAGCGCATTGACGCTTTCATGGCCGATACCGGCGCGCGCGGACAATACGAGTTATTGATGACCAAAGGCCAGGCGTTGCACGAAAAACAGCACAGCGGACAACCGCTCGACGGAGCCGAAGTCGCAGATTTTGAAAAACAGCGCGAAGTGTTGCTTGGCAATCCCGTCGCGCGCGGATTTCTCGACGCGCAGGAAGAACTTCACGGCGTGCAGAAAATCATCCAGACGCTCGTTTCAAAAACGCTGGAAATGGGCCGCGTTCCGACCGAGGCCGAACTGGCGGAAGGTTCCTGCGGCGAAGGCTGCGGCTGCCACCACTGATTCTTCAGCGGCGAATCCTGTTTCAGAATTTCCATCAGCCACTTTTAGAAACGGAACGTGTAGCTTAAATCCAAGCCGACGCTGTAATCCCGGTAGCTCGGCGCGACATTGTCATCCGTAATTTTTGCATCGTAATTGATGAAAGCCCTTAATGAAAACGCCGGAGTGAAGTAATAACTCGCCGACAAGCCAATGCTGTTCAGGAGATCGTTGCGGCCCGAATTGTGCAATGAGTCAAACTGGTAATAAGTATATTCAAGCCGATAGTAGGGCTGAAACACCAGTTTCGGTGTGACTTGATACATCAATCGCAAATCCAGTGTATTCTCCCAACGATCCTGCGAATCATTGGGTGCATTGTTTTGCCATGAGAAATGATATTCCGTGTTCAAACCGCTGGCGAACACCAAATTATCCTTGATTTGCAACAAATGTCGGAGACCCAATTTTGGGGTAAAATCATGGTAAAACTCGTTATATTGGGACTGATTGACCAAGCGGTTGTAATCAAATTCTGCAAGGGCGCTCCAATTATCCGGAAACAAATATACGGCCTTAAGATAAAAAGTCTGCACATTGAAATCAACCTTGGTCAAATCGGGATTATTGGCGCCGCCATTGACATTCCAATAATTATACCACTGGCTGTAAAAACCAACGGCGGGTGCAAACCGACCCGGCCCCCATTTGTAAGGCGTCGGCGCAAACGCGGCGTTGACGGTGTTCACCCAAACGGAAGCGGCGGTAATCGGCCTTTCGGTAAGCAAGGCGTTGTCCGTATATAAATATTCAGTATCAAAGCTGACTTCAAAAAGGCTTCGATGCTGCATGACTCTTAAGATGTGCTGTGGCCCAATGTCGGCATTTTCACCGGCATAAACTTCCGGCGCGTTTGTGCCCGCCTTGAGCGCGACCAACGGTTGCTGCTGCTCCATGTTGTTCTGGATGCTCTGCATCTGCTGCACAGCCGTCCCTGCCGTCTGTGCGCGCAATGAAACTGCGGATAAAACAACAAAACTCAATGAGAAGGCTGTAAGTTTTTTGGATATTTTCATGTTTGTTTTCTGACTAAATTTGGCATGGTCAATGTCATCACGGAATTTGGTAATTGTGCAAACCTGCGCTGGTGCTATAACCGCTCGTGAATTGGCTCGGGTCAGTGATGTCCGTGCTTCCATATTTATCATGGACAAGATTGATATCAAAAGGAATGCTTCCGTTGTTAATATTCAGTGTTCCGGAAGAACTTCCGAGGTTGACGGAACTTCCGCCAGCAAAAGTTGTATCGCTAATATAAAGCGTGTGGCCGGCAATGTTCACGCTGGAGAATGCGGTCAAGTCTTCATTTTCAACAGTGGTCGTATCCGTCGCACCCGCATTACCAGAACAGAGATTTAGAGTGTTGCCGGACAGAGTGCCGCCGCTGCTGCCGTCAAACATGATGCCATCCGCAGATTTTACGGTGATATAAAACGCCTGCATGGACGAGTCTTTGTCAACCGTTGTCAGGCCGGAGGCATTGTTAATACAAATCTTTCCAGCAGAAGGATCAGCGGTGATTGATGTGCCGCTTATGGTGATTCCTCCCTGATCAGGCGTGGTATTCAAATTGCCCGGAGCAGACAATGTCACCGATCCGCCGGCGGTAATGGTATCATTGTTCAATGTGAGTGTCTCGGAACCTACCGGGTCAAGATGACCAGCTTCAATATCCACATTTCCACCATTTGCCGTGACAGTTGTGTTTTCCAAGTCCACGTTTCCATAGTCGCCATAAATATTCACACAGCCTGTCGCCGTGATGGTAACACCGTAAGCCAAAACGCCGTCATCCGCCGACTCGATCAACACGCTGCCGTTGTTGGCAGTGATAGTTGCGCCTGAACCATAGTCCCAGTCAAGCAAAACGCCCTTGTCGCCAGTCAGCGTCACGCTGTCACCCGAAAGCGCAGTGGAGCCGCTGGAAACAAAATCGTCCTCAATGTCCAACACACCGCCAGCGGTGATGTTCAAATCTCCAGCGCGAGCCGAGATATCCGCGCCATATAAATCCACGTCACAATCTGCAGTCAGGGTGACGTTATTTCCAGAAATCACACAGTCACCATCAACTCCCAGCACCGTCACCGTCCCGCCGGAGTTGATTTTCACATCGCCGACGCTGGAAATGATTGCGGAATCGGAAATGGAAATGTCGCCTGCGACGGCCGTATAGCCGGAACTTTGAAGGTCGTTGTTGAAGAAAATCTGGCCGTTGCCGCCGATATTGATATCGCCGCCATTGGCGTAGATGGCGGATCCGCCAGAAATGGTGATGCCGCCACCGACTACTTCAACGCCGGACATTGACAAGCTGTCGCTGCCGCTGAATAAATCGATCTCACCGCCCGTTTGAATATTGACGCTGCCGTTGGCCGAAGTTGTATGGTAATCAGAAATGGAAATGTTCCCTTGGTTCGCGTGAAACACAGAATCCTGCAGACTGATTTCACCATCGGCACAAATGACCATTTGGCCGGTCCCACCGGTAGGAGAAATGTCCACGTCTCCAGACTGCACTCCAGACTGCACATCGGGTGCCCCGTCAGACAAGACCTGATCACTGCCGCTGCCGAAATAAACTTTCGAATCATCAAGCGTCACGTTCCCGGCGGCTTTTATATAAACAGAATCGCCCGCCGAGAGCTCGGAGCTTTCAATATCTATACTACCACCCTCCGAAATCGTGCTGGCGCCGCTCAATGAAATTGTTCCTTCACTGCTGATGCAAATGTTCCCGCTGGCGTTGATGTCCGAACCGCATACCGTCACCAGGCCGCCTTCATTGGATGTGATGCTCACGTCCCCGCTTTCAGCCGTTATGCCACTGTCAGATATCGATATATCCTCGTCCGCAGTCAATGTCACCGAGCCGCCCGCATCAATCACAACCCCAAAATCCGCGCAACCTTCCGCCAACGTTAGTGAACCGCTGTCCGCCGTGATATCCACGTCACCTTCGCACGTCACCATGTCAACGTCTGTCAACTTCACGTTTCCGTCCGTGCCGGTTATGGAGATTCCATCGCTGCCGAATATCGTCGTGTCCTTGATTCTCACGCAAATCCCATCTAGCGTCACCATATCGCCCGCCAAGATGTCGTAGCAACTGCCGCCATCTTCCGTAAGCGTTTCAAAGTCGTGACCGGCGTCGACCGTCAATGTTCCGCCAGCTTCAACATCCACGTCGTTCCCGGCTGAAATTGTCGAGCATTCGATGTCGATGTTCCCGCCTTCAGAAATCGTGCTATCGCCAGTTAATACGACCGTTCCCTCGCTCGTGATGCTCACATCCCCGCCTTCAGCCGTTATCGTGCTGCCTGAAATGTTCACGTTGTCGTCGGCATCCACAGTCACGCAAGTGCCCGCGTCAATATTCCAGTCGTTCATGCACACAGCGTTGTCATTGCAAACAGTCACGCTTCCGCCAGCGTTCAAGTTCACACTCCCGTCAGCCTCGATGTCCGTGTTGTGTATCCCGATGTCGCCTGTTGTATAGATGTTCACGTTGCCACCCACAGAGTCCTCTTCGGAGGCGGAAATGGTGCTGTCATAGGCCTCCACATTCCCGCCCGAATCGATGTTCACACAACCGCCATTAGCAGCCACATCCGAATCGCAAATCGTCACATCACCCGCGACGGCGGTGTAGCCGCCACCGGTGTAAACGTCTCCGTTGAAGATGATCTGGCCGTTGCCTCCGATGTTGACATCGCCCCCGCAGGCCGTGACGTCGGAATCGGAAATGGATATCGCGCCGCCCTCTATCTGAACATCACATACCGACAGGCAACCGGCGGTTACGTCGATATCGCCGCCCGTCTTGAAATCGATGCTCCCGCCAACGGTGCTGAGGTCAGCGTCGCAAACGGAAATGTTTCCTTCCGGATGAAACATCGTATCTTTCAGGGTGACCATGCCGCCAGCGCTGATCATCATCTCGCCGCCGCCAGCCGTAATGCACACATCCCCTTCCTCTCCCTCGTAATCGTCACCGCTCACCTTCGCGTTGTCGCAACTACCAAAATAAACCTGTGAATCACAGACAGCCACGTCGCCACCTGCTGAAATGTTCACCGTGCCGCTGGCTGATATGGTGGAATCGGAGATGGACACGCTGTCCGCCACAGAATCTTCCAGGCCGGACTCCACCGTTCCCTCGCTCGTGATGCTCACATCCCCGCCTTCAGCCGTTATCGTGCTGCCTGAAATGTTCACGTTGTCGTCGGCATCCACAGTCACGCAAGTGCCCGCGTCAATATTCCAGTCGTTCATGCACACAGCGTTGTCATTGCAAACAGTCACGCTTCCGCCAGCGTTCAAGTTCACACTCCCGTCAGCCTCGATGTCCGTGTTGTGTATCCCGATGTCGCCTGTTGTATAGATGTTCACGTTGCCACCCACAGAGTCCTCTTCGGAGGCGGAAATGGTGCTGTCATAGGCCTCCACATTCCCGCCCGAATCGATGTTCACACAACCGCCATTAGCAGCCACATCCGAATCGCAAATCGTCACATCACCCGCGACGGCGGTGTAGCCGCCACCGGTGTAAACGTCTCCGTTGAAGATGATCTGGCCGTTGCCTCCGATGTTGACATCGCCCCCGCAGGCCGTGACGTCGGAATCGGAAATGGATATCGCGCCGCCCTCTATCTGAACATCACATACCGACAGGCAACCGGCGGTTACGTCGATATCGCCGCCCGTCTTGAAATCGATGCTCCCGCCAACGGTGCTGAGGTCAGCGTCGCAAACGGAAATGTTTCCTTCCGGATGAAACATCGTATCTTTCAGGGTGACCATGCCGCCAGCGCTGATCATCATCTCGCCGCCGCCAGCCGTAATGCACACATCCCCTTCCTCTCCCTCGTAATCGTCACCGCTCACCTTCGCGTTGTCGCAACTACCAAAATAAACCTGTGAATCACAGACAGCCACGTCGCCACCTGCTGAAATGTTCACCGTGCCGCTGGCTGATATGGTGGAATCGGAGATGGACACGCTGTCCGCCACAGAATCTTCCAGGCCGGACTCCACCGTTCCCTCGCTCGTGATGCTCACATCCCCGCCTTCAGCCGTTATCGTGCTGCC
>Ga0206907_1092_pt1 | contig 11647 bp, 14 predicted proteins | sample Alteio_BWOrgHeat_80_FD_152951 | JGI IMG/M metagenome (GOLD analysis project Ga0206907, IMG submission 152951) | Enriched cells from forest soil in Barre Woods Harvard Forest LTER site, Petersham, Massachusetts, United States -... | ecosystem: Environmental > Terrestrial > Soil > Temperate forest >...
GCAAGGTCCATTTCTACACGTCGTTCGTTTTCATCAACGGCATCTTCTTCCCGATGTTCCTTCAGGGCATGGCGGGCGTCCACCGCAGGTGGTATGACGGGGGCATCTGGTACAAAGCCACGGTCGAGCCCGCCTTGCACTGGAATGTGTTCATGTCCTGGTCGGCATGGCTGCTCGGCATTTCCCAGATTCCTTTCATCATCAATTTCTTCCACAGCATTTGGCGGGGCAAAAAGTGCGGCGACAATCCCTGGAACGCCACCACGCTCGAATGGGCCGCGCCTTCGCCGCCGCCGCACGGCAATTTCATCCACATGCCCACGGTATATCGCGGGCCTTACGAATACAGCGTGCCGGGAGCGGAAGAGGATTATTCGCCCCAGAACGTGCCCGACATTCCCATGAAGGTCGTTCACCCGCCGCATCCGGAACCGCTTACCTCAGTCTGATCGTCGCTTATTATGGAAATCGCTTATGTAGTCAAACCGCGGCCCGACACGGGACTTTGGAACGCCAAGGTCGCCATCTGGCTTTTTCTTGCCTCGGAAGTCATGCTTTTCGGCGGCCTGTTCTCCGGGTACGTTTTCGAGCGGATCGGAGCGCAGCCGGGCATGTGGCCGCACGGGTTGATGGATGTGCGTTGGGGGACTTTGAACACGATCATCCTTATCGCTTCGTCCATCACCGCCGTGTTTGCCTGGGGGGCGGTGAAAATGCGCCGGTTCAATGAATACCGTTTGTGGCTGGGCATCACGGTCCTGCTTGGACTCACGTTCCTCTGCATCAAGATTTTCATTGAATACAATGCGAAGTTCAACCACTTCGGCGTTTTCATCAAACAGGACAAAATCTCGAAATATGAAGCCAATCTCGGCAACGACTACGCCGCTAAAAAGGGACTGCCGCCCCGCTATGAGATTTCGGGCGACTTGGAGGAAGTGAAGATTGATCGCACGGATGCCGATGCGTCCATTCTCGATCCGCTGGTCAGGAGCATTGATGCTGATGCAGAGCCGCAGGATAGCCAGGGTATTCAAACAATAAAAATAAAATCCTGGCACGATTATGGCGCGCTCCAGAATGCGTTGTTGATCACGCCCGGCGCGGTTACAAACCCCGAGGAAAAGGACCCCGGTAAATGGGTGCGCAAACCGGATGGCGCGTCTCTCGTGTCCTATACGATCAAAATGGACACGATCAACTCAGATCCGGCCAATCCGAAATATGACCGCCCCCAGCTCGCGGGCCGCGTGAACTCAGGCGAGGAGAAAACAGTCAAGGCTTCCGACGTGGATTTCGCCAGCTATTTCACGCCGAACCACAGCACTTTCCTGGGGAGTTATTACTTGATCACGATTCTCCACGCGCTCCACATCGTGGGCGGATTGATCGTCTTCACGTACTTTCTGCTGCCCGTAAGCGTGCGGTTTTACCAGCGGGACCCCGAGCATTTTGCAAACCGGGTCGAGGTCTCCTGCATCTACTGGCACTTCGTTGACCTGGTGTGGATGTTTGCGTTTCCTGTCTTTTATCTTTTGTAAAACATTATGAGCACCGATCCAGAGCAGGGCGCGCCGCACGATGCCGGGGAAGTCGGCAAATACGTAAAATCGCAAATCAAGGTGGGATTGACGCTGATGGTGTTCATCCTCGTCGCGGTGACGGCCGCGTTTTTCCCCGTCGGTTCCCCCGGGGGGCGCATGGCGGCGGTTTGCATCGCCGGGTTGATCAATGTCTTTCTCGTGACGGCCGTCTCCATGCACCTCAAGACGGAAAGGAAGACCATCACGCAATTTCTGGTTTTTACCGTGATTTTTGTCCTTGTCCTGTTCGGGCTCACGATGCTTGCGCATTTTGACTCCACGGCAGGCCGCCATTAAAATAGAATCATGTCACTCCGCTCTTTTCATATCTTCTTTATTTGCGTGGCGTCGCTCATGGCGGGCGGCGTGGCGTACCTCGAATACGTGACTTGGAAGGAACTGGGGGAAACGATCCACCTCGTCGGCTGCTGCGCTTCCATCGTGGCCGCCATCGCGCTCCTGGTGTACGCGGTCTTCTTTTTTAGAAAAACCAAAAAACTCGTTTCATGAAAAATACGCTCAAGTCTGTTTTGATCGGTGTTGCGGTTTTTGCCGCAATGCTTCTCCCGTCCGTCGCGAATGCCTGCTCGGTCTGCATGGGCGCTTCGGATTCGACCGTCGCGCCGGCGGCCAACGGGGCGATTTTTCTCATGTTCGGCGTGATCGGCACGGTGCTGTCGGCCATCGGCGGTTTCATTTTTCATCTCGTCCGGCTCGCCGGGCGCCAGTGATTCGGAAGGAACATCATGCTTAATCATCTCATGGGGCAGTTGCCCAACGCGTCGGAGCACGGATACCTGATCGACAGCAATTTGGAATTCTGCCATTGGATCATGCTCCTGCTTTTCGCGGGCTGGGGGACCTTTTTTGTTTTTACGCTCATCCGCTTCCACCATTCGCGAAATCCCACGGCCAATTACCACGGGGTAAGGTCCCACATTTCATCGCACGTGGAATTCAGCGTGGTGCTCGTCGAAATCATTTTGCTGTTCGGGTTTGCCTATCCGCTCTGGGCCAGGCGCGTGAATGATTATCCCAGCGACAAGGAAAACCCGGTGAAAATCCGCGTCATCGCGCAGCAATTCCAGTGGAAGTTCCATTATCCCGGCAAGGACGGCATATTTGGAAAAAGCGACGCCTCGCTGCTCAATTCCGGCAATCCCCTGGGCTTGGACCCCAACGACCCCAACGGGAACGACGACATTTACTCGCCGAACGAACTGCACCTGCCGGTGAACCGGCCGGTCATTTTGGAAATCACCTCGATGGATGTCATCCACAGCTTTTCCTTCCCGGCGATGCGGATCGCGCAGGATGCCATTCCCGGGATGCGGACGCCGATCTGGTTCAAGCCGGTGAAAATCGGCCAGTACCAAATCATTTGCGGCCAGCTTTGCGGCACGGGACATTACAACATGAAGGCGGACGTGGTTGTGCAGAGCGAGGAGGATTACGAGGCCTGGCTCAAGGACAACGATCCCACAAAACAATAATTCATGGAAAAAGGAAATCACTGGCTCCATCGGTTTGCGATGCTGGTTGTCGCCGCCACCCTTGGACTCATCTTTGTCGGGGGATTGGTGACCACAAAAGACGCCGGAATGAGCGTGCCGGACTGGCCAACTTCGTTTCATTATAGTATGTTCGCGGTTCCGTTTGCGAAATGGCTGGGGCCGGAGGCAATGCAAAGCGGCGTTTTCTATGAGCACACGCACCGGCTGTTTGCCTTCGCGGTGAGCGTGCTGACGGGGGCGCTCATGGTCTGGCTTTTGCTGGCCGAGCCGCGCCTGTGGATGAAGCGCCTCGGCGTCGCGGCGGGACTGCTGGTGATCGCACAAGCGGTCTTGGGCGGCTTGCGCGTGACCCATTCTTCGGTCACGCTCGCGATGATCCATGGATGCGTGGCGCAGGCGTTTTTGTGCGTGCTCGTGGTCATCGCCGCCGCGCTCTCGCAGGCTTGGGCGAAACTGGCGAATTGTGCGACAACGCCCGGCAATATTCGCGGCGTGGCCCTGACGGCATGGCTGCTGGTTGGCGCGGTTTACACGCAATTAATCATCGGCTCGGTCATGCGCCACCTGAAAGCGGGGCTTGCCATTCCTGTCTTTCCGCATTCCGGCCTTAACGGCGAATGGATTCCGCCATTTTGGAACGAGGGAATCGCGCTGAATTTTGCCCATCGCGTCGGCGCCCTCATCATCACGTTGATCGTGGCCGCGCTTGTGTCCCTGGTCTTGGCGCGCGCCGGCGGGGAACGCTTCCTTGCCAGGCCGGCGAAATGGCTGGTGGCGCTGGTGCTCGCGCAGATTTACCTCGGATCGAGTATCATCCTGAAACTCCAACCTCCCACGATCACCACGCTTCACGTGGTTACCGGCGCGTCGATTTTGGCCACGAGCTTGCTGCTGGCCCTGCGCGCTTCGCGCCTCGCATCGGTTGCGCGCGAAAAAGCGGCCTCGCCCGAACTCGCCGGCACGATGCGGAGGGCCGCGATATGAACCAGACCACCCAGGAAATTCTTGCGCCGCCCATCGAGGCAGTGCGCCGCCAGCCGGCGGAGCAGGGGATCGCCGGCGACCTGGCGATGCTGACCAAGTCGCGGCTGACCACGCTGGTGTTGATCACCACGTTTGTCGGTTTTTGCATGGCTTCGGGCCAGCGCATCGAGTGGCTGCTGTTGTTTAACACTCTGCTCGGCACGGCCCTTGTCGCGGGAAGCGCGGCGGTGCTCAACCAATTCATCGAGCGGAACGTGGACCGTCTCATGGCGCGCACGAGGGTCCGCCCGCTGCCGTCCGGGCGCATGACTCCCGCGGCCGCGCTCCGGATCGGGCTCGGGATGGGGGCGGCGGGCGTGCTCTATCTCGCGGTCACGGTGAACCTCTTTGCCACCGTCCTCGCGGCGGTGACGCTGGCTATTTACCTGCTCTTGTACACGCCGATGAAAAGCCGGACTTCGTTTTGCATCACGGTGGGCGCCGTGGCGGGGGCGATTCCGCCGGTCATCGGCTGGGTCGCGGCGAGGCCGTCCCTGGGCCCGGGCGCGTGGATTTTGTTCGGGATTCTCTTTTTGTGGCAGATACCGCACTTCATGGCCATCGCATGGATGTACCGCGACGAATACGCTCAGGCCGGGTTTGTGATGCTGCGGCGCAACGACATCGGCGGGTTCGCCACGGCGGTCGAGAGTCTTTGTTACAGCGCCGCCCTGGCGGCCGTCACGCTGCTGCCGCCGGCTTTGGGAATGACGAGCCTCGTCTATCTTCCCGGTGCACTGTTGTTTAACGGCCTCATGTTCGCGTGCGCGGTCCATTTCCTCCTGCGCCGCGACCGGGTGAGCGCGCGCCGCCTCTTTTTCGCCTCGATCCTCTACCTGCCGTTCGTGCTGGGCTTGCTGGTTTTCACCAGAATTTGAAGGGGGAACGACGATGGCTCTCCGCCGATTTATTTATTTGGTCGTGGCGGTCCTGGCCATGGGCGCGATCTGGTTCCTGATGGCGGCCCAGAGATCGCCAAAGCTCCGGTCTTCTTACAATGAGCCTGATTTCAGCAGCGCAAACACAGTCACGCCGTCCGATCTCACATCGCCCAAGCTCCAGTCTTATTTCAACGTGCCCGGTTTCAAGCTCACCGAGCGCAGCGGAAAGACAGTCACGCTCTCCGACCTGGCGGGAAAAGTCTGGGTGGCGAATTTCTTTTACGCATCGTGCCCCGGGCCGTGCCCGGTGATCAACGGCAAAATCAGCGCCCTGCAGGACAAAGTGCTGAAGAACGACGGCGTTTTTTTTGTCTCCATCACCACGCAGCCGGACACCGATACGCCCGCCGTGCTCCGGCAGTATGCCGACCGGTTCCACGCCTCCGGCAGATGGCTCTTCCTGACCGGCGACAAAGCGCAGATTTTCAATCTCTCGAACAACGGTTTCAAGCTCGGCGTCACCGAGGACAGCGACCCCGCGCAGCCCATCACCCACAGCACCAAGCTCGCCTTGGTGGACAAGTCGGGAGTGATTCGCGGCTATTACGACGGGATGGACGACGAGGCGCTCAGGAAGCTGGAGGGCGACATCAAGAAGCTGCTCCGCGAATGAGCGGGCATCGACCAAGCCCATGACGGTCCACGATCTCCCGGCGGTGAACGCGAGCCTGAATGGCATCAGCGCCGTCTTGATCACCGCGGGGTGGATCAATATCAAAGCCGACCGCAAGCAACAGCACATCCTCTGCATGAGCGCGGCCCTGGTGACCTCCACGCTTTTCCTGGCGTGCTATCTCACCTACCATTTCTCGGTGCGGCTCGTGACCCATTTCCCGCCCCTGGGCTGGATCCAGAAATTTTACTATGTAATGCTCGTCTCGCACATTCTCCTCGCGTTCGTGACGCTGCCGCTCGTGATCCTGACCGTCATCCCGGCATTGCGCGCCCGTTTCGACAAGCACCGCCGCATCGCGCGGTGGACACTGCCGATCTGGCTCTACGTTTCCGTCACCGGCGTGCTCGTTTACATGATGCTCTACCAGTGGTTCGCCCCCGCTACGCCGGCATTGCCGCTGAAGTAAGACGGCGTGTGAAAAAATTCAGCGGGAGGGAAACGGGGCGCGACTGTAGGGGAAGGCGTTGCCTTCCCCAGTCCATCTTAAAAATCCAGTTCAGCGCCATCCGGTCATTCCACGCGCCTCGCCCGGTGTTTTGAGAAAATACTCGCGGTCTTCGTCATCCTCAAATATCGAGCCCGCCTGTTCCCCCGCGCCATCACATGATAAATCGCCCCCTCATATTCAATCTGCAATTGCCTCGGCATTTCTCTCCTCTAGCAAAGCGTGCTTCTTGTGTCAATACCAAGACTGGGGTTGCCCCAATTCATCGGACAGTAAACCAGGGGTAATTGGGTTTAAGTTTGGATTCAAAGGCAAAAGGGCTGAGAAAGGCAAGAGCGGAGTGCAGCCTGGTACGGTTGTAGAAGGTTTCGATGTAATCGAAGATGGCGGTACGAGCTTCCGCGCGTGTGGCGAAGCGGCGGTGATAGACCAGTTCATATTTAAGGCTGCTCCAGAAGGACTCGATGAAGGCGTTATCGTAACAGTTGGCTTTGCGGCTCATGGAAGCGAGCACGCCGTGCCGGGCCAGCACCTCCCGATAGGCCGCGCTGGCGAACTGACTGCCGCGATCGGAGTGAAGAATCAGCTGGCCAGTGGGCCGGCGCTGGCGCAACGCCATGCCAAGGGCGGCAATCACAAGCGGGGTATCAAGGATTGCACTCATTGCCCAGCCGAGGATCCGCCGCGTGCAGACATCAAGCACCGCGACCAGGTACAGCCAGCCCTGGCCGGTAAGCACTCCGGTGGCATCGCTCACCCAGACTTGGTTTGGACGTTGCACAGTGAGGCCGCGAAGGCGGTTGGGCGCAATCGGTCCGCCATGGCGGCTGTCGGTGGTCGCTACGCGATATTTGGAGCGCTGCCGGGCGAAGAGATGCTCCGCACGCATGAGGCGGGCGATGCGGTTGCGCTTTCCCGGACAGCCGAGCGCGTGTGCCAGGCGCGGACTGCCATAGGTCTGACGGCTGCGGGCAAACTCAGCGCGAATGCTTTCGCGCAGGCGGATATTCTCCACCTGCCTCGGTCCGGGATGATGTCTTCGCCTTTTCCAGTCATAATAACCGCTTCGCGACACCAGCAGGGCTTCACACAACCACTCGATCTTGTATTGACCGCTCATGGCTTCGATCCGGGCATACCTCTGTGCGGCACTTCGGAGAGGATGCCCAGTGATTTTTTTAGGATTTCTCGCTGTTCCAAGAGCTTCGTGTTCTCCTCGCGCAAGCGCCGGTTCTCCGCCTCCAGTTCCTCGATGCTGCGCCTGGACTTTGCGCCTGTCTCCGCTGCGTCGGCTACCCGCTCCATGCGCGCCCAGCGGTAGAGCAATGCCGCGCGGATGCCCAGCTCACTGGCTACCTTCGCCGCGCTGCGACCGCTTGCACGCCACAGCTTCAAGGCTTCCTGCTTGTATTCCATCGTATAGCTCGCTTTGCCGCGAGCGGGCTTGCTGATCTGCGTTTTCATGGGATCCTCTTTCTGTTTTGACCCCTTGCTCGCTGTCCGTCAATTCAGGGCAACCCCAGACCGACCCCTTTCCTACAATCTCATCATTATGGGACACACGCGTAACGCCCCTTCCTTCGCTCACGGTCGCCCTTAATCAATGTAAAATCCCCCTTTCCGGCAACAGCCCGCCTTTTGATGACCCCTTTTTTAACTGCATTATTTCCCTTCCCTTAATTTGGAACCAACCGGCCCCATTATTTTCCCATATTTTTGCTGAAGTTCCTTCAGCGTATAATGCTTAAGCTTAAAATTTGGCGTCTTCGGAAAATACTTCGGGTTCTTCCTTTTATATTCGTCGGCGTTTTCGCTCAAGGGAACAGATACAATCTCGCCGTGATCAAGGTAATAAGCTGTAATAACATCCGAATGCTTTCCGCCGATTACGATGCACGCAATACGTTTAATATCGCGAACATACCCGATGTAGATTGGAATTGGGCCCACATAATCATAAAATGCTTTAGCATATTCTCCTTGGTGAACGGGGGAATATAACCCCCAGCCGTAGTCACCATGCACGCCCGGTGCTCCGTCCGTGATCAAATAGTATGATTTTCCATCACCCGTCAGGTCGGCTTCAATAACCGTAATGTCGCTTTCATCAGATAACCCACCCACCTCTTCATGATAAAAAGCAAGTAACGGATCTTTGATAACCTGTGCGTTTAGCTCTATCAGGCCAACCAATAGTAATATCAATGTAATGCCAAATATTTTCATGATCATAGATTTCATTCATTCCCTTGGTAACAACATTAAGCAAATAGTGGCGTTGATTATCTTGGACGATCCAGCTTCCATCACTGTATTGCCACCCGCCCACTAAAGTATGAACATTTCCATTCCGATCTGTGTAAGAGACTTGTGAAGAGCGACCATTGTAAAGTATGATCGCCGATGAGTCCCAAAATCTGAGATTGTCGAATTGAGCCGGGCATGTCAGGTTGCTTGGATCTGCTGCATGTAAATTATTCATGATATACCGTACATAATTGCGATTATATTCCAGTTTTTCTGCTATCATTGGCAAAAATGCTTTAATATTGGATTGCCAATTCCAGATCCAATCACGCGGCATAATAAAATTGGGATCGGCATGATTACGACTGCCTCCCTGAAGTGTGAGTTGCATTATGCCGTATCCCCCGGTACCCGGGGCGGACGTGTGCCCGTCGTTATTCCAATCAGGTCGACCTTCATGTCCTTTCCAGGGTTGGGTTTTGTTATTCGCGCGCCCCCCGTTATCAAGGAAATTGTTGTATATGTTGCCATCTCCTCCGTCGTCCTCCCGTTTCCTCAATAGCAATTACATCGGCAAACCAAGGTCCATTCTTGCCTGATCCCAAGCCTCTCTCTCCTGCGTGGCCGACGCCGATGTGGACCTCGTCTGGGACCTTGCGTGGAACCAGGGCATGACCAGCGAGACCGGCAGATGCAACTCGGATTGATGTAGAGCACTCGCTCTCGCTTTTCATTCCGCCGTCTTGTGGCTATTTATATTTCGCGCGCAACTGTGCTGAAGTATATTCGATAATTCGAGGTTTTTTCTTTGTTTGAAAATATTTTGGATAATCCTCCGGCGTGCCATCTTCGACGTCTTGGCCTGCTTTTCCATTCTTTCCCAAAAATGTAATCTGAATCTTATTTTCAGCTACATAACGTACGCTTACAACATTTCTTTTGCCATTGGCGGAAACAATGCCGTATTGCTTTATTTGGCCAACATATCCTATGTAGCTGGGCCCCGATAGGCTTTCATCGAGAATGCCGTCGATAATTTTATAACCACCACTTTTCGACGGAACATAAACCATCCAGCCATATCCGGCATAACGGCCGATGTCCCGACTAAGGTCAAAACCATCATCTGTAATTAAAAATATTTTTTTGCCATCCGCGGTGAAAGGCGCCTCGATTACATACATCTTGTGTTCGCCCGACTTTGGAAATTGATATTCATAGTAATCCCGAGCAGGATCTTTTATCTCCTGTCCCCAGATGCTTCCACACATTAGGCAAATTAAGCCGACAATAGTAATAATTGCAGTTTTCATGGATTTCGTTCTATACCTTCGAACACTACGTCTCCTAAGTAATGGTTGCTATTCGGGACGTAAGTCCAAGAAGCGGCCTGCCCGTTAGTACCCGGGTTAAACCGCCAGGCGCCCGCCGCATCTTCTATGCGCTGTCCATTACGATTTAGGACATATACTGTTCGTCCATTTTGGATTACTGTTCGGTAAATTGGAACGGATGCTCCGTTATAGCAAGTAATTACTGATGATTCCCAGTAGTTTAATGTGGTGTTATGAATGACCTTGCTTTGCCCCGATGGATCAAAATACGAGTTCGATTGATCGTGGTTTTGAACATACGCGGTATAGTGTTCAACCATTCTCTTCTTTTCCACGAACTCATCGTTGACTTTTTGTACGTTAGTCTGCCAATTCCAAATCCAGTCGCGTGGCATGATGAATCTCCGGTCGATATTTTGATAGGTCAATTGGAAAATGCCGTATCCGCCGGAACCATTATGAGCACCTGCTATAGCATCATCGTTCCAATTCGGGCGCCCTTCATGTCCAAGCCATGGGCGTTGCTTATTTAGCGCTTGCCCTTGAGGTCCAAAGGGGAGGCCGCCGTTAGTGAGAAAATGATTGTAAAATCCCCCGGGGTTACCTTCACCATGCGTCTCTTCCCTTGCGATGGCGTACGCAAACCAAAATCCATTGAAATTTGCAGGATTATTCCCGTTCCAATTCGGCGCGGGGCCATTGTAATAGCCATTTATATAACTTTCGCATGACTGAAGACTAGGGTTTTCTCCAGCTATTCTGAACTTGAATTGTCGCTGGGATACTACGGGCGTGGTGCCGCTCATAACTCTCAAGCTTAACACTGCGTCCCCTCCGAAGAATCCACGATTCACAGCGGCTTGCCAATCACAAGTTGTACCGCCCTGTTCCAGGTCCTGGTAAATATTCCAAGTGCCATTCGCTGTGGCACTCGTTGTGATTTTGTGCCATCCGCCATTGGACCCCGTGGGAACAGGAATTGCAATGACATCGCTATAGCCGATGGCCCCGGTTTCCCGGACGTTTGTCAGCGTGTGTATTTGGGCAGGCGTAAGTCCAGGTCGCAAGCCGGTATCAAAATCGCGGTATTGGTTTCCTTGGATGCCATCGAAACTCACTTGCAGTTTCCAATAAACATTCACGCCAGTCAATCCAGCTGGCCCGCCGATTTCCGCTCTTAATTGCGGCATTCTCGGTTTATTCTGATTGGTAGGATCATTCCCTGCGATCCATGCCACACAAATTACATCGTTGTCGTCTTTAATTGCATCGGTATCGTCCTTACTTTTCTTGAATTGAATCGGCATGTCGGCCCCGTGGGCAAAATTTCTCACAGTCGGGTCGGCGATGTTCGTCAAGCGCACCGGCAAAAGTGCCAGCGCCTTTTCCGAGCTGAACGATGGCGGGCCATCTTGGGGCCAGTGGAGTAGCGCACCGACGCCGGCGATCACGCCATTGGAATTGATCGACACGCCATTGGTTAGCGGGGTGAATAGCTGATTGCCCTGGAACACCACATCGTGCGGCGTGTTTACGATGCTGATTTCGGCGGCGGAGGAGCTAAACCCGGTTCCCCCTTCACCTGGCGCTTCGATCTGAAAAAGAAGCGTTTCGGCTTTCCATGATGTGGCATTGCCAGCCCCCCAATGACCAAGCACGAGACCGGTGCAGAGGACGGAGACCATGTGATTGGCATCGACGTTGCTGATGGCAAAGGGAACAAGACCCTTTATTTCGTATTGGTACGGTTGCGGCACCAAGCTTTGCAGCGAAACCGCGTAAACGGAGGGACCGTAGTTGTAGTAATCGAGCAGCCACAACATGGCGGTCTGTGTGCCGCTGATCGTCTGGCAGCCAATTCCCATGTCGCTGTCGTTCAGCGCA
>Ga0206907_1084_pt1 | contig 11533 bp, 11 predicted proteins | sample Alteio_BWOrgHeat_80_FD_152951 | JGI IMG/M metagenome (GOLD analysis project Ga0206907, IMG submission 152951) | Enriched cells from forest soil in Barre Woods Harvard Forest LTER site, Petersham, Massachusetts, United States -... | ecosystem: Environmental > Terrestrial > Soil > Temperate forest >...
CTCCCGCGGTGCCCGCGAATTGATTTCGCCATTTCGCCCATTTGCGCGCCAGCCTTCCGGCGCGCGTCAAAGCTTCGACAGTTCGTCGTAAAAGCGGACCGTGAACTGTTTCCCGGCCTCCGCATTCAGGTGGTGCCCGTCAAGAAAGCTTGTGCTGTCGGGGAACCAAGAGCGGGCATTGATCACCGGCACCCGGTATTCGCTGCTGAGATCGTCCACGTATTTTGCGAGGGCCGCATTCGCCTCCGGAGAGTAATATGCCTGGAAATCGGGCGCTTCGGGCATCCGCAGCAGGACGATCTGGATCCCCTTCTGCCGGCATAGATCGATCATCGCGCGCATGTCGTGGTCCACTATCTTTGAAATGGCGTAATTTTTCGTGAAATCACCGACGAATTCGTGGACCGCGGCGTGAAGGCCCTTGATATACCTGTCCGGCGTCGTCGATTTGGGAACTCCCTTGATCCATCCCCACTTGTCATTTTCATGAGTTTCGAGGCGGCCGATGCCGGGGATTGGCACGAGCCGCAGGGCGAGCGTCTGGCCGGGAAGCCGCATGCCGAATTTGTAAAATGGATTGAGCCTGGATTCCTTCCAAGCCGCGCGGATGGTTTGCGGATCGTCACTGTGGCGGCATAATTCGTCGAGTTCATCCCGCCGGGCACGGACAGCCAGCTGCGGGTCCCCGGCGAATAATTCCCATGTGCGGTCCATCAACGGCCCCATGAGTTCAATGCACACGCGTTGCGGCTGAATGCCATCGGCCAGTATGCGCCGCAAGTTGACCGACTGGCGATAGACGCCCGCGCCGCTCATTCCGAAATTGAAAATCAACGGGGCGTTTTTGCCGCGCAGGCGGTCCTCCAGCACGGCCGGCTGCAACGCAAACTCGACGTGCGACGTGCCCAGGATGAGCCACAGCGGGCGCTGCGGATTTTCTTTCACGCGCCGGCGCAGTTCCTCGTGCTTTTGCGCGAAGGAGGGATCGAAGAAATCCACCACCACATGATTCACCATGACCCACCAATAAAGCATCAACCCGGCTGCCAGCGCTGCCAGCCATCCGAATGCGGCGGCCCTGTCGCGCCTGAGCTTTGTCTTGCTGCGGATCATGGATTGCGTCTCCTAAAATTGAAAATAAATGAACGGTTTCGCGGTGTTCGGGGCCATGAGGAGAATCATCACGAGCACCGTCGCGTATGCCAGCCCTCGCGCAAACGGATTCAAGGCGGAAGACATTTTTTTCCACATGTCCGTTTCCGCGGCGATATGGGAAACTGCGACGAGGGCATACGCAAATATCAAGCTCCACGGACCGATGGGGTGCCTTATCATCATGCCATCCTGGGGCAGGAACAAGGCGTGAAAGACCGCGCCCGCCTTCGCAAAATCCTGCGAGCGGAATATCACCCAGGAAAGCGTGGTCGCCATGAACGTGATCGCCATGCGCAACGCGCCTCCCGGGACCGTTTCCAGCCAGGAATTCCAGGCGGCATGCCGTTTGCAGAAAAGGCGGAATGCGCGGTGCGCGATCATCAACAGTCCCTGCGCCACCCCCCACGCCACGAATGTCCATTTTGCCCCGTGCCAGAGGCCGCAGAGCGACATCGTCGTCATCAATGTGACGGCCGTCATGATCTCCGTGCCCCTGCTTCCGCCGAGCGAAATAAACACGTAATCGCGCAGCCAGGTGGAAAGCGAGATGTGCCAGCGCCGCCAGAATTCCGCGACATTCTTCGACAGGTACGGCATGTTGAAATTCTCCGGCAGCTTGAAGCCCAGCATGTGGGCGGTGCCAATGGCGATGTCGCTGTAACCGGAAAAATCGCAATAGATTTGCAGCGAATAGGCCAGCACGGCAACCCATGTCCCGGCGGACGAAAAATCGCCCGGGTTGTCATACACCGGATCGACCAGCCCTGCCAGGCGGTCGGCGATGGCCATCTTCTTGAACAGGCCCATGATCACGAATTGCAAGCCGAGGTCGAACCGCGCGGCGTCGAAACGCTTCTCCCTTTTGAGTTGCGGCAGGAAATTCCGCGCCCGGATGATCGGGCCGGCCACCATCCGCGGGAAAAAGGTGATGAACAGCAGGAAGTGGATCGGATTTTTTTCCGCCCGCGTCCTCTCCATGTACACATCGACCATGTAACTGATTGCCTCGAAGGTGTAAAAAGAGATGCCGATGGGAAGCACGATTTGCAGCATCGCAACGTGCGCGTTTAGGCCCATGGCCCGCAGCAAGGCCGCCATCGATTGGATGAAAAAATTCGAATACTTGAAATAAACAAGCAGGCCGAGATTCATCACGATGCTGGCGACGAGAAACGGCTTTCTCCTCCGCTTTTCCGCGCTCCGCTCCAGCGTGCGCGCCAGAAAGTAATCGATCAGCGATGAGCCGGCCACCACCGCCGCGAGCTTCGCGTTCCAACTCATGTAGAACCAGTAGCTGGCGATCAGCAGCAGGATTACCTTCAACCTCTGGAACGGAAGCGCCCAATACAGGGCAAAAACCACCACGAAGAAAACCAGGAATTCGGTCGAATTAAAAAGCACGCGCGCTGTGTATAAATCGGGGCAAAAAGCCGGTCAAGAGACAAGGGCCGCCGGAAAAAGCGGGGATTCGCGTGTGAATTTCCAAACTGGGAGTATATTGCGCCATGTCGCCCGCTTTTTTGGCATGAAACAGATCCTGCATCAACGCCTCAACCTGCCGGCGGAGGCGCCGGTCATGGTCCTGCCGGATGCTTCGCTCTTCCCGTCTTCGCTGCTGCCGCTTTACATTTTTGAAAAACGCTACCGCGCGATGCTCGCCTCGTGCCTCGAACGCAACCGGATGTTTTGCGTCGCGCAGATGAAGCCGATAGCCGGCGCGTCCGTCAATGGACTGAATGGACTGGAATGCCACGCCGTCGCCGGCCTGGGCCTGGTCCGCGCTTGCGTGAAAAATGCGAACGGCGCCTCGCACCTGGTCCTGCAAGGCCTCGCCCGCGTGCGCCTCACGAATTTCGTCCAGCATGAACCCTTCCTTGTGGCGCAAATCAGCGAACTCCGCTCCAGCGTGGAAAACACGGTCGAGGCCGGCGCCCTCGGGATCAAAGTGCTGGAGATGTGCCGTTCGCGGAAGGAAAAAACCGGGGACCTGCACGTTTTGCTGAACCAGCAGGCCGCGCACACAGCCGACCCGGAAATCATCTCCGACTTCGCCGCCCAGGCATTTGTCGGCGACCCCGTCATGCGGCAGAGATTCCTCGAGGAGCTTCACGTCTGCGCGCGCTTGCGGATGCTGATCGCGTGCCTGCGCGAGGAGGCTTGAGGATCGCTATTGTCGGCTAAGCGTAAGGTTCCTCTCCCAAGGCGTCCATCATCCCCTCGCCGGCGAAAAGACGCCGGTGCTCCTCGATCAAATAGCGGTCGGTCATGCCGGATAGATAATCGCAGACCGTGCGCGCCAGCCCTTCCTTGCGCACCCGGCGCGCGCTGTTGCGGCCGAGCAGCGACGGTTTTTTCATGTAAGCCTTGAAAACATTTTTCAACATGAGGCACGCGCGCCGGTTTACTTCCGCGACACGCGGATGAAAGTACAGGTTGGCGTAAAGAAATTTCCGCAGCTTGCGGTTCGCCTGCACGCGGGGAACGCTGTAACGGATGAGGGGTTTTTTCTGCCGGCGCGCGTCGTCGGCCGTGGTTATATTCGCGGTTTTAATCAGGTCGAAACTCGTCACGATCACGTCCTCCACCTGCCGGTCTATGATGCGGCGGATGACATCGGTGGTAAGTTCCTTCCCCTTCAATTTCGGAAACTGGGAGCGCGCCAGTTCATAGCTTTCCCGCCAGATTTCCATTTCGCCGAGCTGCTTCAACCGGATGAGGTCGAAGTCCAGCCCGTCATCGAGGTCGTGGCTGTAATAGGTGATTTCATCCGCGAGATTCGCAATCTGCGCCTCGAGGGAGGAACAGGTGAATTGCGCACGGTCTCCGCGGGGCGGCTCATGGAATTTCCGGTGCTTTTTCAACCCTTCCCGCACTTCGAAGGAAAGATTCAAGCCGGGAAAAGCGGGGTATTTTTTTTCGATCATCTCCACCACCCGCAGGCTTTGCGCGTTGTGCTCAAAGCCGCCTTCGCGCCGCATGAGGCTGTCGAGCATCTCCTCGCCGGAATGCCCGAACGGCGCGTGCCCCAGGTCATGCGCCAATGCGATTGCCTCCGCCAGGTCTTCGTTCAGACCCAGCGCCCGCGCGATGGAGCGGCTGATCGACGCCACCTCGATCGTGTGCGTGAGCCGTGTGCGCAAATGGTCGCCCGTGCCGTTGAGAAACACCTGCGTTTTGTATTCCAGGCGCCGGAAGGCGCGGGAATGGACGATCCGCTCCCGGTCGCGCTGGTATGTCGTGCGGTATGGGTGCGGCGGTTCGCGGTGCATGCGGCCCGCCGATTCGGCGGATTTTTGGGCATATGAGGCGAGCGTGGTCCGCTCCAATTCCTCCAACTCCTCGCGCGTGCGTCGCATCGGCTTCAATTCTCCTTGCAGTCCCCGCCCTCGCGCCTGCCTGCCGCGGCCCGGCGTCCGCGCAAGGCTTCCTGCCGCAGCCGCCGCTGCTCGCGCCGCAAAAGCAGGCGCACGGCGAGCAGGTCGAAGATCGCCAGCAGCATCGATGTCAGCACCAGCCAGGCGCAGACAAGCCAGTAAAGGAGAAATATCCATTTGTCGGCGATCAGCCAGGCGTTCAAAAACGTCGATCCCGCAAACGCCATGACCAACGACGCGAGCACCAGGATGAACATCGCCCAGCGCCGCACCGTTTGGTCGCGGATGATGCCCTTGGTGCTGTGAATGATCGATTTGAAATACATGCGGGCGAGGCCGGCGGCGCGCAACGAGTGTAAATCCCGCCGGAAAACGGGTCAATCCTCCGCTTGTAGCGCGCGCTGTCTCAGTCCCGTCAAAACGGGACTGAGAGATGGATTACTCCGGGCTGTTGGAAAGCTGGCCGGCCTGCACGTCGAACTCCTGCCCGCCCGCCGCCACGCGATAACCGCCGGCCGTCTGCCGCAGGATGCGCACCTCCGTGTTCGCAGGGATCGTCATCGTCCCGTAGAAATTGTTGAGCGACACGGCTTCCTTCAAAAAATAACGCAACGGCTGCCCTGCCGCCTGCGGAGGCGGCGTGCCCGCGTTTGCCGGTTGTTGTTGTCCTCCGGTCGCACTGGTCGGCACGGGCGCGCCTTTGCCACTCGCCGCCACGGCTGCGCTTTTATCGCGCGTAAAATGCGCGATGCGCTCCTTGTTCACATCATCGGCCAGTTCATCCTCAAAGGCGGACGTCGTGTTCGCCGTGTCGAAATATTTCGCCCCATCCTTCTCGAAATCCACCTCCATCGGCTCGATGTGGATTTCCAGGCGCAAACCCAACAGCGTCGTCTCCACGCACACCGGCAGGCTGCTGGTGGAATCGGCCCACATTTCCATGTCCATACCCTGGAGTTTCACCGAGGTTTTCCAGCACGTATGCCCGTCCCGCTCCTCGGTTTCCTGCGACTGGTTTTGCACCGCCTCGTCCGCCTCGCCGATCGCCCCCGCGAGGAACTGGTTCACCTGAGGGCGCGGGTCCAGCGTCACCGTCGAGCCCATCGGCGGGCTTGCCACCGTATGCGTCCCGTCGCTCACCGCCACCTGCGTCTTGCTCGACCCCACCTTCCGCGACTCGACCCGCCACCTGTTCCCATCGATCAGCAGCACCCGCACCGTATAGGGATCGTCCCCCTTGCGCAGAAACATCTTCCACGCGTAAGTCTCCTTCTGCTCCGTGTACTTTGTTGGCTCGCTCTTGTGGAAAAACGGAATGTAACCGATCCACCAATCCTGGTGCGTGAACAAAAAATACCCCGCCACCGCCGCGACCACTCCGATGATGAAATTTCGCATGATCCAGCCGCCATCATACCTGTCCCCGTCCGCCGCTCAAGAACAAGCGGACGCCATATTCGTCATTCGTGCTTCGTTATTTCTTTCTCCTCGCCTTCAGTGCCCGCCCCAGTTGCCCTTTCGTCTCACCGAGCAACTCCTTCAGTCCGTCCGCGGAGATGCATTGCGCGCCGAAGGTGATCGCCGTCTGCTGCTCCAGCATGTCGTCCGTGGCCACTGTAATTTCATTTTCACGCCCGTATTTCGCGACAAACCGCTCGATTACATCGTCCGCCGTCTGGCCCGTGCCGGAATAAAAGACCTGGATGCCGCCCGGCTCGGTCTCCTCGGTGACTTTGCCCCCCTGGCCGTCGAAAACGACGGCGACATGGATGCCGGTGAAATCCTGGTATTCGGTCAATTGTTTCACCAGTGCTTCGCGCGCAGCGACATTGCGACGCGCGTGGAGCTTGCGCATCTCAGGCCATGCGAAAATCATGCTGTGGCCGTCAACGATGAGGATGCGCGTGCCCACATGCGGAGACTACATGGAGTTCAAAGCGGGAACAAGCGCCGCCGGTGTTTTTACTTCGCGCCGGGCGCGGGAGCAGTCGCCGCTTTTTTTCCCGCAGCCTTAGGCTTGGGCGCGGCCTTTTCCGCCGATTTCATTTTCTTGCGGATGAGATATGCTTTGCGGCGGCGGCGTTTTTGGATTTTGTTGGATTGTTGTCCCATAGGATAAAGAGCGACACTATAAACAGAGGGAAGTAAAAGTGGAAAGTGGAAAGTGAGAGTGAAATGGCGCAGTGTAAACCGGATGCCATGCGGGATGACGCCGCGATAATAAGAACTCTATAATCCGCCCGGCGCGCGATACGACCCCGCGGCATTCCACTTTCCACCTTCACTTTCCACTTATTTTGCGGCGTTGACTCCATGAGGTCTTCCATCCATATTCCCGCTCCCGAAAAAGCGCCGGGCGACGCCCCGGAGGGCTTTGACGCGCTACACTTTCCCATGGAGAAGATCAGAAACATCGCAATCATCGCCCACGTTGACCACGGCAAGACCACGCTCGTGGACCAGCTTTTGAAGCAATCCGGCACCTTCCGCGCCAATGAGGCCAAGGCGAGCGAGGTGCGCATCATGGATTCGATGGACCTGGAGCGCGAAAAGGGAATCACCATCCGCGCCAAGAACGCCGCGTTCAAATGGCACGACTATCATATCAACATCGTCGATACACCCGGCCACGCCGATTTCGGCGGCGAGGTGGAGCGCATCATGAAAATGATCGACGGCGTGCTGCTGGTGGTCGATGCCCACGACGGCCCGCAGGCGCAAACGAAATTCGTGCTTAAAAAGGCGCTCGAAAACGGCGCAAAGCCGATCGTGGTCATCAACAAAATCGACCGCGAGAACGCCCGGCCGCACAAGGTGCTCGATTTTATTTTCGACTTGTTCGTGGAACTCCATGCGACCGACCTGCAGCTCGATTTCCCCGTCATCTACGCCAGCGCCCGCGACGGCTATGCGATGCGCGAACTCGGCCAGCCCGCCGAAACCATGGAGCCGCTCTACGAGGCGATCATCAAGCACATCCCGCCGCCGCCGAAATCGAACATCTCCTATTTTCAATTTCTTGTTTCAAACCTCGATTACAGCGACTACCTCGGGCGCATCGCCTACGGGCGCATCGTCAGCGGGCGGGTGAAGGTGGGCGACAGCGTGGTGCGCATCGCAAAGGATGGCCGGCGCGAGCGCGCAAACGTGACGGCGATTTTCACCCATGTCGGTCTGGCGAAAGTCGAGACGCAACACGCCAGCGCGGGCGACATCGTGGGCATCTGCGGGTTCGAGGAGGCCTTCATCGGCGAAACGATCACAGACAGCGAGGAGCGGCTGCCGCTGCCATTCGTTGAGATCGATCCGCCCACGATCACCATGCAGATTTGCATCAACGACGGCCCGCTCGCCGGGCGCGAAGGCAAGCTCCTCACGGCGCGGCAGGTGCGCGAGCGGCTCATCCGCGAGACGCGCACCAATGTCTCGATCATCGTTTCCGACACCGACACCGCGGGCCGCTTCGAAGTGCAGGCGCGCGGGGAAATGCAGATCGCCATCCTCGTCGAGCAGATGCGCCGCGAGGGGTTCGAGATCCTTGTTTCGCGCCCCGAGGTCATCTACCACCGGGACGCGCAGGGCGGTCTCCTCGAACCGCTGGAAAATCTTTTTGTCGATGTCCCCTCGGAAAACCTCGGCGACATCCTCCAGTCCCTCGCCGGCCGCAAGGCCGACATCACCCACATGGAGCACAACCCGCACACCGTCACCGTGCAGGCGGTCGTCCCCACGCGCGGCCTCATCGGCTTCGAGACTGACCTTGTGAATTGCACGAAAGGCCACGGCATCATGTCGCACCTCTTCAAGGAATACGGCCCGCACCGGGGCGAAATTCCCACGCGCAACAACGGCGTGCTCGTCGCGATGGAAAACGGCGTGAGCACCAGCTACGCCCTCGAAACCATCCAGGAGCGCGGACGTCTTTTCATCGGCCCCCAGGCCGAGATTTACGAGGGGATGATCATCGGCGAAAATGCCCGCCCCGACGACATGCCAGTGAATCCCTGCAAAGCCAAAAAACTCACCAACATGCGCAGCCAGGGCGAAGGCAAAGGCATCTCGCTCGCCCCGCCGCTCACGATGACACTCGAACGCTCCATCGAGTACATCACCCCCGACGAATATGTAGAAGCCACGCCCAAAAGCCTGCGCCTCCGCAAAAAAATCCTCGACGCCCACCAGCGCAAACGGGCTGCGTCGAAGGCGGGTTAATTGTAGCCACGGCCCTGTGGGCCGTCCCACAGAGCAGGATTGCAGTCCGCGCATCCATGCGTCATAGTAAAACCGTAATGAAACTCGCCGTCACTCCCGAAGAACAACGCGCGTGGTTGGTCCGGTGGAAAAATGCGTGGCAGGCAATGGAAGCCCTCAAAAGCAAGGAACTTAGGATGCTTACCAACGAGGAAGCGTGCAGCATATCAAACAGGCTTTTAGGAGCTATTACATTTCCCCGTCCGCCCCGCAATGACGAGGAAACATCCGGCCTAGTCGAGCAGCAGCGGTGGTTTGCGAAGGCAAGGGCCGATTAAGAGGTTGTGCGCTACGTGCCGGCATCCAAGCGTGCTCGGATTGTGGCCCCGCGTCATGGGCAATCATTTCTCCCTCGCCCGGGCGGTGATCGCGCATTACCCGGCATTCACCCGCTCGACAGCTTCGACGATCCGCACCGCCTCCGCCGCGGCGCGCACATTATGCACTCGGAAAATGGATGCGCCGCGCAGCATGCCGGCTACGATGCATGCGACCGTCCCCGCGTCGCGCTGGCTTGCGTTGGCGATTTCAAGGACTTCGCCGATCACGGTCTTGCGTGAGACGGGCAGCAGAATCGGGCGCGCGAATTTTTCCAGCCGCGCCAGTTCGCGGTAAATGCGGAGATTGTCGTCGCGCTGCTTGGCGAAGTCGATGCCGGGGTCGAGGATGATGGCGTCGCGCGGGAGGCCCGCAGCAAGGGCAAGCGCAATTTTCGCCTCGAAGAATACCTCCAGCGCTTGCATCACGTCGTCGTAATGGATGTGCGTGTGTTTTACTTTCGGCTCGCCGACGCTGTGCATGATGAGCAGCGCCGCGCCGTGCTCCGCGCAAATGTGCGCGTTTTCATCGGTGGGGAGCGCGCCGATGTCGTTCAAAATATCGCCGCCGAGCGCGAGCACGCTTCGAGCAACGCGGGGCCGCCAGGTGTTGATGGAGAGCGGCGGCGGATTTTCCAGCGCGAGGAATTTTTCAACGAACGGGCAGAGGCGGTCGATCTCCTCCTGCTCGCTCATCGCACCGCGCTTCGTGCCCGCGCTCTCGCCGCCGGCGTCGATGATATCGGCGCCATCGGCGATCATTTGGAGTGCGCGCACCAGCGCGAGATCGGGATCGTCGATGCCGTCGCCGGAAAACGAATCCTCCACGAGGTTGATGATCCCCATGATGAGCGGGCGGTGGGGAAACGTGAATTCGTGGCGGCGGGCGAGGAGTTTCATGATGTCGCTGCTCCGAAGCGTGGCGCGGATACTCCGGGTAGCGCACGCGGCCCGCGTGCTGTATTCGGCGGCCCGCCGAATACACCGGATGGCGCGTCGCCCTCGAAAAAGACGTCTCCACTGCAATTGTGCTCTTTGCCTTTTTCGCGCGGAAGGTTATCCGGACCGCCTCGTTTTGCGCCATGTTTGCGGCGAGCCGCCGCAAACAGCACGCGGGCCGCGTGCGCTACCCGGAAACGCTGCGCCGCGTTGTTTGACAAGGAGCGAACCATGCGCATGGCACAATCAGAGCGGCGCGAAGGTGCGCTTTCGCTTATGAAACCGGAGCGTTTGCGTGTAGCCGGCCTGTTTGGCCAAGGCGGTTGCCTCGGCGAAATTCGCGCCGACTTCGGAAGGAGCATGCGCGTCGGAATTGATCACCAGCGGGACGCCCGCCCAGCTTGCCATCTTCAGGAATTCCCGGCTGGGGTACATCTCGCCGGCCGGTTTGCGCAGGCCGGCGGTGTTGATTTCGATGGCGACGTTTTTCTCCGCCGCCGCGGCAATGCTCGGCACGTAGTATTTGCGCAAGTCGCCGGGGGGCTTGAAACCGAATTTCTTCACGAGGTCCGGATGTGCCACAAAGTCAAACAATCCGCTGCGGATGCACTGCTCGTACGCCTCCCAGTACATCGTCCAGATTTCGTCCACCGGGCGCTCCGTGAAACGCCCGATCCATTTCGGATTATCGACGTCCCATCCGGGCGCGATGTAATGCACGCTGCCGATCAGGTAATCCCACTCCGCCATCCCGGCGAGTTTCTCGATCCATTCCTCCCGGCCGGCGATGAAGTCGCACTCGAGCCCCATCCGGATCGTCACTTCGGGAACTTGCGCCCTCGCCTCATGCACCATCTCAAGATATCGCGGCAGGTCGTCGATGCTCATCCGCCAGTCGTCGAACTTCTCCGGCATCGGGTTGTGGTCCGAGAAGCCAATTTCGCGGATGCCGAGCGCCAGCGCGGCGCGCGCATATTCCCCCGGCGAGCCTTCCGCGTGGTGGCAGAGCGGCGTGTGCAGATGATAGTCAGCGCTCATATATTCCGCTCCCCGCATATCTTTCGCTTGTCTCCATATGCGAAACGCTCCAACCTATCACGGACTTATGAAATTCATTGAATCGGTCTTTCAGAAATTGAAACGCCATCCAAAGCGGATCGTTTTCCCTGAAGGGACGGAGCCGCGGATTTTGCAGGCGGCGGAGGAGTTTGTCAAATTGCAACTCGGCGCGGCCATCGTCCTCGGCAAAAAAGCGGAGGTCGAAAAAGCGGCTGCACGCGAAAAAATCGATCTCGACCATATCGGCATCATCGACCCGGAAACCTCGACCGACCTGCCCATTTTCTGCGACCACCTCGAAAAGCTCAAGCGATACCACAATCTGGGCAAGAGCGACTCGCGCTCGACGATGATCATGCCGAATTATTTCGCGGCCATGATGGCGCAATATGGCCAGGCCGATGCGCTCGTGGGCGGCACCAGCACCACCGCCGGCAC